>Ga0172382_10012044_pt1 | contig 11343 bp, 10 predicted proteins | sample Leawel138RmetaG_FD_122245 | JGI IMG/M metagenome (GOLD analysis project Ga0172382, IMG submission 122245) | Leachate microbial communities from a municipal landfill in Southern Ontario, Canada - Leachate well 138R metaG | ecosystem: Engineered > Solid waste > Landfill > Unclassified | place...
GCCCAGCGGCTGCGGCGGGGCGAAGGGGAGATGGCTAACCAGCCGAGGATCACTAGCTCGAGCACGAGGATGGCCTCAGACCAGCCCGGATACGGACCGATGGCGGTGGCGGCCGAGAAGAGCACGCCGGCCACCAGTCCTACACTGGGGCCGAAAGCCAGTGCCAGCAGGTACAGGGGCACGCGCGCCAGGCCGAAACCTAGGCTGGCTGTGAGTCCGGACTCTCCAGTAGCCAGAACGGGCCAACGCTCGGTCAAGACAACAAGCCCGAAAGCCAGGAGCACGCCGAGGCCGACCAGCAGGAGGTTTGCGGGTCTGAACAGCGCCGCTACGTCGAGCCGACCCAACCCGCTGAGCAACGACACGAGCGCGAGGAGCGCCGCTGCCGCCAGCGAGTAGACGACCCGGGGGTCCTCCCCTAGACCGACGGTCGTGGCGAGGTTCTGCAGCAATACGTCCATGTGGAACCGGCCGAAGCTTAGCACGGCGCCTAAGCCGGCTAAGGGCTCCCGTCATGCCGCTTTGGCGCGGGCTGCGCCAGGGAGGCGCGCCGTTCGTCGAGGGTGGCGCCGAACGGGCCCTCGTGCCAGCCACCCGAGCGCAGCAGCTCGAGCATCATGGCGTGCGCTTGACGCTGCTCCGCGGAGCGCGCAGTGGCGCGGCCCAGTAGCGCCTCGGCCCAGAGGAACGCGCGGTGTACGCCCCTGAAGGCGGGACCGCGGTGCCGCTGGCTGATGAGCATGCCGCCGCGCCTACCTTCCACGTGGAAGGCGGGGTGCGCCGGCGTGGAGCTGCCCCCCAAGTGCACCACTTCGCTGTTCACGAGCAGGCAGGCGGCGCCGCTGCGGCGCACGCGGGCACAGAAGTCGATGTCCTCGTTGAAGAACCGGAACGCCTCGTCGTAGCCGCCGACCCGCTCCCAGAGCGTGCGCGGCATGAGCTGCAGGTAGCCGGCTAACCAGCTGACGTCCACCGCGGTAGGGGGCGCTCCGTTCGCGCGGGGCGCTCGGCCAGCGCTGCGTAGTCGCCTGTAGTTGCGCTGGTACGGCCAGCCCATACGCTGCGGCGCGCCGTCCGGGGTCAGCGCTAGCGGCGCCACCACCGCGCCACGCGGGTGCTGATCCAGAACGGCCATCAGGTCCGTGAAAGTGTTCGGTTCCACCAGCACGTCGGCGTTCATCAACGCCACCAGTGGCGTAGCCAGCTGCGCCAAGCCGAGGTTCACTGAGCGCGAGTAGGAGTGGTTAGGGGCGGCCAGGAAACGCACGCGGGGGTGCTCTTCGGCCAGGCGCTGCTGGAAGGCGGGCTCCGGCGCCGTGTCCACCAGCACCACCTCCGCGTTGGGCGCCGCGCGCGCAAGGCGGGTCAGGCAGTCGAGCGCTACCTCCGGCGTGCGGTAGTGGACGACAGCGATACCCAGCCCGGTGTTCACGCCTTGCAGCATGGCACACGATACTCACGTTTTGCGGAGTACCATTCAGGGCGTGAATCCCGACGAACAGCCCGTTAAGTCCCGCCACCGCCTGGGCGTAGCTCTGGGCGGCGGCAGCGCGCGAGGCTACGCGCACCTGGGGGCGCTCGCCAGCTTGGAGCGTAATGGTCTCGTACCCGACCTGATCGTCGGCACTTCCTTCGGGGCGGTTGTTGGTGCGCTCTACGCCACCGGCCGGCCCATCCAGGACCTGAAGGCTGAGGCGGAGGCCATGCGCCGCCGCGACGTCTTCCCGCACATAGCCGACTTCGGCCTGCACCGCGCGGCGCTCTTCGGCGGCCGGCGCTTGGAGGAGTACTTCGACAGGCTGCTTGATGGCCGCACGTTCGCCGACCTGAGCCGACGCTTGGTGGTGGTGACCACGGACATAGATTCTGGCGAGCAGGTGCTGCTGGAGTCCGGCTCGCTGGCGCAGGCGCTGCGTGCCAGCGCCTCCATCCCCGGCGTGTTCGCTCCCGCCGAGGTTAACGGCAGGCGCCTGATCGATGGTGGTATCGGCTCGCCCGTACCGCTCGCAACGCTGGCTGACCTCGACGTGGAGGTGGCTATCGGCATCGGCGCCGGCATGGAGGCGCAGGACTCGCGCGCTATCCGCTTCGCGCGTTCGGTGTTGGCCACGAAGCCGGGTCGGCGCGTGCACGCCGCGGCCGTGTCGCGCACGCCGCGCGGCGCGTTGGGCCGACTGGGCAAAGCGCTGGCGTTCGCTGCGCAAGGGTGGGCTAGCGGCGGCGCCGTAACGACCCCCGCCAGTAGCAGCCAAGCGTCAGCCACCGAGCCGCAGGCTTGCCAGCGGCTCGAGGTGCACACGCGGCCGCCCATCCACTGGCTCAACTTCCACCGCGCCGCCGAGGCCATCAGCGCCGGCGACGCCGCCCTAAGCGGCCTGGTGCCCAGTGTGAAGCTGGCCATGGCCAGGGGTTGAGTCAAGCACAGTTTGGCCGGAGCCCATTGGGCCCCGGCCAGAGTCCTTGCTACTTCAGGGTTAGACCTTAGAGGCCTGGCGTTACCGGGAGGCCAGGAGCCGAGTCGCTTGCGCCGCCGCCAGTACCGGGGGCTACGGGGGCGGCGTCCGGGGTGGACTGGTTGAGGTCGTTGTCCAGGCGATCCTGGAGGTCATCGATGCGCGTGTCGACGTCGTTACCGAGGTCCTGGAGACCCTGGTTAAGGTTATCGCCGAACTCGTTCAGCGATTCGCCCATGCCGTCTAGCGTGTCGCGGGCCTGGTTACCCAGGTTATTGAGGTCGTCACCGAGGTCGTTATTGAGGTCGTTACTGAGGCCGTCGTCAACGATGTCGTCGCTGGTGGCCAGCCTGTCATCCACGTCGGCGAGGGTGCTTCGCGCCTGGTTCAGTTCGCGGCGCACCTGCGAGATGAGCTGCTCGCTGCCGCCGGCTTCGGTAGCCAGGTCGTCGATGCGGTCCTCGACCACGTCCAGTCTGTTGGCTACTTCCTCCAGCTGCTGCCGGATGAGGGCAGCGTCGTCCGCGTTCACGCCACCGCCCTGGCAGGCGCTCAGGACCAGAACGAGCGTAGCTAGGCCGGCGATCAGGAGTGTCATGCGCTTCTTCATGGTAGACCCCTTCCGGAGATAAACGGCTGCGCCGCGCCTGTTGCGGGCATGCCGAACCCGTAGGTGTCCACACGGTAGTGCCAGGCTTTCTGACAATTAACTGGGCTTGATGAAAAAGCGCTTTCGGCGCGTCTAATGAAACACAAATCTGCCGTGACACACGGTGCCAACGCCGCCGCGCCGGCTCTCATGCGGGCCCTTCTTCGGGCAGTAGGCGGCCTTGATCGAGCCTTCCCAGGCGTTCCGCCGCGCGCTGAATGAGCCGGTTGTTAGTTTCCTGAGAGGCGTGGAGCCCAGTGGCGGGCCAAGGTGGTCCAGTAGACGCGCAAGAAGTTGCGCAAGAAGATGTGCAGGAACGCGCGCAAGTAGGTGCGCTAGAGGATGCGCTTACCGAGCAGGCTGGCCGCCATGTCTACCATGGTCTCCGCGGTCTGGTTGCCGCGGTCCAGCATGGGGTTCACCTCCACCAGGTCGAGGCTAGTGACCAGCTCTGACTCCGCGAAGAGCTCCATGAGCAGGAACGCCTCGCGCAGGGTCAGGCCGCCCTTGATGGGTGTGCCCACCCCGGGCGCCACGCTCGGGTCTATGGCGTCGGCGTCGAACGACACGTGCACGCGCGGCAACCCGGAGAGCCGCTCCACGGTCTCGGCGGCCACCCGGGCTATGCCCAGCTCGTCTATCTCCTTCATGCTGAAGTAGCGGATACCTAGGTCGTGGATGAGGGCGCGCTCGCCTGGATCCACGCTGCGCAGCGCCACGTAGACCACGTCCTCGGGCCTTAGGACCGCGCCGCCACCCCACATGTCGTGGAACAGTGGCGAACCCAGACCCAGCAGGTGCGCCATGGGCATGCCGTGCACGTTACCGGAGGGGCTGGTCTCGGGAGTGTTGAGGTCCGCGTGCGCGTCCACCCACACCACCCCGGTGCGTTGGCCGCGGGCCACGCCGGCCACGGTGCCCATGCTGATGGAGTGGTCACCACCGAGCGCCACCACGAAGGTGTCGTCGGCTTGGGCGCTCAAGCGTTCGTAAGCGGCTCGGCAGGCGGCCGCGATGGCGTGCGGGTAGTGCATGAGGCCCCTGCCGCGCGTGCCGGTGGCGGGTTCGGTGCCCGCAGCCGGGTCGCTGGTCGCTTCAGGCACCTCGGTCTCGACGTTGCCTAAGTCCACGACCTCGTGCCCGAGCTGTTCGAGGGCCCTAGCGAGGCGCGCCACGCGCAGCGCGCTCGGGCCCATATCGACGCCGCGCCGGCCGGCACCCAGGTCCATGGGCACGCCGAGGATGCGCACCTTCTGCGAGGTGCTGGGAGCTTCGTAACGGTCAGTGGTGCTGGACACGCTTCAAGGTATCACGCGTTTCCCCGCGTCCGGTCCGCGCTTCAGTCGGTGTCCAGCCCCGCCGGCCTGACCCAGTCGCGGCCGGAGTTAGTGAGTAGCGCGAAGGCTTCGCTCGGGCCCGGGCCACCGGCTTCGTAGAACTCGGGGCTGGTGCTGTTCTCGCGGGCGAGGATGGGTTCCACTATGCGCCACTGCGCCTCGACCTCGTCAGCGCGCATGAAGAGGGTAGCGTCACCCTCCATGGCGTCCTGCAGCAGGGTCTCGTACGCGTCCGGGTTGGGGGAGTCGAACGTCTCCTGATAGTCGAAGTCGAGGCTGATGCGGCTGAGGTCGATGCGCTGGCCGGGGCGCTTCCCGTTGAACCTCAGCTCGATGCCCTCGTCCGGAGCAATGCGCAGGATCAGGCGGTCAGGCCGCAGCGGCGCCTCCAACTCGAACGGTACGTGCGGCGGGGTCTTGAACTGCAGAACGATCTCGCTGGCCTTACCCTCCAGGCGCTTGCCGGAACGCAGGTAGAACGGCACGCCAGCCCAGCGCCGGTTGGAGACCTCTAGCCGCATGGCGGCGTACGTGGCCTGGCGGGAGCCTGGGTCCACGTCCTCCTCCTGCCGGTAACCCGGGTAGCCGTTCCCGCTCACGTACTGGCCGAGGACGACCTCGCCCGGTTCCGGGCACGCTACGGCGCTGAAGAACTTGACCTTCTCGTTACGCACCTCGCGCGCGTCGAAGCGGGCGGGCGGCTCCATGCCCACCAGCGCCATGAGCTGCAGGAGGTGGTTCTGGAACACGTCGCGCACCACCCCGGCGGCCTCGTAAAACGAGCCCCGACCCTCCATGCCCATCGGTTCCAGTACGGATATCTGCACGTGGTCAATGTAGGAGCTGTTCCAGAGGGGCTCGAACATGGTGTTCGCGAAGCGCAGCACCGCCAGGTTCTGCGCCGTTTCCTTAGCGAGGTAATGGTCGATGCGGAAGAGCTGATGCTCCTGGAAACGAGCTAACAGCGCCTCGTTCAGGGCCTTGGCGCTGGCCAGGTCGGAGCCGAACGGTTTCTCGACCACCAGCCGCGCGAAACCGCCCTCGGGCTCCTGCGTCAGGCCCGCCTCGTCCAGCCCGCGGGCGATCTCCTCGTACACGGCGGGCGGCGTGGCGGTGTAGAACACCCGGCCCGGCAGTGCCAACGTGGCTAGGAGCGCCGCCAGCTTCTCGAAACCGTCCGGCTGGTCGTACGCGCCCCTTATGTAATGTAGCCGCGGCGCTAAGCGCTGCCAAGCGGCTGGGTCGAACTCGGGCACCTCGCGTGCCAGCGCCTCGGCCATGCGCCGCCTGAGTTCCTCGTCCGTGAGGTCGCTGCGGGCGTGGCCGATGATGACGCTGTCCTCATGCAGACTGCCGCGCACGTGCAGCCGGTAGAGCGCCGGCATGAGCTTGCGCTCCGTTAGGTCGCCGGTGACGCCGAAGATCACGAAAGCGCAGGCTGGCACGCTGCCGCCGTTGCGGCTCACTCGCTGTCCTCACTGGGCTTCACGGCGTGACCGCCGAACTGGTGCCGCAGCGCGGCCACGACCTTGGCGGCGAAACTCTCGTCCTGCCGGCTGGCGAAGCGCGCAAACAGGGCGGCCGTGATGGCGGGCATGGGCACGGCGTGCTCCACGCCGTACTCCACGGTCCAGCGACCCGTGCCGCTGTCGTCCACGTAGCCTTCTATGTTGTCCAGTTGCGGCTCCGCCTTGAGCGCCAGCACCAGCAGCTCCAGGAGCCAGGACCGCACCACGGAGCCGTTGGTCCAGAGCTTGGAGATGGCGGCCAGGTCCAGCTGGGCGTGAGGGAAGGCGCTCAGGGCCTCGAACCCCTCCGCGTACGCCTGCAGGAGGCCGTACTCGATACCGTTGTGGATGGTCTTCACGAAGTGGCCGCTGCCGGCGGGCCCTACGTGCAGCAGGCCGCCCGCCGGTGCCAGGCTGGCCAGGGCGGGTTCCACCAGCCGATAGGCGGCCTCGTCGCCCCCGACCATCAGGTTGTAGCCCTCCTCCAGCCCCCACACCCCGCCGGACACCCCGGCGTCGAGCCACAGCACCCCCGCGGCGGCCGCTGCTGCGGCGTGGCGCAGGGAGTCCTTGTAGTTAGAGTTGGCGCCGTCCACGATGATGTCGCCCGGTTCCAACTCCTTGAGGCTATCCATGACGACCTGCTCCGTCGCGCGGCCTGCAGGCACCATGGCCCACACCACTCGCGGCTTAGCTAGTTGGCGCACCGCGTCCACCAGCGAGCTGCTACCGGTGGCGCCCTCCTGTTCCAGCGCCTTAACGGCCGATTCGTCGAGGTCGGATACCACTACCTGGTGCCCGTTCCGCATGAGCCTCCGAGCCATGTCGGAGCCCATCCTGCCAAGACCGATCATCGCCAACCGCACGTGAGCCTCCCAACGGGCGCGGGCGCGTGCTGCCCGACCCTACTGGGCCGATGCTATCAGGACATGCGTGATAACATTTCCGCCGCTGACGCAGTCGCCGCGTGTGTGGCGAGCGGCGCGTCACGGCTCACTGGCGGTTTCGCGTGGCGCTGAGGCGGCCGCGCGCTCAAGAAAGGCAAGGTTCTCAGATGGAACGGTCCGAAGGCGGAGAGCGCCACGAAGCGGCTTTAAGACTTCTGGAGCGGGGCGCCGAGCAGATCGTGCCCGAAGGGGGTCTCCTCGAGAAGCTGGAACTAGCCGAGCGCGAGGGGCGCCAGCTGCGCGCCAAGCTCGGTGTGGACCCCTCCAGCAGCGACCTGCACATCGGTCACGCCGTGGTGCTGCGCAAACTGCGGCAGTTCCAGGACCTGGGTCACAAGGTCGTGCTCATCATCGGTGACCGCACCGCCACCATCGGCGATCCGTCCGGCCGTTCCAAGACCCGGCCCGTGCTCACGCTGGCCGAGACGCGCCGTAACGGCGAGACCTACCTGGCGCAGGCCACCAAGATCCTCGACCAGAGCGAGGAGCGGCTCGAGATAAGGCACAACTCCGAGTGGCTCGACGAAATAGGTTTCGAGGCGATGATCCGGCTGGCCTCCACGTACACGGTGGCGCGCATGCTGGAGCGCGACGACTTCACGAAGCGCTACCAGAGCGGCGTGCCCATCTCCGTGCACGAGTTCCTCTACCCCCTCAGCCAGGCGTACGACTCCGTGGCTATCCGCGCTGACGTGGAGCTGGGCGGCACCGATCAGCTCTTCAACCTGCTGGTTGGGCGCGACGTGCAGCGCGCTTACGGTCAGGAACCGCAAGTGGCGATGACCACGCCGCTGCTGGTGGGTCTCGACGGGGTGGAGAAGATGTCGAAGTCGCTCGGGAACTACATCGGCATCTCTGAACCGCCAGCGGAGATGTTCAAAAAGGCCATGCAGGTCGGCGACGAACTGCTCATGACTTACGCGGAACTGGGCACAGCGCTCGAGCTGGCGCCGCTGCAAGAGCAGTTGGCCACCGACCCGGTGGGCGCCCACCGCACCTTCGCGCGGGAACTGACCAGCATCTACCACGGCGCGGCCGCCGTGCCCGCCGCCGAGAGTCGCTACGACGAGATCGCCAAGGGCGCAATACCTGACCAGATGCTCGAGTACGCGGTGGCAGCTACGGACATGCAGGACGGCGGCGTGCCCGTGGCACGCCTGGCTACGCTGGCGGGCCTGACCGCCTCGAACGGCGAGGCGCGCCGCCTGGTGCAGAACCGCGGCCTCAGGCTGGACGGCGTGGTGGTAGAGGACGCGCAGCTAACGGTAGACCTCTCCGAGCCGCGCGTACTGCAGCGCGGCAAGGACCGCTTCGTGCGGGTGCGGCGCGGCTGAACGGCGACCGCCCCGCACCAGCGTGCCTGTTAGGCCGCCACGCACCAGCGCGGCAAGAAGACCGCCACAACCCGCGGAACTGCTAGACCGCCAGTACCGCCGCTATCTCCAGCAGTTCGCGGTCTATGTCCTTCTTGTGTTCCGGCAGTTCAGCTAGCGGCACGTGCACCACTTCGCGGCGGTTGTTGCCGACCATGATGGCGCCCTCGCCCTTCACGATGGCGCGCACCGCGTGGAAGCCCAGGCGCGATGCCAGCACCCGGTCACGGGTGGTGGGGCTGCCGCCCCGCTGAGTGTGGCCCAGGATGACGGTGCGAACCTCGTAGCCGGCGCGCTCCATGAGCGTCCGCTCGATGACGCTGGCGCCGCCCTCGTAAGCGCCTTCGGCGACAACTATGATGCTGGAGTTCTTGCCGCGCTTCTCGGCATCGATGATCAGGTCGCAGACGTCGTTGAGCGGCATGTCCACTTCCGGCACCACGATCGCCTCGGCGCCGCCCGCTACCCCGACGTGCAGGGCTATGTGGCCCGCGCGGCGCCCCATTACCTCCACCAGGAAGACCCGGTCATGGCTAGCAGCCGTGTCGCGGAGCCTGTCGACCGCGTCGAGCGCCACGTCGAGCGCAGTGCTGAAACCGATGGAGACGTCGGTGCCGTTGATGTCGTTATCGATGGTGGCGGGTATGCCCACTACTTCGATACCGTGCTCGTGGTGTAGCGCCTCAGCACCGCGGAAGCTACCATCGCCGCCAATGACGACGAGCCCCTCGATGCCGTGTTCACGGAGCGCCGCCGCCGCCTGGGCGCGGCCCTCGGGTTGGTAGAACGCTTCGCTGCGGGCGGTGCGCAGTATGGTGCCGCCGCGCTGGATGATGTTGGCCACGCTGCGGGGGCCGAACTCCACCATCTCGCCTTCTATGAGTCCCTGGTAGCCGCGGTAGATGCCGTAGACGGAGAGCCCGTCATGGACCGCGGTTCGAACCACCGCCCGCAGGGCCGCGTTCATGCCCGGCGCGTCTCCGCCGCTGGTTAGCACGCCTATTCGTTTCATCGCATGGAGTATACGGGCAGCGTGCCGCGGCGCTAGTGGGCCCTACGTCCCTACTCGTCCCTACGCACACATGCGATGATGGAGAATCATGAGAACCGTTGTGCTGAAGGAGTTGGAACCGGGCGAGACCAGGGTTCCGGTAACGCCTCAGGTCGTGGAGCGGCTAACGCGACTTGGCGTCAAGGTGGAGGTGGAGCGCGGGCTAGGCGCCAGCGCTTTTATCTCCGACGCCGAGTACGAGGCCGCCGGCGCCGCGCTGGGTGAACGCCCGGCGTTGATAGCCGGAGCCGACCTGCTGCTGCACCTGAACCCGCTGCCGGAAGACGTGGTGGAGGGGGTGAGGGAGGGCGCTTTGACGGCGGGCTTCCTGGACCCGTTCTTCGAACCCGAACTGGTGGGCAGGCTGGCCGCGCGCAAGGTGGACGCCATAGCCATGGAGCTGGTGCCGCGCTCCACCTACGCCCAGAAGATGGACGCGCTGTCGAGCCAGGCCAGCCTGGCGGGTTACGCGGCCGTGATAGTGGCCGCGGAGCGTTCCCCGCAGGCGTTCCCCATGATGAGCACGCCCGCCGGCACCATCCCGCCCGTGCGGGTGCTGGTCATAGGCGCCGGCGTGGCGGGCCTGCAGGCCATAGCCACCGCCAAACGCTTGGGCGCCCGTGTGGAGGCGTACGACACGCGGCCCGTGGTCAAGGAGCAGGTGCAGTCGCTGGGGGCCAAGTTCGTGGAGATCGACGTGGGCGAGACGGGGCAGACCGAGCAAGGCTACGCTCGCGAGCTCACGCCCGAGCAGCTGGAATCGCAGCGCAAACAGATGGCCCGCATCTGCGCGCACTCCGACATCATCATCACCACCGCGCAGGTGTTCGGGCGCCAAGCGCCGACCATCATCACGAAGAGCATGGTGGCCGATATGAAGCCTGGCAGCGTGATCGTTGACCTGGCGGCCACTACTGGCGGCAACGTGGAGGGCACCCGCGCCGGCGAGGAGGTGCGCACCGACGGCGGCGTGCTCATCGTGGGTCCCGCGAACATGCCGGGCCAGGTGGCGCGCGACGCCAGTCAGATGTACGCCAACAACCTCTACTTCCTGCTGGAGCATGCGTGGGACAAGGAGGCGGGACGGTTGGCGCTCGACACCGAAGACGCGGTCATCGGCGCGTGCCTGCTCACCTCGGGCGGCGCCATACGTGACGAGCGCGTGGCTGCCCTGTTGGAAGGGAAACGATGAGCATCCTGCTACTCCTCTTCATATTCGTACTGGCGTCGTTCCTGGGCTTCGAGCTAATCCAGCGGGTGCCCTCGCAGATGCACACGCCGCTCATGTCGGGCACGAACGCCATCTCGGGCATCACTCTGGTGGGCGCCCTGGTGGCCACTGGCATAGAGGGCACCTTCGGCACCGTGCTGGCTGTCATCGCCGTCATCTTCGCCACCATCAACGTGGTGGCTGGTTACCTCGTCACGGACCTCATGCTGGGCATGTTCCGCGCCGGTCCCGGCGGCGGCAAGGGTAGCGGAGAGGGGACCGATTAAGCCGTGATGCCTGTCGTTGAACTCGCTTACATAGCTGCCGCCATCCTCTTCGTGCTGGGCATCAAAATGCTGGGGCGCGCATCCACCGCCAGGCGGGGCAACCTCATCTCGGCGCTTGCCATGCTTATCGCCATCGTCGTCACGCTGCTCATGGCCGGGCTCGATTACCCCTGGATCGTGTTCGGGCTCGTGGTCGGCTCCACCGTGGGCGTATGGGTCGCCCGGAGCGTGAAGATGACCGAGGTGCCGGAACTGGTCGCGCTCCTGAACGGCACCGGTGGGGCGGCGTCCATGCTGGTGGGCTGGGTAGAGTACCTGCGCTTCCCTGACGCCGACCCGGTCACCGCCGTCGCCATCCTCGCCGCCGTGGTCATCGGTGCGGTCACGGTGACGGGCTCCATAGTGGCGTGGGCCAAGCTCTCGGAGCGCATCTCCGGCAAGCCGCTCCTCTTCGCGGGGCAGAAGCCCGTGAACGCGGCGCTGCTGGTCGGCACGCTCGTCCTCGCCGTCATCTTCGTGGTGTCGCCC
>Ga0172382_10012045_pt1 | contig 11342 bp, 11 predicted proteins | sample Leawel138RmetaG_FD_122245 | JGI IMG/M metagenome (GOLD analysis project Ga0172382, IMG submission 122245) | Leachate microbial communities from a municipal landfill in Southern Ontario, Canada - Leachate well 138R metaG | ecosystem: Engineered > Solid waste > Landfill > Unclassified | place...
TCCTCACACCAGAGCCCGGAAACCATCGATCACGAAACGCGGGCAACCGACGATGATCACGAGGCCTTGCGGGTGTGGTTGCGCCTGCTGACCTGCACCAACATCGTCGAATCCCGTCTTCGTAATCGACTGCGCACCGGTTTCGAGTCGACGCTGCCCCGCTTCGACCTGATGGCCCAGCTTGATCGCAACCCTGACGGCCTGAAGATGCGTGAGCTATCGCGCCGTCTGATGGTGACTGGCGGCAACGTCACTGGCCTGACCGACAAACTCGTCGAGGAAGGTCTGGTCGAACGCCGTGACGACCCGCGCGACCGCCGGGCCTACTCCGTCCATCTGACCCCCGCAGGCAAGAAGACTTTCCGTCAGATGGCGAAGTCGCACGAAGGCTGGGTGATCGAACTATTCAACGGACTCGATCACGCCGAGAAGACACAATTGCTTGAACTGCTGAATCGCCTTAAGCACCATCTCACATCACTGGAAAGCGCGAAGCCCTGACGCCAGCGCCATTACGACGCCGGACTGCCACGACGCACGTGCCGTGCTCAACCTGGCCGGCCATCGACCCGCGCATAGAGCAGAAACGGCGTGTAGCGCCACAGGAAGAGCAAGAAGCCCAGCACCCAGGCCGTAGCGGCCAGGTGGATACCACCGATCGCAGCCGCGGGAATGAATGCAACCGTCAGCACCCTTGCGACGGCAGCCAGCTGCACCAGCCCATAGGCAAACGCCTCCAGCCGCCCGGCAACCAGCATGCGTCCGGTATGTCCGAGCGACGTTCGAGTCATCATGCCAATGATCAACCCGCCGGTAGATCCGATCGCCAATGCATGAACGCCCGCAGAATGCGCCACCAGGCCCCATTGCGTCGCGGCGATCAGCGCCAGTCCGAGCGGGATCCACAGATAGGACGCGTGCAGAATCCAGAGCAAGGGCGTGCTGCGCGTTGCCCACGGATTCCATCCGCCCCAGCGCGCCAGTTGCAGTACTGCCGCGAGCAACGATACACCGCCTGCCCAGCCGGTGAAACCGGTCGCCCATAGCATCAGGGCGAGCCCGGAGACCAGCGCAGCAATCAGATCGAAGCGCGCATTGCGCCACTGGCGGATGCCGCGCATCGAGTTGAAAGTGAACATCGGAATCACACGCCCGCCGATGACGATCTCGAGCACGACCACCAGTCCAAGCGCGATGTGCATCCCCATCAGCGGTTCAACTGCCACCGCGCCATTCACGGCGAGGTGAAACAGCAGATTGGCCCCGCCGAGCAGCAAGGGCACAAGGCCGGGAAAATAATTGCGCCAGCTCTTCGCCTTGATCAAGACATGCAGCAGCGCCGCTGCAGCCACCGGCAGGAAAGCGACATCGACGACGGCCACCCACCAGCCAGTGCCGAACGCCATTGCCAGCCGCCCTGCAAGCCACAGCGCCGCGAGGCCGCCAAGCGCCCAGCCTGACGGCGTATCGATGCCGGTCCAGTTGCGCCCAGCGGTGAACAGAAAGCCGACAATGACGGCGGCCGCGAAACCAAAGACCATCTCGTGCGCATGCCACCACATGCCGGGGATCGGAGTGGAGATCACCCCCAGATAGGCCAGCACCCACAGCGGAATCGCGACCACGGCCAGCATCGCCGCGAGCAGATAGAAGGGACGGAAAGCGAGGGCGAAAAGCGAGAACGTGCTGGCGGGTATACGCCGCGTGGTCGGCTCTTCGAGGGGAATCAGGGCCATGATGGTCTCAGCGGGAGTAAGGTCTGGATGCGCCGATTACACCTCACCCTGGCGGTAATAAAAATGACCCCGATCAATCGCCTGCCAGGCCTCGCATTTCTTTTGCGGACTACGTCGCTTCGCTGCGGGTACGCAGCAGGTGGTTTACGAAAAAACTCGAGACCAGCTCGTCACGCTGATTCAGCGCCCGGTAAGCCAGCCGCGCAATGCCCCGGTCGGGCCTGGAACGCGAGGGGCGCAACTCGACGACCTCAACCTCGGTGCGAATCGTGTCACCGGGACGCACTGGCGCCAGCCATCGCAGTTCATCGATACCGGGCGAACCCATGCTCGATTCCGCGAGCACGCCCTGCTGGATGAACATCCGGAAGCACAGCGACACCACCTGAAAACCACTCGCGATCAATCCACCATAGATCGAATCCGCAGCCGCCCGTGCATCAAGATGGAAAGGTTGCGGATCGTAGTGCAGGGCAAAACCAATGATCTCGGCCTCGGTCAGCGTGACGCCTCCGCAGATGAAGCGATCACCCGGCGACAGATCATTCAGAAAACGCGATTCCATCCACCCACCTCCAGTCAGGACAAGCATTTCTCACATTACCCGCCCCGGTGCGTGTCGTCGCATCAGGCCGCAAGGGTTTGCGCATCGGAACCGCGCAGGCGGCGTCCGTCGTCTGCGATCATGACCGAAGCCGCCTTGCCATGTACACAGCAGCGCCGGGATAGCTGTCGAGCTTTGCCGACTCTTGCGGATCCGGGCTCACCACGCCATAGCCCTGCCGCTGCCAGAATGCCTTCGATGCCTGCACCGAAACCAGTGACGAGCTCGTGAAACGTACAGCTTGCGCAAAAGCCAGTGCCATATGCACCAGCGATGGCCCGACGCGACGTCCCGCAACCCGTGGAGAGACGGCGAGGTCATGCAGATAGAGGCAGTCAGGCTCGCCTGCAACGCTGAAGGCCCCACCCAGCGCAGTCATCCGCCCGTCGAGCGAAGGGTATCCCACCAGATACGCACAGACCCCCGTCCTGTCCTCGGCCACCCATGCGGTATCCGGTGCAGCTTCAAGGCGCGCGGCGATCACTTCGATGTTTTCGATGAAGCCGTCTCCATAGGCTTCGCTCTGGACGACCATGACTTCAGCAAGATCAGCGAAAGACATGCGCCGATAGCGAACACGACTCATCTGCTCCACCTGTCCGCGTCCACAGCCGTGCCCGGTACGACTCCATCCGATGTACCGTCCCGGGCGGCACGAAAGAAGGCCCGGCCACGTTTCGCGCCCTGCATATCACTCATGGGTGCATTCATCTGCTGCGAGTCCAGCCTCGGCTTCTTCATTCCGGACGGATGCTGGCGTATCCTCAGGCATCGAAGCCTGTTCCAAGGCTCATGAGCAAGGGATACGACAACAATGGGCAGACTGCTTTTGGTCATGGCGCTATGGTGTAGCGCTCTTTCGTGCAACGCAAGCCATGCACAGGATCAAACACTCTACGGTGGGTGTATCGACGCAAAGGGGCGCACCGTCGCTGCCGTTCCCGACCCGACGCTGCCCGCTGCCGTGAGCACGCAGATCGAGGGCGGACGTCCGGTCATCCGCTATAACCATTCGGCAATTCCGCGCCTCGACGATCGCGCCCAGCTGTTCCTGTTTGCTCACGAATGCTCCCGGCTCAACCTCGGTTTGCCTGCCGGCGCGAAGCGTACGCCGGCTGGCGCGCGCCGAGCGGACTGCTGGGCCGCCAGCACGCTGCTGCGCTCGGGCCTGATTCAGCCTGAAGACCTCGGCCCGCTGCAGGAAGCACTCGACTTCAGCGCCGAGGAATGGTCCCGACTTCCAGGCCCGATTCGCCGCATCGACCTGCGCTCCTGCCCACGCCATCTGTCGCCGTCGCTACATGTACCCGGCCCCGGGCAGGACGACTGGAATACCTGCACCCGCCGCTGTGCCGACACCTCTCTGTCCTGTCAGGGCGGCGGCGCCGGGCGCAACGACATGCACTGCGATGAAGCTTATTCGCGCTGTGTGGAACTGTGCAATTCACGTTTCCCGAGGTAAGCCTCGCCCCGGCACACCCACGTGCTTGGGTCGTGCCGACACCACAACTGGAGTAAGGCAATGAATGCCGCAACACCGAATATCCCGGCTCAAGCACCGGTGCTCCCCGCGGTCGAGATCGAAACCGGCCCGAACCCCGTGCTTTCCGTGATCTGGCTCCATGGCCTGGGTGCCGACGGACATGACTTCGAATCCGTTGTCGGCGCGCTCGACCTCCACGCGCTGCCCCCCATCCGTTTCGTGTTCCCGCATGCGCCGCCGCGACCGGTTACGATCAATGGCGGCTACGTGATGCGTGCGTGGTATGACATCGTATCGGCAGATTTTTCCGAGCGTCGCGAAGACCCGAAAGGCGTGCATGAATCGGCCGCCCAGATCGAAGCCCTCATTGCCCGTGAAAACACACGCGGCGTCCCGGATGCGAATATCGTCATTGCCGGATTCTCGCAAGGCGGCGCAATTGCGTTGCATGTCGGACTGCGACGGCGAGCACCGCTTGCGGGCATCATGGCCTTATCCACCTATGTCCCCTTGGTCGATACGCTCGCGGACGAACTTCAGGAAGGCAGCAGGCGCACGCCAATCTTCATGGCCCATGGACGCGAAGATGGCGTCATTCCGTGTGAGTTCGGGCGAAAATCGTGCGAACTCCTGCGCAGCCACCGTCTATCCGTCGAGTGGCATGACTACCCCGCCGATCACACCGTGACCATGGACGAACTGCAGGACATTCAGGAATGGCTCCACAACATCGCGTTTGCGGGCAAGGATGTGGCCTGACGCTCAGCAGGACAAGACTGCGGCGGGCCGAAGCACGCACCGATGGCGGGACAGTGCACGGACTGCGGATGCGTTCAAGCGTGCGACTTCACGACTCGAACCTGGCTGTCTCTGCGCAATCGGTGCGATGACTGGCCCCCTTGACCAAGCCCCGGAAAAGTTTTTTCGGGTTGGCCGTAAGGTTTCGGCGCCAACTGTCGACCAATCAGTGCCCGGCCAACAGTACATGGCAGTGAGCGTTGAAGGCCGGCGCCATCCAGCATCCAACCAGAACCGAGGAGACACAAATGTCCAACATGATCACAGGCGCCCGCATGGCAGCCATGGCAGCAGCCTTTGCCGCATCCAGCGTGGCGTTTGCAGCAGACATGCCAGCAGGCTCGAGCGGTGCCGCCGTCGCAGCGAACGACAGCGTGCATTGTTACGGCATCAACGCGTGCAAGGGTCAGGCAGACTGCAAGACTGCCCAGAACGATTGCAAGGGCATGAACTCATGCAAGGGGCACGGCTTCAAGGGCATGAAGGCAGCAGAATGTCTGGACGCCAAGGGCACGATCGGCGATCTCAAGTAACAAGCCCGTGGCCCTGGACGTGATGGCACGCCAGGGCCACGCCGCCACGCTTGCCCCCACAGGTGACCACAACATGAGCACACCGTCGCTGCCCGCTGCGCAAGTCGACCGGCGCATTCAGCCGCTGGGTTTCGGGCTGGGTTTGCGCCCGGCCCATTACGCCGAGTTTCTCAGCGCGCCTCAGGACGTCGACTGGCTTGAGATCATCTCCGAAAACTACATGGTGCAGGGCGGCAAGCCGCTGGCCATGCTTGATGCCATCCGCTGTGACTACCCGGTCGTAATGCATGGCGTTTCGATGTCGATCGGCTCGATCGAACCCCTGAACCGGCAATACCTCGACGCGCTCAGAGCCCTCGCCAGACGTATCGAGCCGGCCTGGATTTCAGACCATCTGTGCTGGACGGGTGTGCACGGCGTCAACCTTCACGACCTCTACCCACTCCCGTATACCGAGGAGGCAATCCGCCACGTCGTGACGCGAATCAGGCAGGTGCAGGACATCCTCGAACGCCGGCTGGTGATCGAAAATGTCTCCAGCTACCTCAGCTATGCCGACTCGTCGATGAGCGAATGGGCATTCCTCACAGCCATTGCCGAAGAGGCCGACTGCCACCTGCTGCTCGATGTTAACAACATCTACGTCAGCAGCGTGAATCACGGCTTCGACCCGCTCGACTTCATCAACGGCGTGCCCGCACATCGGGTGCAGCAGATTCACCTCGCGGGGCACTCGAATGTGGACGGTTTCATCATCGATACCCACGATGCCCCGATCATCGACCCGGTGTTCGATCTGTATGCAGCCGCCTGGAGGCGACTGGGTGCGGTGAGCAGCATGATCGAGCGCGACGACAACATCCCGCCGCTCGAGACCCTGCTGACGGAGCTCGCACACGTTCGCGGCATTGCCGCGGCATGCAAGCATGAACGCACCAATGCCCATGCCGAACCAGCACAGGCGCCAACACCATGTCCGACATGAACCTGGCCGCAACCCAAGAGCGCCTGAAGGCCTACATTCTCGATGCCAGCAACGAGACAGCATCCGTGCTGCCGCTGCTCGACGGCAGTTTCGGGCTGGCGCGGGACGAACGCCTCTCCATCTATCATCGCGCCTACCGCGCCCGCCTGCGCGACGCACTCGGTACGGTGTTCGAGCGCACCTGGATCTATCTCGGCGACGACGAGTTCGGGCGCGAAGCCGCACGCTACATCGAGCAGGCGCCCTCGCACAGCCCGAACCTGCGCGACTATGGCCGCAGCTTCCCGGACTTTCTCGCCGCCTCCATGCCTGCCGACCCGGAAGTGGGAGAACTCGCACGGATGGACTGGCTGCTGCACGACGCCTTCGACGCGCCAGACCACCCTCGCCTGCAGGCCGATGCGCTGACCCAGCTCTCCGACGATGACTGGGAATGCGCGAGATTCGTGTTCTGTCCGGGTGTCGCCCTTGCCGAGTTCACCTGCAACACCATCGACGTGTGGCACGCACTCGACCGCCAGCAGACGCCTCCACCTGCCGCCTCGCTGCCACAAGCAATCGTCTGCCTGTTCTGGCGCAAGGGCACGCAGAGCAGCTTCCGCTCGCTGCATCCGGCCGAACACTGCATGCTTGAGATGTTGATCGCAGGCGAAGGCTTCGCGACGGCCTGCAGCGCGCTCGCCGCACATCACCCGGAGGCAGCCGCCTCCATCGGCCCGTGGTTGCAATGCTGGCTCAACGACGACCTGATCAGCGCCGTCGCCACCACAGCGGAAACGACAAGCCCCTCTCCACGTAATGGGGCCCTTTCGGGATGAACAGTCGTGGCAGCACACCGCTTCCGGACCCTGACGTCCCCGGCGCGCGCACGCACGGGTTAATGCCCTGGTTGAAGCGCCATTCGCGGCTGATGCTCGTTGCGCTCTTCATCGCAACCATACTGCTCGTCGTTCAGCTCACCGGGATTCGCGAACACTTCGGCCTGGACGCGGTGCGCGCGCAGTTCGAAAGCCATCTGATCACGGGCACCGCGACTTTCGTACTGCTGTTCGCGCTTGGCAACCTGATCCAGATTCCGGGCTGGATCTTTCTTGCGGCTGCCGTGCTGTCGCTCGGTCAGCTGTGGGGTGCGGCCGTCACCTACCTCGCAGCCGTACTGTCGTGCACCTTCATTTTCGTGCTGATCCGGTGGCTTGGCGGCAACGCCCTGCGGGACTTCGACAACCGCCTTGCGCGCAGCCTGCTGGCCCGGCTCGACAGACAGCCGATCCGAAGCCAGTTTCTGCTGCGCACCGTGTTTCAGACCGCCCCCGCACTGAACTATGCGCTCGCCCTGTCCGGGGTGCGGGTGCGCCATTACATGGCCGGTCTGCTGCTCGGCCTGCCCCTGCCGATCGCGCTGTACAGCATCTTCTTCGATTACCTGGCGGTGACGTTCGACCTGGTCTGATCCGGTGTGCCTCAGACCTTGAAGCGGGCAATCAGGTTGCGCAGTTCGCCTGCCATGCGCTGAAGGCGCTCGGCTTCGCTCGCCGCACCCGCCACCGCTGCGTCGTTCTGCCCGGCCATCGCGGCGATCTTCGCGACATACTCGCTGATGCTGCGCACCGAATCGGCCTGGGTGCGCATCGCCGCAGTAATCAGATTCACGCCCTCCGAGGTCTTTGCAACCGACTCGCTCGCCGACGACAACTGGCTCGACACGGACTGCAGGAACCCCTCGCTCGCGGACAAGGACTCCTGCCCGCGCTGGATGGCGCCATTGACGTCGTCCGAGCGGCTATTGATCGCCTGGGTCAGGCGGTCAATCTCGCTCGCCGAACTCGCCGACTTCTCCGCCAGCTTGCGTACCTCGTCAGCCACCACCGCAAATCCACGCCCGTGTTCGCCGGCGCGCGCGGCCTCGATTGCGGCATTGAGCGCGAGCAGATTGGTCTGTTCGGCGATATCGCGGACCTGGCCGGTCATGCCGCGAATCTCGAGCGTGGTGTGCACAAACTCCGAAACCGACGACGTAATCTGTTCCACCGCGGTGCGAACGATGCCGATCTCGGCCTGCATCCGGGTCAGCCCCTTATAGCCCTCATCGGTCTTGGTGCGTCCGTCGCGGGCAATCTGGTCGACCTCACCGGCGTTACTCGCAACCTCGCCAATGCTGTCCGACATCGCGTTGGCCGAGCTCGCGGTTTCCTGCGTCAGGCGGCTTTGTTCCACCGATCCTCCGGCAACCTGCCGGGTCGCCTCGTTCATTGCAGCGGCCGCACGGCTCAGGTTATCGGCGCTTGATTTCAAGGTGTTGATCACCTCACCGAACGACGCAGCCATGCGGTTGAAGCTGTCGGCAATATCAGCGAACTCGTCCCTGCTCCCGACATCGATACGGTAGGCAAGCTCGCCACCCGCGAGCCGGCGCCCGCCTTCGAGCAGGTGCGCCGTCCCTTGTTGCAGGCTGAGATAGGAGCCCATCGACAGATATCCGGCCAGCGCAAGGCCGAGTGCAACCAGCCCCAGGTTGACCGTGCGCTGATCAGAGAGCTCACCAGCCCGTGCAGCAAGCTGCTCCCTGAGCGCATTGATTACGGTCTTCTCCAGATCAGCCGCAGCAACACGAGGCGCATCCGTCTTGCTCAGGACCTCTGCCACCGGAATGTTGATGTCGGCGACGTTGATCAGACTCCCGTCAATCACGCGTCTCATGCGGTCAAGACCGGTCTGAATCTCATCCAGCCCCTTGTCGAGCGCCGGCTTGAACGCGGGCGCAGCCGTCCCGATCTTTTCGGTGTTCTCGCGAATCCTCGCCACTTGTGCGATGGCGTCGGCAGTCAGTCGTTCCAGACGACCGATGTCCGCCCCGTCGATCATCTGGATACTGGCGATGCTCGACGCCTTCAGACGGATCTGTCCGAGCGCTTCGAAGAGTTGCGGCAAACGATTGACCAGCGTGTCATAGAGGTAATTGGTATCGACCGCCGGGTCGAGCGGCAGCCCGGCGTGATCGGCGATCACGCGTGCCTGAGCCGCCAGCCGGTCTCCGAAACGCTGATGAAGATCCCGAATCTCGGGCGTTGATGAAGCCCCGATCACCGAGTTGAAGACATCCCACTCCTTTTCGAGCGCCACCCATGATTGCTCGAGATCCGGCCCCGCACCTTCAAGTCCGGCCTGGCGCGCGGCAGCAAGCGCTGCACCGATGCTTTCGCGCAAGGCAGCGGCTTCCTTCCCCGAAGCCGACTCGCCAAGCGAGAACAGCGACGACGCCAGCAGATGCCGGTCGAGCAACTGGCTCGTCTCGCGCAGCGCAACCACATGCTGCACACCCGATTGTTCGGCCTCGGTCATCCGCAGTCTTTCGCCAACCGACTGCAGAAACTGGAACATCAATCCGGCAACGAGAATTCCACCGGCCGCACCGATGAGGATGAAGCGCGTCGCAAAACGCAAACTGTTCATCATGCGCACGGCTGGCGCAAAGAGGAACTGCATGATCTGGTCTCCTGAGTGCTCTGTTATTTTTTCGCGTAGTCAGCTAACGACCACGTCGTGCATAACTTTAGCGTTAAAGCACTCAGCCACGCGCCTGTGGATATCCGCAGCCAGACATCGCCGCGAATACACCCTGGCCCAGTCATGTACAGCAATCAGTACAGCAGACGAAATCCTGCAACGCCCATCGCAGGTAGCAGGCGCAGTCAGAGTGAGCCAGAAGCACGCTCATCCTCAGCGTTGGCGTTGTTTACGGCGAAGATCTTCCAGCGCCAATGAAAGCATCGCAATCGCGATCAAAAACAAGGTTCCAGGTTCAGGGACGGCGGCATAAAATCTCTCCCCGAGAATCTGGTGGGCCACCGTCGTCGGGTGGACAGTGTCAAAGAAAAGATATCCCGGACATCCGGCAATAACGTTTCCCAGATTTGTCGGATCGTTCGGATTGAAGCACGACGCCGTCGCGTCAAGCAGTCCGAACTCCGCCGGGTTCGCGATAACGTCGTGCAGAAGCCCCGCAGTGTCGAACTCGATAAGATTGAAATCGGGAACACTGGGCAAGATTGCCGTACGTAAGCTGCCCAGAGCAGACGCGAGCGCCTGGTTGAATCCGACAGAGAGCGCACTCAGCGCAAGACGATCAGCCTCTGGCAGGGCCAGACCAAACGGTGTCTCTCCAAGATTCGGCATATTCGGAACAAGCAGGTTTCGCACCCCGATCGATGCCAATACACCGACCGAACCAATCAAGTTGGACACGGCATTCGAAGCCGCGCCGAGCGGATCACCGCCGGTTCCAAGAGCCAGAAAAATATCGTTCGCGCCGGCCCAAAGCATGAACAGGGAACTGTCCCGATCAAAAACTGTTCCGCTGCCGGCAAAGGACTCGATCTGTTGGTGAACACCTGTCATTTCCAGAGCGCTCGGCAGGGGCAAGGCGCCCCGCGTTTCATAACCGTAGTTCAGTGCCCCCGTCGTCGCGCCTCCCACCGCGTAATTTGTTCCGCCCACGGACGAAGGCAAAAGCGGGATGCCCAAGCGCTCGGCAAGATACTGGGGTGCAACCGGTCCGTTGGAGAACTGCTGTGCATAGGGAGGCGAAGGTGGCCATGCACCGCCGGCAAGCTGCCAGAAGTTTCCACTATCGGCCAGGCTGTCACCGAACACATACAAGGAGGAGTAGGCAGCAAGGACAGGTGCCTGAAACGCTGACATGAGTGCAACGACTGCGACGAGGCGACGGAGCATGATTGCGCATTCCCATTCAATATGGTGCAAGACCCGCTGGAACCGGCAACTCAACGCAAGCAATATTCGAACCAAATATTTAAAACGATAAATTTCAACTAGATGAAATAATTCTTAAACATGGCGAAATGCCTTGTGTAAGTTTTTCCGACAGCGGGAGAACACCAATCAGATGCGCTGTGCGACCGTTCCGGCCAGCCTCATTGGCACGCGCGTCAATTCAGCACACAAAAAAACGCGCCGGCGCCGACCGGCAAGCGGTCGAGGCCGACGCGAAACACAGCGGGCAAGCGGGAGAGGGAGGGAGGCTTGCCCGCCGAAGGGGGTCGAAGTGGCTTAAACGGCCGCCGTCAGTTCGGGAATCACGCTGAACAGATCCCCCACCAGACCGTAGTCGGCCACCTGGAAGATCGGCGCTTCCGGATCCTTGTTGATCGCCACGATCACCTTGGAGTCCTTCATCCCGGCCAGA
>Ga0172382_10012046_pt1 | contig 11342 bp, 10 predicted proteins | sample Leawel138RmetaG_FD_122245 | JGI IMG/M metagenome (GOLD analysis project Ga0172382, IMG submission 122245) | Leachate microbial communities from a municipal landfill in Southern Ontario, Canada - Leachate well 138R metaG | ecosystem: Engineered > Solid waste > Landfill > Unclassified | place...
CCTTGTATTTCATCGTCTTTATATGCTCTTTTATCATACCACCAATATTCGAATACTAATTTCTTAATATCCATATCTTTCATTTTGTAGTGATAATATCTTTCGTTACCACCGCCGGGTTCTAATATAAGATAGGCTAATGCGGCACGATATTCTTCATTTTGTGAATCCCATTCGATTTCGGTATCCCAGTTAATGAGTTTAGGCTCTTTAACTTCGCCTTCTTCATGTTCTTCACCACCTTCATTTCTGCCGTATTTCACATAATGTTCATTTTCTTCTTCGTCTAGTGTTTCGCCCAATTGCACATGAATGATAGAGTCTACCACCCATTCTACAAATTGACGATATTCATTGTTGGTGATTTCTGTTTCATCCATCCAAAAAGATTGAACGGTAACATTTTTTGCACTAAAAGTCATCGAATAAGTTGGATCTTGATCTCCAACTCCCATCAAGAAATGGCCTTGAGGGATGAATTTCATTCCAAATGGGATGTCTTCCATATATTTTGGTCTGTCTTGAGCTCCAATCAATTGACCGTTACCCGAATTGTTGCACCCTGTTAGTAATACTACTGCAACAAAAACCGCTGATGTTAAGATCAAATTCTTCATACTCTAAAAATTTATATATGAATAACTATTATTTTTCTTATTTATTATATGTATAATTAACATTTCTTAATATTCTATTGGTTTATTTCCTAATAATCGTGTCCCTTTATATCCGTAAGATGAAGTTGGTGGAATAATATTAAAACAATATTTAATCATTACTTCCGGACTTCCAAAACTTCTTTTATGAGGATATCCTAAAGATGATGTTGATATATCGTATGCTACGCCAATTTCCAATCCCCTGATAGCACTGGATGAATTAACAAAGGGTTTAGCACCTACTATTAATGCAACGGCATCAAGACCTCCGATACGCCAACTTAATCCGCCCCAAACAATTTTATTCCATTCGGCGGTAACAGTCAAATCGTATTGTGCTTTGGTTAAATCTGTTTTTATCATGGCACTTGGCTTTAATGTCCAATTCGGATTAAAGGGTAATGCAAAGTTATATCCTCCATAGAAATACAAATGTCTTTCTGTGGATTGATTTGTGTTTTTACCTTTTCCTGTAATTAGGTGAGTTCCACAAACTCCTGCATACCATTTATCAGGATTAAGATAATATGCACCTAATGAAAGGTCAATATAGAAATCGGATGTTCCGGCTTTTGGTATTGTTGGGTCGTCCGGATCAATATGTACGTAGCCTTCACCTATAGTTCGACTTAGAAAATCTCCTGCAATTCCGATACCTATAGATCCTCCGCTTATATTAAACTTGAAGGAATAAGCTAATTTTGCAACAATATCATTTTGATATCCATATTTGTCTTGATATATTGTTAGTCCTAATCCCCCATGTAATGCTTTGATGGGAGCATGCAAGGTTAAGAGAATTTCTTGTGGAGAGCTTTTATGTTTTTTTTCTTTGCCGGTAACAGTGTCAATAGTTACATCACTGAATCCGGCCCATTGTTGTCTGAAAAAGGCTGTTGCACAGATGCCACCGCTACCTGCAACTCCGGGATTAATGAGTAAATCGCTATACATATATTGCGTGAATTGAGGGTCCTGTTGTGCTTCACTGCGCCATACATAAAATACAATTACAAATAATATAAATATACCCTTTTTCATATCCTTGATCTTTCAGACATTATTTCTTATATTTTGTAACTTTTCTTTCTTTATACTTTGTTTCCATCCAAAAGGTTTCATTTATTTTAAATATATTTTATAAAAAAGTTACATCATTATTTTTAAAAAGCAAAAGTACAAAAATATACATTATTATGTATCTTTTTTTCGCACTCTTTTTTTTATTTTATTTTATGGTTATTTTATTAAGTTTAGTTTAAATTATTTATCTTTAGTTTATTATATGGTTATTTGAATAAAGTTTAAATATTGTGAGAATTATATATCTATCTAATATTCATAATTATATTATTTTTTTAATAATTCGTTTCTTTCGATGATTATAGGGTTTATCCTTTTATGTTCAGAAGCATGAAATCTTTTTATAAGCACATGATTTTCTAGTGTTTTATCTCCTCTAAAATAGTTTATAAAGATATTATCGGCTTCATCATAACTCTCTACGCCTAACTGTTCGAGATCGGAGGATGTAATGCCCAAGCCATCGGTAGGGGTGGCATTAATGCATGATTCCAACGCTTTTTTTGCATAATCTTTATATTGATTAGCTAATAATTTTGAAGCAAAATAAACTTCGGTTTTCCATAATCGGGCAAAAGGAGCATAATCCCCAACATCACCATGTAAAGTCCAAAACCCTGTTAAATATTCTGTGAAATTATCGGTTGAAATCACAATTCCTTGATTTTTCTGTGCTAAATCGTAGAGAATAATCATACGAATGCGTGCTTTACAGTTTCCGGTTCTTAATTTTGATAATCGGGAATTGTCTAAATCGAGTAGTGATTTTTTAAAATTATGATAAGTACTTGTGAAATCAAGATGTTTAAAATCATGACAAAAGTTTTCTCCGACAGAAATGGAACGTTCAATTTCGCTTAAGGTATTGGTTTCGATAGTAATGGAACGCCCGATTAATGGTATGGCGATTTTGTCGCAAACGGGTCGCAATAGGGCGGCTGCAAAAGCACTGTCGATTCCTCCCGATATGCCTAATATCAAAGATTGGATGGAATGTTTCTTAATGTAGTTTTCAATGTTCGTTTGCATGACTTCGATAGTATATTCCATATCTTTATTGGTTGATATGAACGTTAGAAAATTTGCTTGTATGTCGTTTTCAAGATTATTCATGAGTTATGCTGTCTGGAATGTTTATTGATTTCATATGATGAATGGAATCTAAATTCAATCCGTTGGGAAGAATGGGTGGTTTTTTTATTTTATATCTTTTAATTTTTTGATTGTATTTATCAATTGATAATTGAAAAGTATCATAAGAAGGGATGTCTCTAAAACTCCATTTTTCAACCACATATCCATCGTTTAACAGAACAAGACCGGGGTTATTGCGAATGGCGGTCTTTAGTGGGGTTTCATCACTGAAATAAAAATGGAAATCGATTTTATGTTTTGTTTTAAATTCTTCTATTTCTTTAATAGTTGAACCGGTAACGGCTATGAAAGGAATGCTGTTGTTAATACACTGTGTTGCCAATTCATTTATTTCATCAAAATTGCTGAGATTTGCTTTGCTGATATCGTGAATAATTAAAATGAAATGATAACCGTTTTGTTCAATGATCGATTCTTTTAAATCGGTATTGTTTGTTATGTCGATAATCGAAAAGTCGGCTAATTTGGCATTAATTCCGGGGGTAATAATTTTTTCAGTCCGGTCAACATACGTATAGTTGTTTTCAAATTCAATGCTTTTTAAACTGTCTTCTGAAAGTTTCATTAATTCATCGACGTTTAACTCTTTTATTGATTTGTTTTTGTTGTGTTTGTATAGAAACACATAATCCATTTTCGGGGCTTCGGAATAGGTTTCGGCAGCAATAAAATTTCCTTTTTTCCATGGGCGGAAATCATGCCAGGGTTCATGACGCAAACAGTGAATTTGGATAAAAAAAACAACAATTATTCCAATCAACAAAGGGAACCATTGTGTAATATAAAGAAGGCTTTGTTTTTTATATCTGTTACGCTCAATTAATATAATAAGTGTAAAAAATAAGAAAAAGATGTTTTTATAGAATGTTTCTTTGTTGCTTAACGTAATAAAGTCGCCGAAACAACCGCAATCGGTTACAACAAAAATTTGATAGTTAGTGTTGAAAACCGAATTAATCAGGTTTACTATATCTAAGGCATAAGCCAACCAAAACGTTAATAGGGTAAAGAAAGCCATAAATAGCAACAAAGCCCATGCAAATAGTTGCATTTGAATGCCAAACAGTAAGGCAAATCCAATAACAAATTCTGCTGCATTGAGTAATAAGGAAAATGCCATGGATAGGGGGGCAAAGAAATCCATACCGAATGAGGCAAAATATTCTTCAAATTTCAAAGCACCTCCAAACGGGTCAACGGCTTTGACATATCCGGAAAAAATAAATAATATACCAATAAAAATGCGGGAGAAATGCCGTACATAAAACATGAAATTTTTATGCTCTTTGTGTGTATTATGTTTTAGATAATAATCCATAATCTTAATGCTATTTAATTTTTTCGTTTAATTTAATAAGTGCAAAAACCGCATAATTGAAAATGTCGTAAAAATTGGCATCTAATCCTTCCGATATAAGAGTGTTTCCATTGTTGGTTTCAATGTTTTTAATACGTAATAGTTTCATTAATATTATATCGGTGTATGAACTGACTCGCATATTACGCCATGCTTCGTCGTAATCGTGGTTTTTATTCATCATCAATTCCTTTCCTTTTAGCACATAATAATCGTACAGTTTGATTACTTCTTGATCAGGCAATGAGAAGTTCTCTGTGGACGCAATTCCTAAATTCAACTGCATTTGGGCCATAAGGGAATAGTTCACTATTCCGATGAATTCCGGGAATATGCCTTCTTCTACTTTATGGGAACCCTTTTCTTCTATACTTCTGATACGTTGTGCTTTAATATATATTTGATCGGTTATGGACGATATACGCAAAATACGCCAGGCAATGCCGTAGTCATGCATTTTTTTTACAAACACATTTTTGCATATGTCAATAACTTCTTCGAATTCTTTTAATGTTTTTTTCATAAACATATATTATTTAACGTAATACGTTAATTTCATATTAATGCTTGCTCTTTTCATTTTTGATGATGTGTTGAAAGCACCGCCCCATGTATAGTTTTCTTCACTGGAATTAGGTGCAGTAATTTGGAAAACACCCATATTGGCGGTTTTTAATCCTTTGAGTTTTGCTCCCGAATTGGTAGTAATGGTTTCGGCTCTATTCCGTGCATCTTTGGATGCTTCTGCTAACATTTTAATTTTTAAATCGGCAAGTTTGGTATAATAATATTCAGGTTCTCTCGTGTCTAATTGAATGTCGGCATCTAATAATTCGCTGACTTCACGCGATACTTTTTCGACTTTTTCGACTTCATGCGATTCTATTCTAACGGTTTGTGTTAAAACATAGCCATCGAAAATCTCAAATGTCCTTTTGGCGTTTTCGTTCCATTCGTAACGATAGCTTTTATAATTCGAAACGGCTTTAAAAACAAATTCGTTCTCGTTGAGACCTTTATTAATTAAATAATCTTTTACGATAATGCTTTGTTCTTTGATTTTTGCATAGGCTTCTTTCATATCCATGTTTTGTGTTGTAAAACTCAGATTCCATACAATTAAGTCGGAAACAAAATCATTTTCAGCCAATCCGACAACCGAAATGGTTTTTGTAGGACCTTTTGTATAATAAAACGATAATCCTGCAATAAAAAATGATGTTATAATACAAAGACTTAAAACAATGCTGATGATGAATTTTTCCTTTTTCATAATTGTTAATATTTTATATGAAATGATGTGCAAAAATACTAAATATTAAATAAAAAAGCATAATCGTTCGTTTTTTTTTTATTTTTATATGATTTGGTTTGTTTAATTCTTTAATTTTTCTAAGATTTTTATCTCGTCACGTAAGCGAGCGGCTTCAAGAAAATCAAATTCTTTCACAGCTCTCTCCATGTTTTTTTGTTTTGATAGTATGATGTTGTTTATTTCTTTAACCGATAAGTAACTAATCTTATTATCTTCGGCAACCATTTGTTGCATATCGGATGTTTTATCGGTATATGATTTTTTTCTATTTTCACTTTGTAAAGATTGCCTGATGCGATGGATGCTCTCGGGTGAAATATTGTTTTTTATATTATAAGCGATTTGTTTTTCGCGGCGACGATTGGTTTCGTCCATCGTTTTTCGCATGGATAGTGTGATTTTGTCGGCATAAAAGATTACTTTTCCGTTTACATTACGTGCTGCCCGGCCGGCTGTTTGTGTTAACGATCGTTCGGAGCGTAGGAATCCTTCTTTGTCGGCATCCAGAATGGCTACCAACGACACTTCGGGTAAATCCAAACCTTCACGCAACAGATTAACGCCAACTAAAACATCGATGGACCCTTCACGTAAATCGTCAAGAATCTCTATGCGTTCCAGGGTATCTACATCGGAATGTATGTATTGCGTTTTGATGTCAATGCGTTGCAAATAACGGGTCAGTTCTTCCGCCATACGTTTAGTGAGTGTGGTAACCAACACTCTTTCTTTCTTTTGAATGATTTTTTCTATTTCTTCCAATAAATCGTCTACTTGGTTTAAACAAGGTCTGACTTCAATCACAGGGTCAAGCAATCCGGTGGGTCTTACCACTTGTTCGACAACAGATCCCTGTGAAAGTTCAAGTTCGAAATCGGCAGGTGTTGCCGATATATAAATCGTTTGACCGATAATAGATTGAAATTCTTCAAATCGTAAGGGACGATTGTCTAAAGCTGCCGGCAATCGGAATCCGTATTCAACCAAATTTGTTTTTCGGGAACGATCCCCTTCATACATCCCTCTGATTTGCGGAATGCTTACATGGCTTTCGTCGATTATTAATAAGAAATCATCAGGAAAATAATCCAATAAACAGAAAGGACGGGTGCCGGGTTTCCGTTGGTCGAAATAACGGGAATAATTTTCTATACCGGAACAATATCCTAATTCTTTTATCATTTCAATATCGTAGGTAACTCTGTCTTCTAATCTTTTGGCTTCTATGTGTTTGCCTATTTGTTTGAAATAATCTATTTGTTCTTTTAAATCGATTTGAATCTCGCGAATGGCTTGATGGATGATGTCTTGTGAGGTTACAAATATGTTGGCAGGATAAATTGTCAACTCGTTGATTTTTCCCAAGCTGAATCCTTTTACGGCATCAATAGATTCAAGGTTTTCAATTTCATCACCCCAAAATGTAATACGGTAAGCAATATCGCCATAAGCCGGAAATATGTCAACCGTATCGCCTTTTACCCTGAATTTGGCTCTTTCAAGGTAAACTTCCGTACGACTATACAAACTGTTAACAAAATCGTGTAATAGTTTGTTCCGATTTATCTTTTGACCGCAATGTAAATGGATAGTATTCTTTTCAAATTCTTCCGGATTGCCAATGCCGTAAATACATGATACGGATGACACTACAATGACATCTTTTCTTCCCGAAAGCAATGTTGACGTAGTGCTTAAGCGAAGTTTCTCAAGTTCATCGTTAATAGATAAATCTTTTTCAATATATGTATTGGTGGTAGGGATATAAGCTTCGGGTTGGTAGTAGTCATAATAAGAAACAAAATATTCTACGGCATTTTCGGGGAAGAATTCTTTAAATTCGCTGTATAATTGAGCGGCTAATGTTTTGTTATGGCTCATTACCAAAGTAGGACGTTTAATCTCTTGCAAAACGTTGGCGATGGTAAATGTTTTTCCCGAACCGGTAACACCCAATAATGTTTGATGTTCCAAGCCTTGTCGTAAACCTGCAACAAGTTGAGATATAGCTTCCGGCTGATCTCCGGATGGGGAAAATGGTGCGGTTAATTTAAAGTCCATATATGGGTTTGTTTTGAATGTAGAACGAATAAAAGAACATTTTGTTTTATAAAATATGAAAAATATTTATTTTTATTTAGCGCAAGCGGTCTGCATCGCGTACTTTCTTCTCATCTTTTAAAATAAATTTATTGGCAAGATATAGGAAAGCTAATGATAAAATGGATGTTATGCACCAAGGATTATAAACAATTTCTATGCTTTGGTATTTGAAAACTTCTATTTCGGGAAAAATACGATCGGGATATATAAACAACATCAGAAGCAATAAAATAAAATTAATGATAATGCCGGCGATGCAAAGTTTGGATTGTGTTGTTCTGTTTCGGAATAAAAACAAGGTTACCAAACAAACAACTGCGAGCACGATTTGTAGAATACCTATATAATAATTTGTCATAAGGATTTCTCCACTGGGGATATTCAAATGTAAATCCCATGAAGTATATAGATACTGAGCTTCGCTGGTTGTTATGGTTGCTATAGGCATAAAAATACCGATTATCAATGATCCTACTGCAAATAAAAGTAATAAAGATTGAATACGTTGTAACATAATTTTTTAATATTATTTCAACTGCAAAAATACTAAATATTAAAAACGATTTGAAAGAAATATGAAAAAATCAGAATAATTCCAATTGGTTTTTTAATATGTCGTTTTTTTTGGGTTTTTGTTTGAGGAGTGTTAAATGTAAGTCAATAGAGTCTTTAATGAATTTATTGACTGTCATGTGATTCTTTTTTGCACAGGTTTCGATTTCTCGTCTTTTTTCTTTAGAAACTTTAAATGTATAAGAATATGTCCATTTATTGGTTTCTGGATCTTTTTGCATAAAGATTACATTTTAAGTTATTTCTCTTTTGTTATTTGAGCTAGAAATTCTCCTTCGGCTGCTATTTTGTTGTTAACGTATGCCTTACCTTTCATATGAGCCAATCCGCGACGAATGGGTTCCAGTAATATCATTTCATATATTAATGTATCGCCGGGGCTTACTTTTGTGCGGAATTTCACTTTGTCCATACTTAAGAAAAAAGTTAAATAATTCTCGGGGTCGGGCACTTGATTTAAAACCAAAATGCCGCCGGTTTGAGCCAATCCTTCCACAATTAAAACACCGGGCATAACCGGCTCTTGGGGGAAATGTCCGCTGAAGAATGCTTCGTTGATAGTGGCATTTTTTATGCCTACAACCCTTGTTTCCGTTAATTCAATTATTTTGTCAATCAACAGAAAAGGAAATCGATGGGGGAGTTTGCTTTTAATTTCTTGACTTGTGAAAAGTGGTTTCTTATTCAAATCGAAAACAGGAATTTGTTCTTCTTTTTTTATTTTGTCCAATAGCAAACGCGCAAAGCGGATATTGCTTGCATGACCGGTATGTTTTGCTATGATATGGGCTTTCAATTCGTAACCTATAAGTCCTAAGTCCCCAATTACATCCAATAACTTATGTCGAGCCACTTCATTTGGAAAATGTAAACTTACATTGTTTAAAATGCCTGTGTTTTCTACTTTTATGTCGTGACGATTAAAAAAATTGGCGATTTCGTTAAATTCCGATGCTTCGGGCATGTTATTGACATAAACAATGGCGTTATCCAAATCTCCGCCTTTAATTAGATTACTTTTAATAAGAGGTAGGATTTCATGTAAAAAACAAAATGTGCGACTTGGTGCTATTTCTTTGGCGAAATCGTTTAAATGCATCAATTCGGCATATTGTTGTCCCAAAACCTTGGTTTTGTAATCAACAAGTATCGATACTTTGAATGCATCCGATGGGATTGCCATGATTTCTATGTCGCTGTCGGGATCTTTCCATTTCACAACATCTTTCAGTTCATATGTCTTACGTTCGGCTTCCTGTTCAATGAATCCTACTTTTTCTATAGCCGTAACATAAGGTTGAGCACTGCCATCTAATATCGGTATTTCTTCGCCGTCTAATTCAATGAGCACATTATCAATACCCATACCGGATAAACTTGCCATAAGGTGTTCGATGGTTCTAACACTAACACCTTCTTTATTCGTTATCACGGTTCCCCTTGAGGTTTCACTTACCAATTCTACTGAGGCCGGGATGATGGGTTGATTTTCTAAATCAATGCGTTTGAATTTAATACCATGATTTACATCAGCCGGTAATAATGTTATGTTTACTTCTTTCCCAATATGCAAACCTTTTCCTTTAAGCTTGCAAGAACATTTTAGCGTTTGTTGTTTAATCATATACAATGATTTTAATAAAAAAATTACTGCAAAAGTATAAAAAATGTTTTAAAAAAAATGAAATGATAATGTGATTTGTAAACAATATGCTGTGGAATAAAAACTTTTTTGTTTGTTAATGCGACGAAACGTATTTCATGGGAATTTCGATGAATTCATATTCGTTATCGGAATCTAAATAAAACGACGCATCCCCTTTTATTTTATTTCTTTGATTATCCATTCCATAGGCTTCTACGTAATAGTTCATTTCGGTTGGAATCACGACCATTGCTTGTCCATCGTAATTGGTTGTTTGTTTGCTGACTAAATTATGGCTTTCGTCATATACTTCAATGTTGATAGTATTTGTTAATAGTTTATTCCCGTTTAACTTACATGTAAATGTTGTATTGCTGGTAAAGTATTTGTATTTACAGGCCAAAAAGCCCATGCTATACATTAATATTAATGATAGAAGAAATACTTTAGATGATATGTTGATTTTATATTTAAGCATATATGCCTTTTGTAATAGGGGGTAAGGTTTTATCGATTAACGTGAATCTTATGCATAAACGAATAATTTTCGGTTTTTATTTTTAAAATATAGATGCCTTCTATCAAATGATTTGTGTTTATTGTGGTCTTTAAATCGTTGGGATATGATTTATTCATTTCTCTTCCGAGGATATCGTATACTCTTACTTCTTTTATAACAGATTCTTGATTTTCTATAGTCAATTGATCGTTCACGGGATTTGGATAAATTTTTAATGATGATACGGGATGAGGATCATTGATGTTAACATAAGCTTGATGATTATAAGCCGTATCAAACACACCGAGACTTAAATTATAATAACTACCAGAAGGGGTTGATTCCAATTTAACTGCCCTCACCATGTATTGATAAACACCGGAATCGGAGGTGGAACGGTCAACAAAAAGTGTGTCGTTTATAATAGAAGAAGATAATAAACGAAAGGATTCGTTGTGGTTTAACCGTTTGAAGACATAATAACCCTCAATATTATCCGATGATTTTTGCCAGGTGATATTACATTGTTTTCCGTTGAATTGAGCTGAAACGTTTGTCGGTGGTGCGATGATGTGAGCCTTCAAGGTAGGATCCCCCAATAATGTGATATGAACACCTTTAGACATGTTTCCGGGATAGTAAGTATTTGTGTTGTTCATGCTTAGTCTGGCACTGTATCCGATAGTATAACCTAAAGCCATGTGATGAAAATACCAAAAGGGCCTTCCTGACCAAGCCGCCGAAAGCGAACCGCTGGCAAGTGCCGAACGCAATAAATTGTTGGGATTGTCCCAATCGCCGAAATAGCTGCCGAAAAGAAAGTTAAAAACATTTTTCAAGGTGTCGCCGGCTAAAAAAGCGGATGTGATAACCCCGCTGCAACTCGTAAATGTTCCGCCGCCGCAACCATATGCCCATTGGTAGTCGTTTTGTGATAATACAGTATTATAACC
>Ga0172382_10012047_pt1 | contig 11341 bp, 10 predicted proteins | sample Leawel138RmetaG_FD_122245 | JGI IMG/M metagenome (GOLD analysis project Ga0172382, IMG submission 122245) | Leachate microbial communities from a municipal landfill in Southern Ontario, Canada - Leachate well 138R metaG | ecosystem: Engineered > Solid waste > Landfill > Unclassified | place...
GCGCGACTTGGTCATCTGAGCGCAAGAACTATATGCCGGCCCCGCCGGTCAGGTTCCGTCGGCCAGGTTCTGTCCCTCCGCCGCTACTATGTGAGGTTGAATAGGCCCAGCATGCGCAGCCTGTCATGTTCCTTCACCATTATCTCGCTGAAATCAAGATTGGTGATAGCGCATAGCGCTGCAATGTAGAATAGCGTCTGGCCCAGTTCGGTCTCAAGAGCTTCCCTGCAGTCGGGACAGAGTTCGCCGGTAACGTGCGAGTCGATCATTCGCTTCAGGTCGCTCAAAGACACATTCTCTGGGAACTTCTGCTTCTGTGCGGAGATTTCCAGGCAGCCACAGCATGTCACTGACTTTGCAACCGCCCTGTTAGTTCTGGCGGCGGCTTCTTGAAACTTGGACATCACATCGAGTACGCTTCTGTGGCGGATGAGATATTCTGAGACCATTTCTTGAAACTCATTGCATGATAGTTCGGCCAAAGCAAGTCACCTCCAAATGCAGAAAACGCAGGTGATATGGCCGCGGAAAATTCACCTTGATTATACGTTTGGACGGCTGCAATGTCAATGTGCTTGTGTGTGGCCGCGCAATTTGTACATAAAACAGGTGCGTCTGTTACATGGGAATAGTCTGGCTTTCATATGCTCCCGTGCAATTGAATTGACTGCTTTGGCAGCCAATGGTACAATTTATGAAAGGCGCTCCGAGGAAGAAGGGATGCAAGAGGTGTACAGTGTGGGAGATAGGGTGGTCTACCCTATGCATGGCGCTGGATTGATAGAGGCTATTGAGGAGAGAGAAATCCTTGGGGAGAAGGACCATTACTATATCATGCGGCTCCAGATGGGCGACATGAAGGTGATGGTGCCTCGGGGCAGTGCTGAGGAAGTGGGCCTCAGGCCTATCATAGATTCTGATCAGGTTCCAAAAGTTTACGAAGTGCTCAAGGCTGAAGCTACGCCAATGAGCCAGAACTGGAATCGAAGATACCGCGCTAACATGGAAAAGATGAAAACAGGGGATATCTTCGTCGTTGCCGAGGTCGTCCGGAATCTCGGAATCCGAGACAGGGAAAAAGGGCTTTCCACGGGAGAACGCCGCATGTTGGACAACGCAAAGCAGATACTCGCAAGCGAACTTGCCATGGTGGAAGGAAGATCGCTTGAAGAAGTGACGAGCGGCATCGAAGAGATACTCAGCTAATGGGAACCCCACATACTCCCGGCAACCCGGGGGAGACTAGACTACGATGGAAGGGGTGAGCGCCTTCCAAATGCGAGGAGGTGAGGTTGTCAGTGCGCAACACAACTACGCGGATGCTCATGCTTGGGGCAGGCGTTGTTTTCGGCTATCTCATATACCGGTCAATGCCTCAGACTGCAGCAGCTATGCCTGCCGCAGGAGGGGAACTGCGCGTGATGGTCGGAGCAATGACAGGGGGCGGGCTGTTGGGTTTTGCAGTGGCTCCAGTGCTTTCAAGAGTTGGTTCCTGGTTCGGCAGGTGTGTCGACTCCAGGATCCGGAAAGTATCGACGCACGGGGTTATCTCAGGTGCCGTTGGGATGATAGTGGGCCTAATAATAGCTAACTTACTTGTGATTCCGGTCGCATCCATTCCGGAGCTTGGAAGTTATCTCGGCATCGCTCTCAATGTCTTCTTTGCTGTAACGGGGCTGATTGTGGGGTACCACAAGCGCGAGGAGGTTATTCCAATACTTGCGCCTCTGCCTCGGAGCGGCGAGCACGCCAGAATCAGCACAGGAGCTCGGGAACGCGCGGCGGGCAAGGCATATGTGGGCAAGGCAAGGCCGAAGATCCTTGACACGAGCGTGATCATAGACGGCAGAATTGCTGACATAGCCGACAGCGGTTTCATCGAGGGTACACTAGTCGTTCCCGTGTTTGTGTTGGAGGAACTGCAGCATATTGCGGATTCGTCAGATGTGCTGAAGAGGAATCGTGGGCGCAGGGGCCTCGACATACTGAATCGGATGCAAAAGGATGAAAACGTCACGGTCCAGATCGTGGACAAGACCTTCGATGATCAGGAAGTAGACTCCAAGCTCATAAGGTTGGCTCAGGCCATGGATGCGACTATCCTGACGAATGATTTCAACCTGAATAAAGTCGCCGAGCTTCACGGCGTAGAAGTGCTCAACATCAACGAGCTGGCGAATGCACTCAAACCAGTTGTGCTGCCTGGCGAAGAAATGACAGTTCACGTGATCAAGGATGGCAAGGAATCAGGCCAGGGGGTAGCCTATCTGGATGACGGAACAATGGTTGTGGTTGATGGCGGGAGGCGCTATATCGGCGACTACGTGGACGTGCTTGTCACCAGCGTACTCCAAACATCTGCAGGCAGGATGATATTTGCCAAGATGAAGTCGGCCGAGCGAGTCGGCTGAGGCAGCAGGTCTTTCAACTATCATTCGCTTGCGAGGTGTAGCTGGATGGCAGCACAAATGCGGGTCTGGGCCATAGTTCCGGCGGCAGGGTCCGGATCGCGAATGGGCGCAGCCGTTCCAAAGCAGTACTTGCAGCTCTGGGGCGTTCCAATAGTGGCTCGCACAATATCGAGATTGGCGCTTTCGGGGGTTGTGGATGAGATAATCATATCTGTCCCGCCCGGTGATGAGAACGCTTTCGAGAGGGATATCGTAGAGCGATACTCCCTCTCTTCGTTATGCAAATGTACTGTAGTGGCGGGCGGCTCCCACCGGCAAGAGTCGGTGCGGAGAGCCCTTCGGGCGGTATGGGCGGGCACGGACATGGCAGAAGGTGAAGGCGGGGCAGGGTCCCGCCGAACTGGTGGTGCGCCCGAGGGTGCGTTCGGCCTTGATGAGGAGAACCGCCACATAGTCCTAGTCCACGACGGAGTTCGTCCTCTGGTATCAAAGGCTGAGATCATCTCTGTTGTGGAGGCAGCGGCGGTCCATGGAGCCGCCACATGCGCGGTGCCCCCTAAGGATACGGTGAAGCTTGTGGGGGATGACGGGCTCGTTGCGATGACGCCCGACAGGTCCCGCCTCTGCCTTGTGCAGACGCCCCAGGCATTCCGCCTGTCGACGTTGAAGCGCGCCCACGAGTGTGCGGAAGAAGAAGGCTATGTTGGCACCGATGATTGCGCTCTCGTTGAAAGGCTCGGGCTTCCCGTTGCGCTGACGCCGGGCTCCTATGCGAACATAAAGATTACTACCACAGATGATCTTGCGCTGGCAGAGCTTTTGCTTGCTCGTGAAGACTCGGGCGATCGGAGTGAGATGGTTGTGAGTGCTAGAGTGGGTCAGGGGTACGATGTGCATCGGCTGGTGCGTGGACGCGACCTGATTCTCGGAGGAGTGCAGGTGCCTCACGAGAAGGGGCTGGAGGGGCACTCCGACGCTGATGTGCTGACGCATGCGGTATGCGATGCAATCCTGGGAGCGGCATGCCTCGGCGATATCGGGATGCACTTTCCTGACACTGATCCTGCGTATGCAGGGATATGCAGCATCGAGCTCTTGCAGCGTGTTGTCGCGATGGCGGGGCGCTGTGGATACCGGGTTACAGGCGTGGATGCCACAGTCATTACAGAACGTCCGAAGATTTCGCCTTTTGTGCCCGAGATGCGCAGGAGGTTGGCGTCGGCGATGAATCTGCGTGATGAGTGTGTTAATATTAAGGGAAAGACCACTGAAGGACTGGGGTTTACAGGGTCGGGCGAAGGCATCGCAGCCCTGGCTGTTGCAACACTTATCCCGGTGCCCGGTGGACTGAGCGAAGAGGTTGTGACATGCATATCGGAGGGAGGCCTGGACCATGGCGATTAGGATTTACAATACCCTGACCCGGCGCAAAGAGGACTTTGTGCCAGTTACACCGGGCAAGGTTGGCATATACAGCTGTGGGCCGACAGTTTACGACTACTTCCATATCGGCAATGCCCGCGCTTTTGTCGTTCCCGATGTTATTCGGAGGTATCTCCAGTACAGAGGATACGATGTAACGCTGGTCCAGAACATTACTGACATAGAGGACAAGATAATCGAGAGGGCTGCTCAGAGAGGAATAGCACCCCAGGACATCGTGGATGAGTTTACCGAGGCGTACATAGAGGACAGGGAGGCCTTGGGAGTCAGGGCTCCGGATATTCAGCCCAGGGCTACAGAGCATGTGGACGAGATGATCCAGATGATACAGGCACTCATTGACAACGGTTTGGCGTACGCGCGAGACGGCGATGTCTACTATGACGTCTCGAAGTTCGAGCATTACGGCATTCTGTCGAACCAGAAGATTGATGACCTGATGGCTGGAGCAAGGGTAGGCGTAGGCGAGACCAAAGAGGATCCTCTCGACTTTGCGCTCTGGAAGGCGGCAAAACCCGGCGAACCATCGTGGGACAGCCCATGGGGGCCGGGCCGGCCGGGATGGCACATTGAGTGCAGCGTAATGAGCACAAAGTACCTTGGCAAGACCTTCGACATACATACCGGAGGCATCGATCTTGTCTTCCCGCACCACGAGAACGAGATAGCGCAGAGCCATGGCGCCAACGGAGTCGCTCCGGTGAAATACTGGGTCCATAACGGCTTCATTAACGTGGACGGCGAGAAGATGGCCAAGTCACTGGGGAACTTCAAGACAGCACGTGATATCCTGGCGTACTACCCGGGCAAGGTAGTCCGCTATTTTCTCATGTCCAACCACTACCGCAAGCCGGTCAACTTCAGCGACGATGAGCTCCGCATGTGCGAGAAGGCTCTTGCAAGGCTTGAAGATGCGGTAGCCAATGCGATCTTTGCTGCTTCAATAGACCCGGACGAGATCGGGGAGATCGGAATGGCCGGTGATGATACGCGGCTCGATGCAGCCGTGATCGAAGCGCGGAGACGATTCGAGAACTCAATGGATGACGACTTCAACACTGCAGGGGCCATAGCATCACTGCATGATCTTGCGACTGCACTCAACACATACGTCAACAGAGAGATGCCATCGCCTCCCGACGAAGGCGCGCGGGCAGCAGTTTCAAGGGCCGTGCTGGCCATAATGGAGCTTGGGGATGTGCTCGGTATCATGGATGCGTCGTCTTTGGAATCTGCGGGTGCCAGGCCCGGATCGGGCGGTGACGATCGAGGGGAGGCTGCGGAACTCGGGGAGACCGTTCGAGGCCTTGTTCAGCTTCTTCTTGATGTGAGGGCGAAGGCCCGGGAGGCCAGGGAGTTCGGCGTGTCGGACATGATTCGCGATCGTCTCTCTGAGATGGGCATAGTCGTTGAGGATACGCGAGATGGAGCGAGGTGGAAGTTTGAAGCTAAGTGAGGCTCAAGTGCGCGAGATGTCTCCGCTCAATTTGGCCTACGTGGGCGATGCTGTATGGGAGCTTCATGTCCGCTCTGAGCTTGCGGCTGGAGGCGGTGCATGCGTTCGCGTGAATGCGCTTCACTCGGCAGCTGAGGAGATGGTGAACGCCGAGGCGCAGTCGCGCATTGTCCACTTGCTGGAGAACTGTCTCTCCAGGGAAGAGCGCGATCTGGTGAGACGAGGCAGAAACGTGAAACCGGGGCATGCTTTTCGGGGGCCTGACCCTATCGATTATCGGTATGCAACCGGGTTTGAAGCTTTGCTCGGGTACATGTACCTTTCAGGCAAAACTGAAAGGCTGCGCCAGATCATGGATGAGGCCATGGTATTGGCCCAGCGAAAAGATGGAGTCGAGGAGCCTGCCAATGGATGATGAGTATGTAATATGGGGACGCCAGCCTGTAATGGAAGCGCTGGAGTCGGGAAGAGAATTCAACAAGATATTCATGGCGCGAGGCTCGGCTGATGGGCGCATAGTCGCGGCTGCTCGGAAGCGCAAGATACCAGTGGTTGAAGTGGGCAGATCGGCGCTTGACCGCATGACAGCTGATAAACAGGGTGTCGCACCAGTTCACCAGGGGGTTGTGGCGCAGCTTTCGCCGATCCTGTATGCAGAGCTTGACGATCTTGTGGAGGCGGCCAAGGCGCGCGGAGAGGACTTGTTCGTAGCGGTGCTGGACGGGATAACCGACCCGCAAAACCTCGGATCGATCATACGTACTGCCAATGCGGCAGGCGCCCATGGGGTAGTCATACCCGCCAGGAGAAGCTCACAGGTGAGCCCAGTTGTTGTGAAGGCTTCCGCCGGGGCAGTCGCCCATACTCCTGTAGCCAGGGTTGGGAACATTGCGCAGACGATAGAGAGGCTCAAGCAGAGCGGCGTTTGGGTCGTCGGAGCCACGGCCGATGCCAAACAGCGCTTCCACGATGCAGACCTGACTGGCCCCATTGCTGTTGTTGTGGGGAGTGAGGGCAAGGGCATGTCGAGACTTGTGGGAGAGTTAGTAGACTTCACGGTCTCAATACCCATGGCAGGCGATGTGTCGTCGCTTAACGCCGGGGTTGCGTGGGCAGTGATAGCGTTCGAGGTTGCCAGGCAAAGAGTGATACAGGCCGGAAGCTAAGTTGTACTATCTCGAACACTATTTCCGAGGCGACTGGCAAGTGCAAGATTGGCGGGTGGCAGTCCATGACAGACGGGCTTGAAAGATGGGCCAGAGGAGGACTCTGGTAAAGATAGCTACTACATATGTCACCCTCAACCAGCGGTTTGCTTGACTGATTTGGAGGCACTGATATATAATGACCGTAGTCTTTGGGGCCATCATAGGCTCAAAACCTACCGAAAATCGGCTTTTCTAATTTCATATCAAGCATCAAATGGACTAGCAGACCGGCTTGCACAACAGCCGAAGAAATTTACAGCCAGTCTCGGGAATCAATGTATCCCGCTGCTAAGCTTGTTGTGTCGGGAGGGGACGCATTTGAGCGTAAACCTGCAACATGAAATCTACTTACACTATGATGAGCTGGCTGATGAGGAAATCGTGGACATTGCGAAGCAGGGCGATAGCGACGCCGAAGAGTACCTCATCCACAAGTATAAGAATTTCGTGCGGGCAAAGGCCCGATCCTACTTTCTGATTGGGGCAGATAGGGAGGACATAATCCAGGAGGGAATGATCGGCCTTTACAAGGCCATCAGGGATTTCAAGCCTGACAAGCTTGCGTCATTCCGCGCCTTTGCGGAGCTGTGCATTACTAGACAGATTATTACGGCTATTAAGACAGCGACGCGACAGAAGCATATTCCACTCAATTCCTACGTTTCACTCAACAAGCCGATATATGATGAGGAATCAGATAGAACGTTGCTGGATGTTTTGTCAGGCAACAAGATTACCGACCCTGAAGAGCTCGTTATCAGCAGAGAAGAGTTTAATGACATTGAGAGCAAGATGGATGAATTCCTCAGCGATCTTGAGAGAAATGTGCTCAATGCATACCTGGACGGAAAGTCATATCAGGAAATAGCACTCGAACTCAACCGTCATGTAAAGTCTGTTGACAATGCGCTTCAGAGAGTCAAACGGAAGTTGGAGCGGTACATAGAGAAGCGTGATGGTTAGATGCAACAGGCATTCGATGAGGCATCTATCCTCGGAATTTCGCCGCAAGACTTGTGGAGGCGATGCCCCGGCGACCTGCTTTTCTGCAAATGCTAATGTCTGTTGATTGTCCTCAGCGCGCTGCGGAACGGGAGAATGCAGGCTCCTATCTCGCAGCGCTTTTTTTGAATCCGCGTGGTGTGCACGTAGCGAAACGGGCGGCCAAGTTGAGGCAATAACCTTGTCATGGTGGTGAACGGTGTTGTCGTCACGCTACATACTCTTCGACCTGGATGAGACCCTCTATCCGGCTTCAAACGGGCTGATGGATCTTGTGCGCGACAAGATTGTCGATTACATAGTGCTCCGCCTGGGTGTGTCGGTTGAGGAAGCTGAGGAGTACCGGTCAAGGTACTTGAGGGAATATGGAGTCACACTGGGAGGGCTCCGGCACGAACATGGGGTCGACGTGCGCGACTACATGGAGTTTGTGCACGATGTCCCTCATTCTGACTACATAATCCCCAATCCCGAGCTCGATGCCATGCTGGCCAGGCTGGATTCAGTGAAGGTCATCTTCACCAACGCCGACTGCAGCCACGTCCGGCGGGTTCTGTCGGCCCTCAGAGTAGACCTGGGGCACTTCCACAGCATATTCGATTATGAAGCAGCAGGATGTTGCCCCAAGCCCGAGCTCGAGGCATACAAGCGAATACTCGATCATCTGGGTGCTGATGGAGACGAGTGTATCCTTGTTGAGGATAACTTGCGGAACCTGGCTCCTGCCAGGCGAGTATTCGGCATGCGAACTGTGCTGGTGGACGCCGACGGGAGCAGGCGGGCAAGGGGCGGCCCTGAGGATGCAGCAGACTGGGTCATCCGAGACATACTGGATCTGGAGAGGGTGCTAGAGCAGTCTCGTCGCAGCTAGGAGCTATAAGCTCGGTCCGCGGCGCATGAAGAGCATCATCTTTGATGTTTCCAGGGCACGGTGACCCACTGGTAGGTCAATTTCTGAGGAAAGCGACCTGCCCATGGGTCGTTTCCCCGGATTTCGACCCGTTGGTAGGTCAGTTAGCAGCCCAACCCCCGCATGGTACGCAGACTCGGATTGTGCTATTTAATACCACCCATTCTAGCTGTGGAAGTGGTCAGCGATGCCGCTACATCGCTTCCCTCTTCAAATCCTTCTGGAATCCCGACTCACCTGCGGGTCAGTTTTCCTGGTAACGACCCACCAGTAGGTCGTTCCTTCGAATTTCGACCCGCGGGTGGGTCGATCAATCAACAGGACCGCTGGTCTCATGCCAACCCGAAACTTCCTAAAGAGCAGTACCTCTTCTAGCTGGGCGCAAAATTGGGGCCGCCTTCGCATCACATTTCTTCTGATTCATCCAAGGCGGAGCGACCCACTGGTAGGTCATTTTTGAGAAGAGCGACCTGCCCATGGGTCGTACTTCATGTATTTCGACCCGCTGGTGGGTCAATAGGTCGGAATCAGAGCCTTGGTCCCAGAGTCGCCGCAGACACAACCGGAAGGATTCAAGTGGTTGGAGTATTTGCCGCGCAGGTCGATAGAAGAAGACTGCAGACCGTGTGTGGAGACGTGGGCGAGGCAGCCATGAATCAACTCCCTGCGCCCACGCCGGCATGTAGTTGTCTATCTTCCTTTGGCCGCCACTCCGAGCGACTTGAACAAGATCGCGGGGGCCAGGTACTGCCCGTAGGCCCACTCTGCCCGGCTGCTCACGGCTGCTATGTTGTTCAAGACCTCCAGGGTGTTTCCGGCTACCATCGTATCCTTCACGCGACCCACAATCTCGCCTTTTTCCACCTTGAAGCCAAGATGAACGTTGATGGAGAAGTCTCCAGTCAACACGTTCCCCTGACCTGCGCCCATTACCTGGTTAACTATGATTCCTTCATCCATGGATGCGATCATCTCTTCGAGATTGTCGTCGCCCGGGGCTATCTGTGCGTTGGTAGTGTCAGGGGCCGGTTGGGATTCGAAGTGGTCTCCGGCGATGGCTCTTCTGAAGCCATTGCCTGTGCTGGATTCGCCTGCCCGACCCGCGGTCTGAAGATCGTAATAGAAGCCTCTCAAGATACCCGCTTCCACCAGCGGAGTTCTGCGGGATTGCACTCCCTCGCCATCCATTGGGCAGCTGCCCAACGCATCATCCAGAGTGGGATCATCGTATATGGATATCCGCGGATCGACGACCTGTTGCCCGATTCTGCCTGCTAAGGGCGACGCGCCATCGAGGGCCGTCTTCCCGTTAAGGGCCGACTGCAAGGCGATCAGAAGCGGCATGATCCCGCGGGGCGTGAAGAGCACCGGCATGCGGCCTGTACTGACGGTAGCTATGTTGCGTCCGAGCCTCACGCGCTCCCGTATTTCCTGTGCGAGGGATCGATGGTCGAAATCGCCGTGGCACGAACCGCCCATGGCGTACACTACGAAGATATCATTTCCCTCTACCAGCAGGGCATCGGCTAAGGCAGTCAATGTGGTCTTGCTGTAGCTGCCTCCCCCGTTGTTTGAGTTGGCGATCGTGACCTCTTCGACCTTTCTCTCGAGCTGGACACCGCACTTTATTGACGGAACGTCTTCTGTGATGATGTCGATGATCTCCTGGCCCATACGGACCAGCTCTCCTGCTGAGAGCTTTGCGATCTTGTCGTCATATACGCGCGGTGCCGAGGTCGGTCCCCCTCTGGCGGCCGGGCCGGGGAAATCGAACTTCGCGGGTTCGCCTATGACGGCGGAATCCGCTGCCATGCTGACTAGCTCCCTCGCTGCTGTTTCGCCCGTGTCGGTTGAGGAGGAGAATCCAATCTTGCCCGACTTGATAATGCGTAGAGCGGCACCATTGGTCCTCCTGGTCTCTATATTCTTGAGCTTGTTCACCTCGAAGAGCACAGGGATGGTCTCGCTATTCACACAGTAAATCTCCGCGGCTTCTGCGCTTTGAGTTGCCGTGTTGAGCAGGTCTTGCATAGTCAATTCCCTCCCACCACAACGTTTCTTATCCTTATGTGCGGGCTACCGTCGGAGACCGGTAGCGGCGATTGGGCTCCCTTGCCGCACCCTCCGACGCCGCCATCACTCATCTTGCGGTCGTTGCCGATGGCGTCTATGTGCATCAGTGTTTCAAACACATTGCCTGTGAGAACCACATTGCGGACTCGTTCGGCGATCTTGCCCTTTCGGATCATGAAGGCCTCCATTGCGCTGAAGGTGAACATCTCCATGGTTGTTTCGCCTCCGTACGCTTCGATGGCATAGATGCCTTCATCAATGTCGGAGATCATCTCTTCGAAGCTGGTATCGCCGTTTTCAATGTACGTGTTGCTCATCCGTACTATGGGCCGGAATCTGTAGTTGATTGCGCGGGCGTTTCCGGTAGGCTTTTCGCCCATCTTGCCTGCAGTTTCACGGGAATGGAGCCTTCCTACGAGCACCCCATCACGAATGAGGGGAGTGACGGATGAAGGCACTCCCTCGTCGTCGTACCTGTATGACCCTCTGTGGCCTGGCAAGGCCGCTCCGTCTGCAATGTTCAGGATTGGAGCCCCGAACTGCGCGTCCAAGACCATGATGTTGCGCAGGGTCTCGTTTTCATATATGAAGTCGGATTCGCTCAGGTGTCCGAAGGCTTCGTGGACGAACACGCCTGCCAGTGCCGGGTCGAGCACTACCGTGTACTGGCCGGCCTTCACCGGTTTTGCATCGAGATTCTCCACTGCACGCCTGGCGCAATCTTTGACGCTGTTGTGCTGACCCTCGACACTCTGGTAGCCGTCTACCCCTCCGGATGTGACAAACATCTGCTGCACATTGTCGCCTTCTCGTGCTATGGCGCGGCAACTGGCTCCCA
>Ga0172382_10012051_pt1 | contig 11340 bp, 9 predicted proteins | sample Leawel138RmetaG_FD_122245 | JGI IMG/M metagenome (GOLD analysis project Ga0172382, IMG submission 122245) | Leachate microbial communities from a municipal landfill in Southern Ontario, Canada - Leachate well 138R metaG | ecosystem: Engineered > Solid waste > Landfill > Unclassified | place...
ATGGTCGCGATGGGCGGAACGATCGGCGTGCTGTCCGCGTTGGCGGGCGCCGGCGGCGGCTTCATCACCGTGCCCTTCCTCACGCGCGCGAACGTGCGCATCCACGAAGCCGTCGCCACCAGCGCCGCCTGCGGCTTTCCGATCGCGCTGGCGGGAACGATCGGCTACGTGGCCGCCGGATGGAACGTCGAGCTGCCGGCGGGAACGATCGGCTACGTCTACCTGCCCGCGCTCGCCGCGGTCGTCACCACCAGCGTGCTCACCGCGCCGCTCGGCGCGAAGACGGCGCACGCGCTGTCGGTCGACCGGCTGCGCCGCCTGTTCGCACTGCTGCTGTACGTGCTCGCCGCGTACATGATGTGGAAGGGCATCGGCGCCCTCGCGTCCTGAAGGCGCCAACCGGGCGCGCGATCGGCGCGAAGCCGTCGAAGCCGAACCGTCAGCGCGCGGCGAAGCGCTCGCGCAGCACGTTCTTCTGCACCTTGCCCATCGTGTTGCGCGGCAGCTCGTCGACCACGAACACGCGCTTGGGCACCTTGAACGACGCGATGCGGCCCTTCAGCGCGGCGACGAGCGCGGCTTCGTCGAGCGTCGCACCGGGCGCAGGCACGACGACCGCGACGACGGCCTCGCCGAAATCGCGGTGCGGAACCCCGATCACCGCCGACTCGACGACGCCGTCGATCTCGTCCAGATACGACTCGATCTCCTTCGGGTAGACGTTGTAGCCGCCGGTGATGATCAGGTCCTTGCTGCGCCCGACGATCGAGAGGTAGCCGTTGGCGTCCCAGCTGCCCATGTCGCCGGTGCGAAAGAACCCGTCGTCGGTGAACTCCTCGCGCGTCTTCTCGGGCATGCGCCAGTAGCCGGAGAACACGTTCGGGCCGCGAACCTGGATGTTGCCGATGGCCCCCACGCCGCACGGCGCGCCCGCGTCGTCGACGACGCGCACCTCCACGCCGGGCAGCGGCAGCCCGACGGTGCCCGCGACCCGCTCGCCGTCATAGGGATTGGAGGTCAGCATCACCGTCTCGCTCATCCCGTAGCGTTCGAGAATGCGTCGCCCGGTGCGTTCCTCGAAGCGACGGAAGGTCTCGGCGAGCAGCGGCGCCGAGCCCGAGACGAACAGCCGCATCGAGCGCACCCGCTGCGCGTCGAAGCGCTCGTCGTCGAGCAGCCGCACGTACATCGTCGGCACGCCCATGAAGACGGTGGCGCGCGGCAGCCGTTCGATCACGGCGCCCGGCTCGAAGCGCGACAGCCACAGCATCGGACTGCCCGAGAGCAGCGCACCGTGGCAGGCGACGAACAGCCCGTGCACGTGGAAGATCGGCAGCGCGTGCAGCAGGACGTCGCCGCGCCGCCACCGCCAGTAGCGATGCAGCACGAGCGCGTTGCTGCCGATGTTCGCGTGCGAGAGCATCGCCCCCTTGCTGCGCCCGGTGGTGCCCGAGGTGTAGACGATGCACGCGAGGTCTGCGCCGCGCGTCGCACGCGTCTCGAAGACCTGCGATTCGGCCGCGGCCGCCTCGAGCAGGGTGCCGCTGCGATCGGCGCCGAGCGTGAACACGTGGCGCACGCGGTGCCGATGGGCGATCGGCTCGATCCACCCGAGGTTCGCCGGCGTGCAGACGACCATCGCCGGTTCCGCATCGCCGAGGAAATAGTCGATCTCCGCCGCCTGGTACCCGGTATTCAACGGAAGGAAGACGCATCCCGCGCGCAGCGTCGCCAGGTACAGCAGCAGCGCCTCGGGCGACTTCTCCACCTGCACGGCGACGCGATCGCCGGCGGACAGCCCCAGGCGCACGAGCAGGCCGGCGAGCATCGCGCTCTCGCGCTCGACGTCGTTCCAGCTGTAGCGCGTGCCGTCCTCGGTTTCGATGCAGCAGCCGTCGAGGTCGTCGGGAAAGCCGCTCGCAAGCAGCGTGTACAGGTTGTAGTCGCTCGTGGCGTTCATGCGGAAACGGGAACCGGGAAGACGCGGAAAGTCAGAGCAGCGAGAGCACTGCGCGCGACGCGCTGACACGATCGCCGACGAAGCGTTCGTGATTGGCCTCGATCTGGTCGAGATCGTACAGATAGTTGACCATGAGTCCGAGCGACTGGCGAAGTCCCTTGCGGGAGAGATCGGCGCCGACGTTGATGCGTTCGAGGCGCGCGCCGTTGTTCAGGTGGAAGCGCGCCACCGGATCGGACGGACGCTGGTCGTTGGGCGAGGTCTGCAACAGGTACAGCGCGCACAGGCGCTGCAGCGTGCGCAGGTCGGCGTCGCGCTCCCGCGACGCGGCCGGCTCGTCGTCGGGCACGACCGGCCGCTGCGGCTCGCCGCGCCGTTTCGCCGCGCCCTGCACCGCGACGACCGCGCCTTCGGCGCTCGACGGCGCGTACGCGGTGGCCTCGTCGGCGTCGTTCGCGGCGACGACGCGTGCCTCGGCATCGGCCCGCCCATTCGCCGCGAGCGCGGGCGCGGGCGCCGCGCCGCCGGCCTGCGCATCGCGCGACGCGCCGTCGCCGCGAGACGAATCGCGCTCGTGCGCGCGCTCGATCCTTCGTGCAGCGGCCGGGCGCACGAGCGCGAGCAGATCGTGGCCATGGCGCGCGCGCATCTCGCGCAGCGCGTCGTCGAGCTCGCGCAGCACCGAGGGCTTGACGCGCGGCGCGTGCACCGAGGGCACCGAGTCGAGCTTCGCGAGCCAGTCGGCGAACCCGGGGATCGGCGACAGCGTGCAGAAGGTCTTCAGCCGCGGCTGCTCGGCCTGCAGTCGCTCGGCGACGCGCTTGATGAGGAAGTCGCCCAGGTTGACGCCGCGCAGGCCGGGCTGGCAGTTCGAGATCGAATAGAAGGCGGCGACCCGGTAGCGGTCTTCGCGGTCCCCCGACGGCCTGCGCCGTTCGAGCAGCGGGGCGATCGCCTCGGGCATCGCGTCGAGCAGCGCAACCTCGACGAAGATCAGCGGCTCGCCGGGCAGCGTCGGATGGAAGAACGCGAAGCAGCGTCGATCGGGCTCGAGACGCCGGCGCAGGTCGCCCCAGCCGTCGATCTGGTGCACCGCCTCGTGCTGGATCAGCTTCTCGAGCAGGTTCGCCGGCGAGCTCCAGTCGACCTGCACGAGGTTGAGGAAACCGGGGTTGAACCACGACGACAGCAGATGCTGGAAATCGGCGTCGACCGCGCGCAGCTCCGGGTGCGTCTGCATCCGCGAGAGGATGCGTGCGCGCATCGCGATGATCTGCGCGGTGGCGTCGGGGGCGCGATTCAGGCGGCGCAGCAGCTCCTGCCGCGGCGACTCCGCCGCACGCCACAACTCGATCAGCGCGTCGGGCGAACGCGTCATCGCATAGCTCTCGGCCCGGCGCAACACCTCGGCGGGATCGGGATCGAACTCCGCGGCCAGCGCATCGAAGAATCTCGCCGCCGCCTCCGGCGAGAGCCGGCGATAGCGCTCGAGCGCGCGCGCGGCGATGACGAGGCTGTTCGACTCGCCGCGCGCAGTGAGCAGCTGGCGGCAATCGTCGAGGAGCCCGCGAAGATCGTTGCGCTCGCGTACGTCGCGGCCGACCTGCAGCAGGCGCTCAAACACGATGCGCCTCCGGGTGCGCCTCGACGGCGGGCGTGCGCCGCGACCAAGCGAGCAGCGCGACGCCGGCGACGAGCATCGGCACGCACAGCCATTGACCCATCGTGAGACTCAGCGCCTGCAGGCCGAGGAAATCATCGGGCTCGCGTGCGAACTCGGCGACGAATCGAAGCAGCGAATAGCCGACGAGGAACGCTCCCGACACGGAGCCCGCCGCGCGCGGACGCGACGAGAACCACCACAGGAACACGAACAACGCGATGCCCTCCCCGGCGAACTGGTACAGCTGCGAAGGATGGCGCGGCAGCGCGTCGACCTGCGGAAAGACCATCGCCCACGGAACGTCGGAGGGCCGTCCCCAGAGCTCGCCGTTGATGAAGTTGCCCAGGCGACCGGCCGCGAGCCCGATCGGCACGAGCGGCGCGACGAAATCCATGACGGGCAGGAACCGCAGCCCTCGCCTGCGGCAGAACAGCGCAACGGCGACGAGCACGCCGACCAGGCCGCCGTGGAAGGACATGCCCCCTTTCCACACCGCGAGCATCTCGAGCGGATGCGCGAAATACCAGTCGGGCCGGTAGAAGAGCACGTAGCCCAGGCGCCCGCCGATCACGACGCCCAGCGCGCCCCAGAAGAGCAGATCCTCGAGATCGCGCGGCGCCAGGCCGCTCGCCCGCGACGCCGCCGGGCGCGCGAGCCGCGCGCGGCCGAGCAGATAGAACAGCGCGAACGCGACCAGGTACATCAGGCCGTACCAGCGCACGGCGATCGGACCCAGCGAGAACGCGATCGGATCGAACTGAGGATGGACGAGCATCGGCCGGTGGAGATTCACCCGTCTTTCATTCTGCCCGATAATCGATGCTCGTCTTCACGGAGGCCCTGGATGAAAGGTGATCCGAAAGTCATCGAGTGGCTGAATCGCCAGCTGAAGAACGAACTCACGGCGATCAACCAGTACTTCCTGCACGCGCGCCTCTTCGGCCACTGGGGCCTTCCGGGACTGGAGAAAATCGAGTACGAAGAGTCGGTCGGCGAAATGAAGCATGCCGACCGGCTGATCCAGCGCATCCTGCTGCTGGACGGACTGCCGAACCTGCAGGATCTGGGCAAGCTCAACATCGGCGAGACCACCGAGGAGATTCTGAACAGCGATCTCGCGCTCGAGCGCAGCACCTTCGACGTGCTGCGCCCCGCGATCGCATATTGCGAGACGGTGAACGACTACGTCTCGCGCGAGATCCTCGTCGACATCCTCGACGATACCGAGACGCACGTCGACTTCCTGGAGACGCAGCTCGAGCTCATCGGCCGCGTCGGCCTGCAGAACTACCAGCAGACGTTCATGAATCGGGAGGCGCCCTGAGCCGGCGTGTGCGCGGCCGCCCTCAGGCGGCCGCGCAGGCGCAGCCGAGCAGGGCCGACTCCTGCGACGCCTGGCCGGCCCGATGCTCGTCGATCAGCTCCCGCACGCGCGGACCGCATTTGCCGCAGCAGCTCGCCACGCCGAGTTCGCTGCGCAACTGCTGCATCGTCCCGACCCCGTCGCGCAGGCTCGAACGGATCTGACGGTCGGAGACCGCGCGACAGACGCAGACGATCATCTTGGTACTTCCCTGGATGGCGCGTAGGATCGCAAATACGAATGCTTCCCATTAAGACTAGCGGAGCCGTGTCCCGAACGCAAGCGCTTTCGGCCCGCGATCCGCGTTCGGTCAAGTTCGCGCCCTTTTCCCGTTCACCGGGCGGTCCTGACCGCCTGACCACCTCCCCCCCAACCCTTTTTTTCCGAACGAGCTTCCCACCGCCATGTCCGCCAACCGCCGCAGCCGCAACATCACCGAGGGCGTCGCCCGCGCACCGAACCGCTCGATGTACTACGCGATGGGCTACCGCCGCCCCGATTTCGACAAGCCGATGATCGGCATCGCCAACGGCCACAGCACGATCACCCCGTGCAACTCGGGCCTGCAGCCGCTCGCCGACGCCGCGGTCGAGGCGGTGCGCGCGGCCGGCGCCAACCCGCAGGTGTTCGGCACCCCCACCATCTCCGACGGCATGGCGATGGGCACCGAGGGGATGAAGTACTCGCTCGTCTCGCGCGAAGTCATCTCCGACTGCGTGGAGACTTCCGTGCAGGGCCAGTGGATGGACGGCGTGCTCGTCATCGGCGGCTGCGACAAGAACATGCCCGGCGGAATGATGGGCATGCTGCGAACGAACGTGCCGTCGATCTACGTCTACGGCGGCACGATCAAGGCCGGTCACTGGAAGGGCAAGGACCTGAACATCGTCTCCGTGTTCGAGGCGGTCGGCGAGTTCTCGCGCGGCCGCATGAGCCAGGAAGACTTCTGCGGGATCGAGGAGAACGCGATCCCCGGCACCGGCTCCTGCGGCGGCATGTACACCGCGAACACGATGTCGTCGTCGTTCGAAGCGCTCGGCATGAGCCTGCTCGGCTCCTCGACGATGGCCAACCCCGACCCGGAGAAGCTGCACTCGACGGCGGAGTCGGCACGCGTGCTCGTCGAGGCGGTGCGCAAGGACCTGAAGCCGCGCGACATCGTCACCCGCGAGGCGATCGAGAACGCCGTCGCGCTGATCATGGCGGTGGGCGGCTCGACGAACGCGGTGCTGCACTACCTCGCGATCGCGCACGCGGCCGAGGTCGAATGGACGATCGACGACTTCGAGCGCGTGCGCAGGCGCGTGCCGGTACTCTGCGACCTGAAGCCGTCGGGCCAGTACCTCGCCACCGACCTGCACCGCGCCGGCGGCATCCCGCAGGTGCTGAGAATCCTGCTCGACGCCGGCCTGCTGCACGGACACTGCATGACGATCACCGGACGTACGCTCGCCGAGGAGCTCGCGCAGGTGCCCTCGACGCCGCGTGCCGACCAGAAGGTGATCTTCCCGATCGAGCGCGCGCTGTATCGCGAGGGGCACCTGGCGATCCTCAAGGGCAATCTCGCCCCCGAAGGCTCGGTGGCCAAGATCACCGGGCTGAAGAACCCGGTGATGACCGGTCCGGCCCGCGTCTTCGACGACGAGCAGAGCGCACTCGCCGCGATCCTCGACGGACGCATCGTCGCCGGCGACGTGATGGTGCTGCGCTACCTCGGCCCGCGCGGCGCGCCCGGAATGCCGGAGATGCTCGCGCCGACCTCGGCGATCATCGGCGCCGGACTCGGCGAATCGGTGGGCCTGATCACCGACGGCCGCTTCTCCGGCGGCACCTGGGGAATGGTGGTCGGCCACGTGGCGCCCGAGGCGGCGGTGGGCGGACCGATCGCGCTCGTGCGCGAAGGCGATTCGATCACCATCGACGCGCATCGGCAGCTGCTGCAGCTGAACGTCGACGATGCCGAGCTCGCGCGACGGCGCGCCGAATGGAAGGCGCCCGAGCCGCGCTACCGGCGCGGCGTGCTGGCGAAGTTCTACAAGCTCGCGAACAGCTCGAGCCGGGGCGCCGTGCTCGACGATTTCTGAATCACTTCGCCCGCTTCGGGCGCCCCCGCAGATAGGGGAATTGCCGCTCGATGCGCTTGCGGCGCATCTCGGCGTATTCGTCGTCGGCACGCCGCTTGTCGAGCCCGAGCAGGGGCTCGACGAGCTCGAACCACGCGAAGGCGATCGCCAGCGGCGCGAGGATCGCCCACCACGACCAGTCGGCGACAGGCCCGAACTCGAACCATTTGAGAACGATCAGCAGCAACCCGGCCCAGACGAAAGGCATCGGCAAGCGACTCCGGAACGAGCCTCGAATGTGCGACATCGAGGCGACGGCGTGCGCGCCTGTCGGCCGGACGGCATGCGAGACGGTTCCGACGGCGCCGACCGGCGTTCGTCGCGCCGCCCACGCCGCTCATCGCGGCGACGGCGACGAACGCGCACGACGCCGATAGATTGGCGACACGGAGCGTTCGTCGCGCTTCGTGTCAGGCCTCCTCTTCCAGCCCGCGAACGAATTCGTCCTCCAGGCTGGCTGCGCCCCGGGTCGAACCCCGGGGCTTTTTTTTTGCTCGTCGGGACCTCTTCGCGCGAGCTCAGGCGGTCGCGCCGGCGAGATCGGCCGCGCTGGTGAATGCGTCGGCGTAGAACTCGCCGGGGGGCAAGCCGCCGAGCGCGACGAAATCGCGCTGCGCGGCGTCGACCATCGCGGGCGTTCCGCACGCGTAGACCTGGTGCCCCGAGAGGTCGGGGAAGTCCTCGAGGACGGCGCGATGCACGTAGCCCGCGCGTCCGCGCCAGTCGTCCTCGGGCAGCGCGTCGGAAACGACCGGGATGAAACGCAGATGCGGCATCTCGCTCGCCCATTGCTCGCACAGCGCCCGCCGATAGAGATCGTGCGGACGGCGCCCGCCCCAGTACAGCGTCGTCGGCCGCTCGATGCCGGCGAAACGCATGTGCTCGACGATCGCCTGGATCGGCGCAAAGCCCGTGCCGCTCGCGAGCAGCACGATCGGAGATGCGCGGTCCTCGCGCAGGAAGAAGGTGCCGAGCGGGCCTTCGAGACGCAGGACGTCGCGCTCCTTCAGCGCCGGTTGCGCCGCGCCGAACAGCGCGTCGGTGAAGCGTCCGCCGGGCATGTGCCGGATGTGCAGCTCGAGCTGCTCGGCCTGCTCCGGGGCGCCCGCCATCGAGTAGCTGCGACGCGTGCCGTCGCGCAGGATGAGCTCGACGTACTGCCCGGCCAGGTACTGCAGGCGCTCGCCGGCCGGCAGCTGCAGGCGCACGACCGCCACGTCGTCGGCCGCACGGGTGATCGAGGCGATGCGGCACGGCATCCGGCGCGTCGGCATCTGCCCCGGGCCCGACAAGATGCGCGCCTGCACGGTGAGGTCGGAACGCGCCTGCGCACAGCACAGCAGGGCCATTCCACGCGCCTGCTCGTCACGCGAGAGCGCGCGCACCGAATGCGCCCCCTGCTCGATCTCGCCTTCGACGACGAGCGACTTGCACGAACCGCAGGCACCGTCCCGGCAGCCGTAGGGAAGCACGATGCCCTGCCGGAGCGCCGCGTCGAGGATCGTCTCGTCGTCGTCGACCGTGAAGCGCGCGCCGCTGGGCAGGACGGTAACGGTGAAACTCATGCGGGTATTATCGCCCGCCACCGATGCCTGCCTTCCCGCGATCGCCCCGCCCGCCGCGCCCCCCGCGTGTCGTGCCGTCGTCGCTGCGCCGGCCGCGGGTGCTCATCGTCGGCTGCGGCGACGTCGGCGCACGCCTCCTGCGCATCCTGTCGGCGCGGCTTCCGCGGCGTCTGCACGCGATCGCCGTGACGCGCGACCCGTCGGCCCGCAACCGGGCGCGCGCGCTCGGCGCACGCGCGCTCGCCGTCGATCTCGACGATCGGCGCTCGATTCGACGTCTCGGCGCACTCGGACGCTGGACGCTCCATCTCGCACCGCCCCAACCCCGCGGCGACGACGATCTGCGATTCGCCGCGCTGCTCGCCGCCGCACGCCCGGCGCTGCACGCGGCACGCCTGCGCACGGGTGCGTTCGCCCGCGCCCGCTGGGTGTATCTGGGCACGACCGGCGTCTACGGAGATGCGAGCGGCGAACGCGTCGACGAGACGCGGCGAATCGCCCCGGCGAGCGCACGCGCGCGTCGCCGCGCCGCCGCCGAGTCGCGGCTGCGCTCGCTCGCACGCGACGGACTGGCTTCGGCTTCGATCCTCCGGGCGCCCGCGCTCTATGCGCACGATCGCCTGCCGATCGAGCGCCTGCGTCGCGGCGATCCGGTGCCCCACGTGCACGAGGACGTCTTCGTCAATCACGTGCACGCCGACGATCTGGCACGCATTGCCTGGCTCGCGCTGTTCCGCGGCCGTCCCGCGCGCATCGTGCACGCCGCCGACGGCGAAGCGTTGCGACTCGGCGCATGGCTCGAGCGCATCGCCCGGGCGCTGGGCGAACCGGCGCCGCCGTGCGCCTCGCGCACCGAGATCGCCGCGGCGCACGGGGGCCGCTTGCCGCGCGTGCTCGTCGAATCGCGCCGGCTGGATCCCTCCCGGCTGGTCGGCGAGCTGCGCTACCGGCTGCGCTGGCCGAGGATCGACAGCGTGCTCGCCGACCTGCGGCGACGCCGCGGCAGCGCGCTCTGACATCGCTCTGATATAATCCCCCGCTTCACTCCGGGCGCAGGGCGCTTCCGCCAGGAAGCCGCCGGTGCACGAAAGTCGCCTCCAGAGAGCTTCGGGCGGTCTTCGCGTGCCGCCGCGCCTCGTATGCTGGTGTAGCTCAGTTGGTAGAGCAACTGATTCGTAATCAGTAGGTCCGCAGTTCGAGTCTGCGCACCAGCACCAAACCTCGCAAGCGCCGCAATCCCTGCACCACCGGGCGCGACGCATGCTCCTTTTCCGCGAGGTATCGATCCATGTGCGGATTCGCAGGCGAAGCGCGGTTCGCTCCGGAACCCACCGGCGCTTCCTTTCCCACGGCCGACGTCGAGGCCGTCGTGCGCATGGGCCGAACGATGCGCGCACGCGGGCCCGATGGCGCCGGAACCTTCCAGCAGGGCAACGTCGCACTGGCGCATCGCCGGCTGCGCATCATCGACCTGTCCGAGCATTCGCAGCAGCCGATGAGCGATCCGGCGCTCGGCCTGACGATCGCGTTCAACGGCTGCCTGTACAACTACCGGCAACTGCGCGACGAGCTCGCCGCGCGGGGCTACGGCTTCTTCTCCGACGGTGACACGGAAGTCGCGCTGAAGGCCTTCCACGCGTGGGGCCCGGGCTGCGTCGAGCGCTTCCACGGCATGTTCGCGTTCGCGATCCACGAGCGCGACACGGGGCGCGTGACGCTCGCCCGCGATCGACTCGGCATCAAGCCGCTGTACTACGCCGAGCAGCCGGGCCGGCTGCGCTTCGCCTCGACGCTGCCGGCGCTGCTCGCCGGCGGCGACGTCGATACGTCGATCGATCCGGTCGCGCTGCACCACTACCTCAGCTGGCACGCGGTCGTGCCGCCGCCGCACACGATCCTGCGCGGCGTGCGCAAGCTCGCGCCGGCGACGGTGGCCACCTGGGAACCCGACGGCCGAAGCACGTCGCGCCGCTACTGGAAGCTGTCGGTGGCCTCGGACCCCGATCTCGCCGCGCTGCCCTACGACGAACGCGAGCGCCGCGTCGAGGACGCGCTGCGCGGCGCGGTGCGCCGCCGCCTGGTCGCGGACGTCCCGGTCGGCGTGCTGCTGTCGGGCGGCGTCGACTCGAGCCTGATCGTCGCGCTGCTCGCCGAGCTCGGCACGAGCGAGCTGCGCACGTTCTCGATCGGCTTCGAGGCCGCCGGCGGCGAGGCCGGCGACGAGTTCCGCTATTCCGATCTCGTCGCACAACGCTTCGGCACGCGCCACCAGCAGATCCGCGTCCCGACCGCCGAGCTCCTCGACGCGCTCGGGGGAACGATCGATGCGATGAGCGAGCCGATGGCGAGCTACGACAACGTCGCGTTCTATCTGCTGTCGCGCGAGGTGTCGAAGTCGACCAAGGTCGTGCAGAGCGGCCAGGGTGCGGACGAAGTCTTCGCCGGCTATCACTGGTACCCCAAGCTCGTCGGCAGCACCGATGCGGTGTCGGACTACGCGCGCGTGTTCTTCGACAGCGACCACGCGGGCTACCTCGACACGGTCGGCGACGCCTTCGCCACCGACGACGCCAGCCGCGCATTCGTCGAGCGAAGCTTCGCCGAGAGCGCCCCGGCCGATGCGGTCGAACGCGCGCTGCAGCTCGACACCACGGTGATGCTCGCCG
>Ga0172382_10012052_pt1 | contig 11340 bp, 10 predicted proteins | sample Leawel138RmetaG_FD_122245 | JGI IMG/M metagenome (GOLD analysis project Ga0172382, IMG submission 122245) | Leachate microbial communities from a municipal landfill in Southern Ontario, Canada - Leachate well 138R metaG | ecosystem: Engineered > Solid waste > Landfill > Unclassified | place...
ACCTAAGAATTCCCAGAAAAGTGTTGCTCCCCCATTACCAAGGACAATTTCATAGCCTTCAGGAAGACCAAAATACTTCTTTAACCCCTCCTGAAGCTCAGCTACTACTGATACAACTCCAGGTTTTCGATGAGAGGTTCCCAGGTAAGGAGATGCTTGGGCAAGTTTCTCTACATGAGAGACGGGCATGAGAGACGGGCCCACTCCAAAACGAGGATCTGCCGGCCATAATTCTTTCGGTATTTCTAGGTTTTTGAACATTGGTGTTTTCCCTTTAAACGATCTAGACTTATCATAACTAGACTTAAACAACTTTATAATAGATTAATATGAAGATCTTTCTTTACCTGACTATAATACTCTTCTACTCCGCCGCCTTTGCTCAAATCAAGGGCCCAGAAAAAATCGACGGCTGGCAATTACACATTGGTTCACATACTCAAAATTATAAGGAGGTTCAGACCGATACTTCGGGCGAGGTTAATCGATTTGAATTTAATCCAGTCCTTGGCGCCGGACTTAATATTCCCCTATCTGATAACTGGAAGCTCCTCCCTGAATTCAGCTGGGTTCTTCCTGAATTTAATGAAGATTCAAGGATTATAAAAAACATTTTTTTCTTTCGTGCTGACTTGGCCTATACCCTTACGGATTGGCTCTGGCTAAGGGCCGGAACAAGCTTTGCCATCCTTAACCAGCACGGTAGAGGTGGAAAAACCACTCTGGATAATGGAACAGATACCTCCGAATTTTACTACCCTGATGAAAACCATTCCAGCATCAATAATACTTTTGATCTCGGTCTAGAGTTTCTCTACAACAAATGGTCTTTTAGACTTCAAACTTATACTTATCAAATTTTTAAAGAAGAAAGTCGCCAAATTTCTTATTCACTTTTCCTAACACGTTACTGGGATTTATGATGAAAAAGATTTTATTTTTTACACTCTTTATTGCTCCGATATCTGCCTTCTCTTTCACTCTGAATAATAACTTTGGTGCAGCTTTTAAAAGCAATGATGTTAAAGTGAGAGTTGCTGGAAATACTGTTTGCACAGGTCTTTCTCCTGAGTACTTGGAAGAGCTCATCGGTCCGGCCACAAGGGATTTTTGGAATAGAGTTTCTACTTCAGCTTTAAGACTTAAAAAAGCAGGGTTCACTCAAGCTATTCAAAATATCAATGATGGGTTCCTTTGCCCTCCAACGGACAAAGAATGTATTGCTCAAGGTAAAACCATTCCTCCTGTTAAAGATATCGTCATCGCTTGTAATGATGAGAACAAAAACTTTTCTGAATCAAACAGCATCCTGGCCGTTACCGTTCCCAATCACTTCTCCAGTAATTCAATCTTAGGCGCAGTGATTCTTATTAATAACGGCTCTCCTTTTCATCAGCTTTCCCGTAATGAACAAATTTCTGTAATTGCTCACGAAATTGGTCATGCCATTGGGCTAGGTCATAGTAAAGATAATGCTGCCTTAATGTATTACAGCACAATTGAATATCGAGAAAAGCTTGGCCAGGATGACATTGATGGTGTGAGCTATCTTTATCCTGTTAAGATGGACGCTTGTGGTTTATTAGGAACGATTGATGAAACAAAAACTCCGCCGTTTTTTACAACGGTCGGAGTTATGCTTTTATTAATTTTGATGAGTGAGTGTCTACGCTTATTTAAGCGCACGAAGAGAAGTGCCACGCTTTAAGCATTCTGCTTCATATTCATCTAACTGTGCTCTTTCCTCTTCGTTAAGAAGTTTCATATCAATGAGTGCTGGATCAAAACCGATATAAACAAGGCTTCTGAAGTGAAGCATTCCTTTAAACTCTGGATGCTTTTCAACAGCAACGACGTTTTCAAGTCTTACTCCACCAAAGCCTGGAATATAAATACCTGGCTCAATAGAACAAACCTGTCCTTCTTTCATTGGCACTTGGGAGATTGATGAAATTCTTGCTCCTGGCTCATGCACATGAATTCCCACCCCATGTCCTGTTCCGTGGCCAAAGTCGTATCCACGCTTTCTCATGGCATTTCTTGCGAGTCCATCAAGTACCATTCCCTTGGTTCCTTCAGGGAAAACTGCTCCGATACAAGCAAGAAAACCTTTTAGAGTGAGAGTGTACATCTCAACCATTTTAGGATGGGCCTTACTGGCATCAGTACAACCTAAAAAGGTTCTCGTGGTATCAGTGGCCCATCCCCCATCAAAATAACCACCAGAATCCAGAAGGATCATATCTTCTGCTTTGATAACAATTTTATCCGTTGAACTTCCATAGTGCATAATAGAAGCATTCGGTCCAACAGCTGCAATCGTATTAAAGCTCTGATCCTTTGCCCCCTGTTCTTTATAAAATACAGAGGTCTGATTATAGAGATCAAGTTCAGTAATGGTCTTTCCTTCTTTGATAGAAGTTTTCACCCACTTCATAGTATTGAAGATTGCTTTATCTGCTCTTTTAAAAGACTCTTCAATCTGAGCCAGTTCTACAGGCTCTTTAATACATTGATACTCATAGATACCACCTGGATACTCCTGCAGTCTTTCTGTTCCAAAAACATTAAGTAGAACAGAGTAATCCTGAGAGTTAAGCATACCAGGATCAAACTTTACTTTTTCTAAGTGAAGAGTGTTTTGTAATCTATCAAGCTCTGCTCCCAGATCTTCATAGTTAATGTAAATCCACTCCAGTCCAATTTCTTTTTTTGCTTTCTCTGAAACAGGAGTATTAGGAGTGACAAAAATATAAACCTTCTCTTTTGTGAGAAGGGCCTTAGCATAAAAGCTTGAAAGAAATGGAAGATGGTATCCACGGCAGTTTGTAATCCACGCAATAGAATCCAAGGCAGTTAAAAACATACCTTCTTTTGCTGAAGAAAAGATTTGGGCCGTTTTCTCTAAAGTATCCCTTCCTCTCCACTCTCTTGGAACCAATTGCACTTCCTTAAGTTCCGGTAGAGAAGCAAAATCGATGATCTTTGACAACTCATTAGGAGCTAGAGGAACAGTCTCTTGAGCTGCTTCTGATAATTGTTTTAAAAAACCTAATGCTGTTCTATCTGCTTCATATCCTAAGTTTTTAATGCCTAATTTTTTTACATCGGCAGCAAGCGAAGCAGTGGTTGAAATATTTCCACCAACTTTTACAACTTCAACTTCTTCATGATCCACTTCCAGGTCAGCTTGTTCGTGGTAACGACCATCTACATAGAGCCTCACTTTCCCATTAACAGGAATAAGAACTTCGGCCATAGAACCGGTAAATCCGGTTAAATAATAGCGATGGTTGTCCGCAAGAGGCACATACTCATTTAAAAACTGGTCAAAACTGGAGATATAAATTCCATCTAACCCCTTGCTTTGAATAAGTTTTTTTAAATTATGAATATTGCTTTTAATCATCTCTTGAGTGATTTCAAATTCTTTTTTCATACTTTAGTCCTAGTTCTTAAGCGATTGTTTTACATCACTATAGCCTAATTTCCCTAAGACGGCAGGAAATTTATTTAATATCGGCCCAATTTTCTCCGATAACATTTTATGTCATTTCTATTGATGCTCTTATTTTCATTATCTGGTCATGCCCTTGAGCTTAAAAATCAGGAGGGCAAGGTTTTTTCCTTCATTGAAGTTAAAGAGATGAGAGTTTCCTCTTCCTGCAAAAAAGAATGTCTTGCTCTAAAAGATTATTCTGAAAAGGTTAAAGATTTTCAGTGGAAGAGAGGAAATCCTGCCAGTGAGTTTTGTCTTCACGTTGGTGGAACAGATCAAATACTTTCCTATCCTAACTTGGATCAAGATAGTGCCTGTCTCTTCAGTGATGGCTCCTATATTTTAAGTTGGGATCTTTATCGTAAAAATCAAAAGGGCCATAAATGAGATGGCTCCTTCTCTTTCTCATAACAACATCCTCTTGGGCCTATTATCCCTATGAGATTAAAAGCTCAGGGGAATCAGTAGTTTGTGATGACACTTTTCTAGAACTTAAAAACACTCCACCTATTCGAGATCAAGGTAGTATTGGTATCTGTTATGCTTTCTCTAGCTTACTTCTTTTAGAGCATCATAAGTGCTCTAAAGAAGCAAATCCTCAGTCCTGCTATTCATCTAATCGGGCCTCCGCAGTAGATATGAGTAAGCATTTTAAAACAATGGCGGAAAATGAAATACGCATTGGAGGAGATCCCATAACAGTTCTTACTCGTTTTTCCACTCAGAGAAAGCTAGTTAACGAGAGTTGCACTCATTTAGATAATTGGAAAAAACTAGGCTATGAACCTCACTACGATGATTTCTTTCATCAAATTCATGCGGCCATTGAACAAGGAGCAGGCCATGATGACATTCTCTGCTATGCTCAAGATTTAAATAAACAAAACTTCGGTACAGTTGATGATTTGTACCAAACTCTTTTAAAGGCCAAAAATCTAAGTGTAGGACAACTGCGTTCAGAAGTTCTGTACAAGAAAGGTTGTACTGCTCCTTCTGTCAGTTTTCCTGCCTATCAAGTTCACACCTATCCGACCTATAGAGAGAAGAAAAGTAATCAAGGTATCCTTAATTTTGTAAAAGCAAATCTTGATTCTTCCAATCCCGTTGAAGTGTCATTTTGTGCAGCTAAAGATGCAAATGGACAATGCTACTATCATTCTACAGTCATTACAGGTATGAGAAACGTTTGTTCATCCAGAGGGTGTCAAGTCCAGTATAAAATCCAGAACTCTTACGGTAAAAGCTGGCAAGATATGCATGATGACGGCTGGGTTAGTTCTACTAAAATCAATGAGAGTATCATCAATACATCTGGACTTTACCTGAATAGTATAACTTCTCCAGGCAAGTCACTTCCCAAAACGACCTACAAGGCCCACTCGAGCAGACCTCAATACAATGGCGTCTGTGGGATGAACACTATTATCCATAGTCCCAAAGAAGACTCTCATCCTGGAACAAAAAGTACTATCTTCGAATGTAAAGACAATCAGGGCCGAATGCATTTTTCCGATCACCCACTTCCTGGAATGTTTTGCAAAGCTAAATAATTGAAGACCTTCTGAGTATGTCACAACAAATATCTAAATGATGTAGAATAACACATTGATTTGAGGGGCTGTTATAATTTAATGAGGACAATCTTCAATTAATCAGTAAGAATTATTCTTATATGGTTTCCACTTGAGGTAGGTCTGATATGAAAATTCAAAAGCCCGTTTATTATGGTGAATATCTTCAACTTGGTAAAATTTTAAATGCACAAGATCCAGAGAGTGCTAAATACGGTGTTAGTGCCCATGATGAAACTCTTTTCATCATCATTCATCAAACCTATGAACTTTGGTTTAAACAAATCATTCACGAAATTAATTCGGTTATTGAATTAATGAAGCAAGATTTCCTTCCTTCTCAAGACTTGGCAACCATTCAGCATCAACTGGAAAGAGTGACAAAGATTCAAAAGATTCTTATTGATCAAATGAATGTAATGGAAACCATGACAACTCTGGACTTTATGGAGTTCCGTGATTACCTAGTTCCTGCATCTGGTTTTCAGAGCTTGCAATTCCGTATGATTGAAGCAAGTCTTGGAATTAAACCAGAACACCGAATGGAGGTAGAGAAACAGTTTTTTACTTCTCGTCTAAAAGATGAAGACAAAAAACAACTTGAACAAGTAGAAAGCAGCATCTCTGTCTTTGAACTTGTTCAAGCTTGGTTAGAAAGAATGCCTTTCCCTAATAAAGATAATTTCAATTTTTGGGAACAGTACTCAAAAGCTGTTGGGAAAATGCTTGAGCAAGATAAAGAAATTATTTCAAACAACCCTTCCCTTTCTGATCAAGTTCGCGAAATCGAACTTAAAAATCTTGAATTTGCCAGAATGAGCTTTAATTCCCTCATCGATAAAAAAGTTTATGATGACTTTATTAAGGCTGGAAAAGTTCGTCTTTCTCATAAGGCGATGTTATCGGCAGTTTTCATTTATCTTTATCGCGATCTTCCGGCCTTACAGATGCCATTTAAAATTCTCAACACTTTGGTAGAGATTGATCAAAACTTCACGACCTGGCGCTATCGTCACGCACTCATGGTTCAAAGAATTTTAGGAACAAAGATTGGAACCGGAGGCTCTTCAGGACATGAATATTTAAAATCCACCACGGAAAGAAACAGGGCCTTTTTAGATTTCTTTAATCTAGCGACTTATCTCATTCCGAAGCAAATGATTCCTGAACTTCCGAAACAATTAAAAGATCAATTGGATATTGCTTATGACAGTTTTAGATCTTAGAAAATATTATTCACGCTTCTTAGATGGCCATAAGGATAAAATCCATTTGGCAGCTCACTCCCATCACTTCTGGCCCGATGTTTCCCGCGAGGGACATATTGAGTATTGGGATGACTGTGCAAAAAGTAGTGATCATAAATGGGATAAAATTTTTAGTGAGATTATCCCCTATGCTCAAAATAAAATCGCAAACATTCTTAACCTTAAAACTCCCGATCAAATTGTCTTCGCTCCTAACACTCATGAATTGACCTCAAGACTTCTATCCACTTATTTAGGTAAGGATGGGCTTTCCATTCTCACCACTAATTCCGAGTTCCACTCATGGAAAAGACAAATTCAACGTCTGCAAGAATTAGACTCCGTCAAAGTGGAATGGATCGATACAGACAAACTCCTCACTGACCGTAACGCATTTTTTGAAACTCTTATTACGGGCCTAAAGAAAGAACCTGATCTCTTTTTCATTAGTCAGGTTTTCTTCGATTCTGGACTTGCTATAACGACTGAAGAGTTTCAAAGCCTGGCTTCTTGCCTCAGTCCCAATACAACTATGGTCATCGATGGCTACCATGGCTTTGCTGCTATTCCCACAGACCTCTCTGCTTTAGAAGGACAGGTCTTCTATCTGGCCGGAGGCTATAAGTATGCCCAGGCCGGCGAGGGAGCAGCTTTTATGGTGATTCCTAAGAAAACATATCGCCCGGCCTTTACCGGATGGTTTGCTCAATTTGCTAACCTGACTCAAACAACTGACCAATTGGTAGGCTACTCACAAGACTTTATGAGTTTTATGGGCTCTACCCAAGATATGAGTGGACTCTACCGCTTTCGTAAAGTTTGGGAATTATTTGATTCGCTTGATTTAGACGTAAAAACAATTCATAATCATGTAAGAAGCCTTCAAAACCAATTCCTAGATGATTTTAACGCTAAACTCGTAAGAGAATTCGGACTAAGTCTTTTATGGAATAAGGATTTTGAACATGGCCATTTCTTAACTTACGTAGCCCAAACTGAAGATAAAGCTAGTGAAATTGAAAAAGAGTTAAAAGAAAAAAACATACTCATCGATAGAAGGGGCAATAGGTTAAGATTTGGATTCGGTCTTTATCATACTGACTTAACTTTGAAGGCCTTAGCGGAAAGACTCTAAAACTTAATTTCTATCTTTTTACTAAGGTTTTTAGTCATCTCTTCCGATATAGCTTTTGTTTAGAACAAAATAGGGAAATTGAAGGAATATGCAATTTAAAATTGGCTCACTACTCATACTTTTGATTGTCGGTTTTATCGTTAAGATTTCCTTTGAAACGGCTTTTGCAGAAAAAGTCCCACACCATTCTCCGGAAAGAATTCCGGCTTCCATAGATCAAAACTATAGGGACTACGTAACTCTTAATGATCGCCGTTAGTTCGAGAAGATCTCTTCCACTAACTTTTTAAAACTCTCTCCGCGATGGACGAAACTTTTGAATTGATCAAAAGAAGGATATCCTGGTGAGAAAACAAGATGACCTGCAAGCTTCTGATCTTTGACAGACTTCAAGGTCGTACTCAAGTCATAACCCTTCTCCACCTCAAACTCCTCTCCTAATTCATCTGCTAGACGATCAGTCACTTCACCTATCAAAAAGATCTTTTTAATTTTGTCTTTAAAAGGAAGAAGCTCTCCTATGATCTTGTCTGTTTCATTCCTAAGCTTTCCACCCAACACTAAATAGATAGCTTCATCAAAAGCCTTGATAGCAGTAGTCGTGGCAAGAGCATTAGTGGATTTTGCATCATTATAAATTTTTAAATGCTGATACTCTTTCACAAACTCCAGGCGATGCTCCACGCCTTTGAAGTTCTCTAGGAAGTTTTGAAAAAGAACTTTATCCTTTAGTCCTAGAGCATTCAACGTCATTTTCGTGGCCAGGAAGTTAGCAAGATTATGCTCTCCTCTTAAATAAGCCTTAGAAGTGTCAAACTCCCTTTGAAAGTCATCAAGTTCATAAAGTGAAAATAAAAGAGTTTGAGCTTTAGCTTTAATGGTATCCAGATAATCGTTTTCTTTTCCAAGAATGAGAACATCCGACTCTGTCATATTTTTAAAGATATTATTTTTGGCAAGAGCGTATGATCTGACATCATCATAGCGTTCAGAATGGTTAGGGAACACATTCAATATCAAAGCAACTTGAGGATGAAAATTAACAATACTCTCTAATTGAAAGCTTGAAAGTTCAATAACAGCAAAATCAAGTGACTCTTTTATGAAAACGATATCACAGTATGGAGTTCCAATATTACCCCCACAAAAAACTTTTTTCCCGAAGGCTTCAAGAGCTTCTTTAATCATGGTTGTCGTGGTTGTTTTTCCATTGGTTCCTGTAATGGCGATGACTGGAATATGAGAAAAATACTGATAAGCAAACTCAATTTCAGAAATAATGGGAATATTCTTTTCCCTAGCAAGCTGAAGAACCTCGTGCTCTCGGGGAATTCCAGGGGAGAGAATAATCTGATCAACCTGAGCAAAAAGATCTCTTGCCTCATCCTCAGAAAAACATTGTTCCATAGGAACAATTCCCTCTGTCTCACTATACCAGCTCTTCACTTCTCCACGGCTAACAATAAAGGTTTGAAGCCCTTGTTTCATGGCAAGTTTTAAGGCCGATTTTCCTGAGCGGGCAAAGCCAAATATGGCGATCTTATTTATCTTGTTCATAAGCTGTGTTATATCCTTACCCTATGAATTTTCAAACCAGGATGAGAAGAATTTATGATTTTTTAAAACCATATCAAAGTATATGGCAAAACGAAATAATGCTTCTTTATCCAAATTGTTTTGAATCTTTTCCTAGTGATTGGCTCGATGAGATTTCCCAAATTAATGATATCTCCCAGTTAGTCCAACTCGAAAAGAAGTACTATCAGGGGATTGTGAATAATAAGGAACTCGTTAAATTTTACGAACAGATTGAAGAGCTTAGTTTATTCCCTCGCTCTCAAGAACTCCCACCTCTTCCCGAAGACAAGTTCACTTGGATAAAGGTCATCCCCAAGAAACAACATGAGATCAAAAAACTTGCTCCCCTCATCAATGATTTCTACCAATCACAGCAGGTGGAAAGGATTATCGATATTGGCGGAGGAATCGGTCTTTTATCCCAAACTCTTGCAAAGGCCTATCAACTTAAAATCACTAGTCTTGATATGGACCCTACTCTCCAGGAAACCGGAAGAGTCAGATACGCCAGGTATGGACATCAGGAGGTCGAGCTTGAATTTAAAAAGGTTAAAGTTTCAAGAAATGAAGATGCTTTTTTAAAGGAGCTTCACCCTCAAAGAATGACTATGGGCCTACACACCTGCGGACCGCTGGCCGTTGATCAGATTCGAGCATCTGCGGAAAATAAGTTAAAGGCCATAGTTAACCTGGGTTGCTGCTACCTGAAACTCAATGGTGATGGAGAGGATCAAAATATTTCTCAATTCTCACAAAGCTTTTCCTCTCCCCTGGTGATGAATCCATTTGCTCTCACACTTGCTTGTGGGGCACACCGGAAAGTAAGTCTCGACAGTGTCAGTTTCAAGCGAAAGGTAAAGTTCTTTCGATATGCCTTACACATCCTTCTTGCAGATCACTACCAACGACCGGAATTAACTATTTTTGGAAACTCCAGTGGTAAGGACTATGATGGAAAATTTAGTGATTATGTGAAAGTGCAATTTCAAAAGGTAGGCTTCAAACTCGCTCATAGCGATGAAGACCTAGAAGCCTTTTATCAAGATAAGCTTCCAACAGTTCAACGAATGTATTCTGCCGGTTTCATCAGAGATGCTCTAAGCCGACTACTAGAAGTGTACCTACTCTTAGATCGCGCTATTTATCTGGAAGAACAAGGTTACGAAGTAAAAATCTGGGAAGTTTTTGACGAGGATATCTCTCCTCGCAATTTAGGTATCTTTGCTCACCTAAAAACTTAGGTGAGCAAAGCTTTGAATTAGTTTAAATGGAAAACTTCTCTCATCTCTTGAGTGAGAAGTTGCATTTTGTGAGGAAGATCCGGGTGGTTAATATCTTTTTCAGGTTCAAATAGATAATTTTCCGGATTCGTAGGGTTAACCATTAGCTTTGTCTGCCAGATATTATCATGAGCAATATTAATATCCTGACGATACTGATACTTCTCTAGAGTTTCTTTGTTAATAAAGTCCTGAATAGAGTTAAAGTAATGGTCATTATAAATCTTTTTACCATTCTCTAGACGAGTATATCCACGAACAACGTAATCGATATAAACAACGTCACACTCAAAAACTTCAAACATGTAGTTAAGAGCGTTTAACGGAATAATATCACCACAAGTGGCCACATCAAGGTCCAGGCGGAAAGTACAAATTCCTTCTGGGTCAGATGCATCTGGATAAGTGTGAGTTGTAATATGAGACTTATCTAAGTGCATTTTTACAGCGGCAGATCCCGATTCAGCTACGATTGTCTCATCCCACTTTCCACCTTTAATATCACTCATAAGAGTCATCGTAGAGGCACCAACAGGATCGTAATCCTGAATGGATTCATTTAAAATATTGGCCTCAATGATCTTACAGATATTACGAGCAATATCTCTGATATTGGCCGCGCAATATTTAGAATGGATATATTGAATATATTCTTGCTTCTGTTCTTCATCCATAGCAATGCAGAAGTCATAGAAGTTAAAAGAAAGAATTTTAGTGAGATTATTAAAGCCAGAAAGCTTAATAGTATCCTGTGGGTTTGCCATAGTAACAACTCCGCCTTTAATGATAAGGAAATTATATAAATAGAAAGAACCTTATAGGGAAATTTTCGCACGATGGCAAGGTAAAAGAGGCCAGGTCTTAGAACCTGACCTCTCTACTATGATCGGACTAAATTAACCCTAAAGTTTTTACAGCATCTCTCTCTTCGCGAAGCTCATTGAGAGTTCTATTGAACTTTTCAGTCGCAAATTCATTATGTTGAATTCCTTCAACGACGACTAACTTTCCGTTTTCTGTACGGCATGGG
>Ga0172382_10012053_pt1 | contig 11337 bp, 9 predicted proteins | sample Leawel138RmetaG_FD_122245 | JGI IMG/M metagenome (GOLD analysis project Ga0172382, IMG submission 122245) | Leachate microbial communities from a municipal landfill in Southern Ontario, Canada - Leachate well 138R metaG | ecosystem: Engineered > Solid waste > Landfill > Unclassified | place...
AGGTCAAAACTGGCATCACTGTCCCCGAGTTCGGGGTAACCTAATGGCATGAGCCGTATACGTGGCCCGTATGTACGGTTCTGTGAGAGGGATGAGGCGGTGACGCCTCACCCTACTCGATGTTTTTGGCCGTTAATTGCCGGGCAAGAAGTGACGCTTGCTTGACCGGTAACCCCGGCCCCCATTGGGCCACATTGCATACCGCCACCGGCCGGAGAGACCGGGGCGGGGCGTCCAGGGTTGCAGCGGCGCGGGTTCTGTCTAATACTGGGTTTTCAAAAGCACCGTCCAGGAACTCAATGACTGCCAATCCGCCCAGCGCCCCCGCCAGTGGGAATGCCTCCCTCGCGGACCCTTTCGGCCGCGAGATCAACTACCTGCGGCTGTCGGTCACCGACAGGTGCAACCTGCGCTGCACCTATTGCATGGCGGAGCAAATGACCTTTTTGCCGCGCCAGCAGGTGCTCACCCTGGAGGAGATGACCTTTATCGGTGAGGCCTTCGCCGAGCTGGGGGTGAGCAAGATCCGCCTCACCGGTGGCGAGCCCCTGGCCCGTCAGGGGGTGATGACGCTGGTGAAGGCCCTGGGACAGTTGCCATCCCTGAAGGAGCTGGTGATGACCACCAACGGCCTGCTGCTGGGCGAGCACGCTCAGGGGTTGAAGGATGCCGGGGTGCGCCGCCTCAATATCAGCATCGACAGCCTGAACCCAGACCGCTTCCGGAGCATTACCCGAGTGGGGGATCTCTCCCAGGTGCTGGCGGGGATCGAGGCTGCGCGCGCAGCTGGCTTTGCCAATATCAAGCTCAACGCGGTGATCATGGCGGGGGTCAACGACACTGAGGTGCTGGATCTGGCCCGCTATGCGGTGGACCGGGGCATGGATATTTCCTACATCGAAGAGATGCCCCTGGGTCATATCGATTCTCACCAGCGCCGGGACACCCAGTTTTTCAGCGAGCGGATTCTTGAAATTCTCGCAGCCCACTACAATCTGGTGGCCACCACCGAGTCCACCGGCGGGCCCGCCCGCTACCACCGGGTGCAGGGTGCCTGCTCCAAAATCGGCTTTATCTCCCCCATGTCCAACAACTTTTGCGCCACCTGCAACCGGGTGCGGCTGACGGTGGAGGGGCGCCTGCTGTTGTGCCTGGGCAACGAGCACTCGGTGGACCTCAAACGCATCGTCCGCGCCCATCCCGGCGACCGCCAGCGGCTGAAAGAAACCATCGTCGACGCCATCGGTCGCAAGCCCGAGATGCACCACTTCGATCCGGACCGGGTGGATGTGGTGCGCTTTATGAACGCCACCGGGGGTTGAGGGCGCCATTCCATAAAACCAGCGGCCATCAATGGTGATGGTGGGGCTCAGTGATCGCCAGCGCAGGCTTGTCGGTCAGGGCCGCTGCCACCTCGCCGCCAATCGCGGACAGGTGCTGCCAGTGCACCGTCAGTTGCCAGCTCAGCAGGCTCAGGGTGACCAGCGAACCCGCCACAAACACCAGCCTCCGGCCGCGGGTCTGCCAAAAGGCGATGCCCTGGGCAATCAGGGCGGCCAACAGGATACAGCAGGCCATGGTTGTCACTCCCCCGCCCTGGTGGGGCCGTGGTACGAATGCCTACAGAATATCGCGATGTTGCAAAATATGAAAATGTAATATTTAATGCGTTGCATATTTTGGTTTTGTTCAGTGGTATTTTTGCTTGCAATCGACATCCACTGACCCGAATGGTACTTGCTTGAGCCAATCGGTCGTATCAAGCTGCCGCGAGACAACGACCGGGCTATCAAGCATCATACAGTTCATAAGGAACCTCTGATTAATTGTCATTGCGAGGAGTGCAACGGCGAAGCAGTCTCGTAACTCATTGAATTTAAGTGACTTGTAGATTGCTTCCCGCCACGCTGGGCTCGCGGCTTCGGCAAAATCCCTTGCCAGGCCCCGCGAAGCGCTTCGCCTCAGGCGCCTACTTCTGGTGGCTCCGCAATGACGAAACACGGATTGATCAGAGGTTTCTCAAGTAAGTGCCATTCCCGACGGACCCCATTTTCAGGCGCCAGCGATGACCTCAGTGCGAGACAGGATTCTCAGGGTTGCCCGCAACAGCATGGCGGGGGGCCACACCCTTAACACCCAGGTGCAGGAAATCTGCCGCCAGGCGCGGGTGTCGCGCACCAGTTTTTACCGGGAGTTTCGCAACCTCAATGATGTGGTTGCCGCCCTGGCCATTCTGCGCTGGCGCCGGGTGCTGGAGCGCCTGGTGGCCAGCCACCAGCAGGGCGAGGCCAGCAGGGCCGGATTTCGCGCCTTTGTCCTCGATCTGTTGGCCAATTCCCAGGGGGAGTCCGCTTATCTCGATGGCGGCGAGGGCATGCACCAGGTGCTCGAGGCCATGTACAGCGACACCGCCTCCTATCTCGATCCCCTGACCGGCGTCCTGATTCCCTTTGTGAAGTCCTGGCAGCAGCAAGGGGTGGTTCGCAGCGATGTGCCGGCGGCCTGTCTAACCGACTACCTGATGCGCCAGATCTGGAGCCTCACCAGTGTACCCTTCCCGGTGCAGGGGGTGGATCAGGACCTGACCACCTATCTCGACTGCTTTGTGCTGCCGGTGGTGTTTGCCCCTGTCGGCCAGGATCGCTCCGATTCCCAGGTGCTGAATAAGCTCGACACCCTTGCCCAGACCTTGCAGCGCATTGAACACCGTCTTCCAGCCCAGCCAATGGACGCCTGAATGAAGATTTCCGCAGCCCTTGCCCACGCCAACAACAGTCCTCTGGCGATCGCAGAGATCGACCTCGCCGAGCCCGGTGACAGCGATATCCTGGTGCGCCTGGTGGCCACCGGCCTCTGTCACACCGATCTCACTGTCCTCGCCAACGCCCCCCTGCCGTGGCCAGCGGTGCTCGGTCACGAGGGTGCCGGAGTGGTGGAGCAGGTGGGTCGCAATGTGACCAAGGTGGCCCCGGGAGACCATGTGCTGATGACCACGGCCTCCTGTGGCGAGTGCCGCAACTGCCTCCAGGGCCAGCCCTCCTACTGCCTCCAGTTTCGCGAAGTGAACATGACTGGCGGTTACCGCGCCGACGGCAGTTGCAGCCACAGCCATCAGGGCAAGCCGGTGTTCGGCCGGTTTTTTGGCCAGTCCTCCTTTGCCTCCCATGTCCTTACCGCGGAGCGCAATGTGGTCAAGGTGGCCGCCGATCTGCCCCTGGACCTGCTGGCGCCCCTGGGTTGTGGCATCCAGACCGGCGCCGGCGCGGTGCTCAACACCCTGCAGCCCAGGCCGGGCAGCAGCCTGGTGGTGTTTGGCGCCGGTGCGGTGGGGCTGGCGGCGGTGATGGCGGCGGTTATTGCCGGTTGCACCACCATCATCGCGGTGGACAGGGTGCCGTCGCGGCTGACCCTGGCCGCCGAGCTGGGGGCTACCCATGTCATTAATGCCGACGCCGAGGACGCCGTGGCCAGGGTGCTGGAGATCACCGACGGCGGTGCCGACTTTGCCCTGGAGGCCACGGGTGTCACCGCGGTGATGGAGCAGGCGGTGGCGGCCCTGGGGCTGAATGGCACCGCGGTGCTGGTGGGGGTGGCGGGGGCCGAAGCCCAGATTAAAGTCAATCCCACGGTCATGCAGAGCAAAAACCAGGTGCTCAAGGGGTCGATGATGGCCGGGCTCAATGCGGTGCCGGACCTGTTTATTCCCCAGTTGATCAGCTTCTGGCGGGCGGGCAGGCTGCCCGTCGAAAAGCTGGTGACCTACTACCAGTTTGACGGCATCAACCAGGCCATCCACGATGCCCACAAGGGCACAGCCATCAAGCCCATCCTTCGTTTGCCACGTTAATTTTGGAGCCAACCATGACCACAGCCATCGACATCGCCACCCAGCAGGAAATCGACCGCCTGTTTGCCCTGCAGCGCGCCAACCGGGTGAACCTCAAGCTGTCCACCGCCGATCAGCGCAAGGCCAAACTGCAAAAGTTGCGGGACGCAATACTGGCCCACGCCGAGGAGATCGACGAGGCCCTGTTCCTGGATCTGCGCAAGGAGCGGCTGGGGGCCAACCACTACGAAATCACCTCGGTGATCGAGGAAATCGACACCGCCCTCGACGGCCTTGCGGAGTGGATGAAGCCGCAGCAGGTGGAACCCTCGCCCCATTTCAAGGGCAACAAGGTCTACGTCAAATATGAACCCCGCGGCGTGTGCCTGCTGTTCGGCCCCTGGAACTTCCCGTTTTCCCTGGTCTTCGCCCCCCTGGTGCAGATCGTCGCCGCGGGCAACAGCTGCATCGTCAAGCCCAATGAGATGCAGCCCAAGGTCAGCGCGGTGACCGCCAAAATCATTCGCCAGGTGTTCGACCAACAGGACGTGGCGGTGCTCGAGGGCGGCGTGCCCCTGGCGGAAGCCCTGTTGGCACTGCCGGTGGACCATATCTTCTTTACCGGCAGCCCGGCGGTGGGCAAGCGCATCATGGCGGCGGCGGCGAAACATCTCACCACAGTCACCCTGGAGCTGGGTGGCAAGTGCCCGATGATTGTCGATCAGGGCTGTGACCCGGTGCAGATGGCGGCCATGGCGGTGGGGGGCAGGTTCCGCAACGCCGGCCAGCTGTGTCTGTCGGTGGACCATGTGTGGATACCCGAGGCCATCAAGGACACCTTTGTCCAGGTGGCCTGCGGGGTGGTGGACAAGATGTTCTATGTGGACGGCAAGCTCAACAAGAGCCAGTTGTCGCGGATGGTGGACAGCCGCAACCTGGCCCGGGTCAAGGGCTACATGGACGATGCCGTGGCTCGGGGAGCCAAGATCGTCAAGGGTGGCCAGGTGGAGGAGGACGACCTCACCATCCACCCCACCCTGATGGTGGATGTGCCCCTCGACAGCACCCTGATGCACGACGAGATCTTTGGCCCCATCCTGCCCATTCTGACCTACAAGACCGTGGACGAGATCTACCGTCAGGTGGATGTCACCGGCAAGCCCCTGGCCATGTATATCTTCAGCCCCAACGACGACTTTGTGCAGGATGTGCTGCTCAACACCTCCTCCGGCGGGGTGACAGTGAACGGCCTGATGCTCCACTACGCGGAGAAGAACCTGCCCTTTGGCGGCGCCAACCAGAGCGGCATCGGTCGCTGCAAGGGGGTTCACGGGTTCAGGGAACTGTCCAACGGGCGCTCGGTGTTTGAACAGACGGTCTGAGCCCCGGCGCCATCCCCTTGCACAGTCGGCCGCGCACCGCTTATTAACCCGACGATAATTCATGCCGGGTTAATACCTAAGGAACCTCTGATTAATTGTCATTGCGAGGAGTGCAGCGACGAAGCAATCCCGTAACCCATTGAATCTTCATGGCTCTGAGATTGCTTCGCTACGCTCGCAATGACAAGGCTCGGATTAATCAGAGGTTCCCTAAAACCTGGGGCCTATTGGCGACCGCGGTGCAAACCGGATGCAATTACACACAAGTCAGATTCAAAGGCTACAGGGCGGTGGTGGCCGAGGGCAGAGGTTTCCAGCACCGGCACCAGAGCCAGCGTCGGCGACGTCCTGTTGCCGACGCTGCTGGAAACCCCTGCCCTCGACCCCAACGTGTCGCGCCAATTTCCGACTCGTGAGTAATCTGCGATACCAACAACCATCACCAAGGAGGTAGCCAAGATGAACACTTCAACCATGGCCACGGATATGCCCCTGTTGTTGCGGGACGTCGGCGATGGCGCGCTAACCAGGATGCGCAAGCGGCGCGCCCTGCTGGGCTACCTTGGACTCTTTGTCCTGGGGTTGTTGCCCCTGGTGGCCTCCGACTCCGCTGCCTGGCAGGCGGCTGGGGTGGGGTTGTGGTTCCCCGGCGCCGGGTTTCTCGCCGCCGGTGGCTGGTGGGTGCTGCTGGTGCCCGTGGTGGTGCTGCTGTTTGTAGTTTCCCTGATTGCCTGGCTGGGGGCCGGCATGCTGATCGCGCCCATCGCCGTGTGGCTGGGCAGTGCGGCCCTGGCCGGGGCGGCAGCGGGGGCCGAGATCTGGTTTCTGGCGCCCTATCTGACGGTGGCGGCGGTGGCCCTGGTGGTCTACCTCAGCCGCCAACAGGCGCAAGCCCGTGGCGCACGCCAACTGGAGCTGCGGGGGGAGCGCAATGCCTACCTGCCCGAGGCCATCGCCGCCGTGACCGCCCGCGCCGCAGCGGCCCAGCCACCCCGGGAGCGGGAGCTGAGCGACCGCCAGCTGGCCAGCCTGAGGTACTGTATCGACCGCGGCCTGCAACCCCTGGAGGACTGGAGCCATTTCACCAAAATCGACCAGTTTCAGCCCGCCGCCTACCGCTATCAGCTCAACAACCTGGGCTATGCCATTGGCCTGGCCCAGTGCCTTTATACCCCCAATTTCCACGGCTACATGAGTCTGGCCCAACGCAATATCATCGAAAAATACACCCGCAAGGAGAACTGGGACTACTGGCGTTTGGAGCGGTTGTGGGGCAGCTTCAGCCTGGATTTTGATCCCGCGTCGGAAGACAACATCATGCTCACCGGCTTCTACGGGATCAACCTGGGGCTGTACCAGAGCAACACCGGCGACGACCGCTACGCCCAGCCCGGGGCGCTGGAATTCCGCCTCAACAGCAACACCCTTTATCCCCACGACTTCCACTCCATCACTGGCTCTATTGTCAACAATATAAAGCGGGGCGATTTCTGCCTCTATCCCTGTGAGCCCAACTGGATCTACACCCCCTGCAATTTCCGCGGCCTGACCACCATCGCCCTCCACGACCGGCTGTGCCAGGGTGCGGATCTGGAGGATGTATTGCCCGGCTTTATGGCGAAGCTGGATGGGGAGTTTGCCACCGCCGACGGCAATATCCTCACGGTGATGTCCAGCCACACCGGGCTGGCGCTGCCCCTGCCCTTTGGCAATGAGTCCCGCAGCCATATGATGAATGTCTTTGCCCCGGAGGTTGCCAGGCAGGCCTGGGCCATGGCCCGCCACGACGCCGTAACCGAGGTGGACGGCAAGTGTGAGATCGTGCTCAAGGGCAAGGGGGTGGACTTCGGCAATTACAAAACCGGCCATGTGGCCACCCTCGCCGGTATTGCCTGCGCCGCGGCGGAAATGGGCGACAGGGACGTTTGGCAGGCTGCCCTGGACCGCCTGGAGCAGGATTATGCACCGGAAATCAGGGATGGCGTGGCCTGGTACCCGGCTTCCAACGGCACCAGGGCCTTTATCGCCCAGGCCCAGATCAGTCAGATGGACGACTGGCGCAACAGTGTGATTCGCGGCCCCGGAGCCACGGCCCTGGAGGGGCCGGTACTGGATGATGTCAGCTATCCCCAGGTGCTGGTGGCCAAGGCGGTGAGTAGCGATGGCGTTGACCTGCAACTGGTTCTGCACTGCCGGGAGCCCTCGCCACAGACCCTGACTTTCGCCCGTCTGCGGCCGGGGCAGGGCTACCGGATATCATCCCCCCGGGGGGAGCTGGCGTTCTCCGCCGACCAGCAGGGGCGGGGGGGTGTCACCCTTGCCCTCGAGGGGCGCACGGAGTTGAGTGTCCTCCCGGTGTAGGATGGCCGGCAGATCAACGGGCAACGGGGTGGCCAGCACCCCGTTGCCGGGAAGGGGCGGGCTGCGAAACACAGTGGTGTTGGCGAGGAACCTCCGAGTTATCGGGGAGTCCTTGGCGAGGACCTTTGGCTGCCGACGGCGCTGTAACTTGCCCATCGACCCCAGGCCTGTATAATTCCGCCCTTTCCAGCCGTCACGATCCGCCCCATGATGCATTCCCTCGCGGCCAGTCCGCCCTGAGTTAGCAAACCCTCTCCGGGGTGGGTGCCAGCTGACTGCAGCCCCGCCACTACCCGGATTCTCCGCCCTGTTTCGATCCACTTGGGCTCCCGCACCCTGAGCAGAGCCATCTTGCGCCCCTGGCGCCACCGCCAACTGTAAGGATTTTCCATGTTGTTGCACTCCACCCGGGCCGACTGGCTCGGCAATATTCGCGCCGATCTCCTGGCGGGCCTCGTGGTGGCCCTGGCCCTGATTCCCGAGGCCATTGCCTTTTCAATTATCGCCGGGGTCGATCCCAAGGTGGGTCTGTACGCCTCCTTCTGTATCGCGGTGATCATCGCCATCGTCGGTGGGCGGCCGGGAATGATCTCCGCCGCCACCGGGGCCATGGCCCTGCTGATGGTGACCCTGGTGAAGAACCACGGTCTGGAATACCTGCTGGCGGCCACCCTGCTGACCGGGGTGCTGCAGATTGTCGCCGGCTACCTGAAGCTGGGGAATCTGATGAGCTTTGTGTCCCGCTCGGTGGTTACGGGCTTTGTCAATGCTCTGGCGATATTGATCTTTATGGCCCAGTTGCCGGAACTTACCAATGTCACCTGGCATGTCTACGCCATGACTGCCGCCGGTCTCGGGATCATCTATCTGTTTCCCCGGTTGCCGGTGATCGGCAAGGCCATTCCCTCGCCCCTGGTGTGCATCGTGGTGCTGACCCTGGCGGCGGTGGCCGTGGGCATGGATATTCGCACCGTGGGGGACATGGGGCAGTTGCCCGACACCCTGCCCATCTTCCTGTGGCCGGAGGTGCCCCTCAACCTCGACACCCTGATGATCATTCTGCCGTACTCGGTTTCCCTTGCCGTGGTGGGTCTGCTGGAGTCGCTGATGACCGCCACCATCGTCGACGACCTCACCGATACGCCCAGTGATAAAAACCGTGAGTGTAAGGGGCAGGGTATCGCCAATATCGGGGCCGGACTGCTGGGGGGGATGGCCGGCTGTGCGATGATTGGCCAGTCGGTGATCAATATCAAATCCGGTGGCCGCGGCCGCTTGTCCACCTTTTGCGCGGGCCTGTTTCTGATTGTGATGGTGGTCTTTCTCGGGCCCTGGCTGTCCCTGATTCCCATGGCGGCCCTGGTGGCGGTGATGATCATGGTGTCCATTGGTACCTTCAGCTGGCAGTCGATCCGGGATCTCAAAAAGCACCCACTGTCCACCAATGTGGTGATGGTGGTGACCGTGGTGGTGGTTGTCGCCACCCACAATCTGGCTTATGGTGTGCTCGCGGGGGTACTGCTGGCGGCGCTGTTTTTTGCCAACAAGGTCAGCCACTTTATGTATGTCACCTCCGCTGTTGACCCAACCACCAACACCCGCACCTACCGGGTCGTGGGTCAGGTATTCTTCAACTCCGCGGAGCGCTTTGCCGCCAATTTTGATTTTCGGGAGGCGCTCGACAAGGTGGTGATCGATCTCAGCCACGCCCACTTCTGGGATATCTCTGCGGTGGGCGCCCTCGACAAGGTGGTGATCAAATTCCGCAGGGAGGGGGCGGAGGTCGAGCTGATTGGCCTCAATGAAGCCAGCGCCACCATCGTCGACCGCTTTGGCGTGCACGACAAACCCGAGGAAATCGACAAAGTACTGGGAGTACACTGATGAACACTAATCGACAAACCGTACTCGCCTGTATCGATGGCTCCACCTTCAGCCGTGGGGTGGTGGATTATGGGGCCTGGGTTTCCCGGGTGGTGGGGGCACCCCTCAAGCTGCTCCACAATATCGAGCACCGGGAACACAGCCCCATTCAGGACCTCAGCGGCAATATCGGCCTCGGCGCCCGCGAGGAATTGCTGGAGGAACTCACCCGAATGGAGGAGCGGTGCAGCAAGATATTGCTGGAGCAGGGCAAGGAGATGCTGCACAACGCCAGCCAGCGGGCACGGGCAGCCGGTGTCGCCGAGCCCATCATGCTGCAACGCCACGGTGGCCTGGCCGAGACGTTGATCGACATGGAAGACGAAATCCGGGTGCTGGTGCTGGGGGTACGGGGTGAAGATCGCGAGCAGCAAGAGCACCGCATCGGCAACCATCTGGAGTCGGTAATCCGCGCCCTGCACCGCCCGGTGCTGGTGGTCAACCGGCCGTTCGACAGCCCACCGGGCCGCTGCATGCTGGCCTACGACGGCAGCGAGGCCGCCGGCAAGGCGCTGGCGATGGCGGCCAGCAGTCCCTTGTTCAAGCAGCTTGAGTGCCACCTGGTGCATGTGGCGCGAAAGCAGGAATCGCCGGTGCTCGACGCGGCCGCCCGGGTGTTGCAGGACGCCGGGTTGCAGGTTCACACCGCCAGCCTGCACGGGGATGTGGAGCAGCTGCTGCTGTCCTACCAGCAACAACAGGGTATCGAGCTGATGGTGATGGGTGCCTTCGGCCACAGCAGGATTCGCGAGTTGCTGCTGGGCAGTGTCACCCACCATATGCTGACGAAATCCCGGGTGCCCCTGTTGATGCTGCGCTGAAGCCGGGCATATTGGCGACGGAATGCCCCTCCTTTCCTTCGCCGATGGGTTATGATTGGCGCCGCCGGTTGTCCGCGAAGGGCAGGGCGGCGGTAAATCCATAACAGATTGTTCGCCCATGACAACAACGCCATCCACTCTCCAGGAAGGGCGACTTCTGCCCTCAGTCCTCCTTTACAGGCTATGCCTGCCGCTGCTGTGCCTGCTTTTCGCCTGTGGCCTGTGGTTTTCGAGCACACCGCGGCTTGCGCCCTTTGCCATCGATCATCCCCGGGACCCCGCGGCCCTCGCCAATGACGCCGAGATGCTGGAGCCCCTGTTCGCCTCGGATTTTGCCTCCAGCACTTTTCAGCGCCATGTCCATTCCTCTTCCATCGCGGCCTTGCCCGATGGCGGCCTGATCTCGGTGTGGTTCGCCGGCTCCCGGGAAGGGGCAGCGGATGTCGACATTCGCGGCGCTCGTTTTGATCCCGCCAGCGGCGACTGGGGGGAGGAGTTCAAGCTGATTTCCCGGGCCACCACCGAGCGGGTGTTGCAGCGGGATATTCGCAAGCTGGGCAATCCGGTAATCGCCCTGGCTCCCGACAACAGACTGTGGCTGTTCTATGTGTCGGTGTCCCTGGGGGGCTGGGCGGGCAGCGCCATCAACACCATACATTCCGACGATGGCGGCGCGACCTGGTCACAGCCCCGCCGCCTGATTACCTCCCCCTTCCTCAATATCAGTACCCTGGTGCGCAACCCCCCGGTATTTCACGCCGACGGCAGTATCGGCCTGCCGATCTACCACGAGTTCCTCGGCAAATTTGCCGAGTATCTGTACCTGTGCCCCGAGGGGCGGATTATCGACAAATTCCGCATCAGTCGCGGCAGCCATTCACTGCAGCCCACCGTAGTGCCGTTGTCGGAGGATTCCGCGCTGGCCCTGTTGCGCAATTCCGGTGTCGAGCACGGCAAGGTGCTGGCCAGCTTCACCAGCGACCGGGGGCAAACCTGGACTGACCATGTGCCGGTGCAGCCCTGG
>Ga0172382_10012054_pt1 | contig 11337 bp, 9 predicted proteins | sample Leawel138RmetaG_FD_122245 | JGI IMG/M metagenome (GOLD analysis project Ga0172382, IMG submission 122245) | Leachate microbial communities from a municipal landfill in Southern Ontario, Canada - Leachate well 138R metaG | ecosystem: Engineered > Solid waste > Landfill > Unclassified | place...
AATTGCATCGGCCAGAAAGCCAGACGCGGCTTCGTTATCCTTGTTTTCTAAAGCACTCACCACTTTTTTGATATATGTTCTTACCTTGGACTTAATCGCCACATTCCTGTTCCGTCGCCTTTCCGCCTGCCTGCTCCTCTTTTCCGCTGATTTATGGGTAGCCAAAAAACGTTCCTCCTTCCTGATTCTCTCTCCGAAACGGCGAGGCGCTATCCCTATATGAATTCGCCGGTTTTGTCAAGAGTCAACTTACCATGGATAAAAAAAGAGGTCAGGGGAAGTGGTCTGTTCCCCTAACCTCGATTGTGATTCAAAATATGCTGTTTCCCAAAACGGTTGCTGTCCCTGTTATGCCTTCTGGAAGAAATAGGTCAACTGGTCATTGGCGGTTTTGCCGGCAACGACTTTCATGCTCATCCCCACCTTCAGTTCGTCATCAGCAGAGGCAATGGATTTATCGATACGGCCGAATACCTTGTAGGCCCCGTAATCGACAACGGCAATCGTGTAGGGCAGGTCCTCTTCAAAGCCCACCGGCGCGTAGCGCAGTGTGCTGAAGGTCAGAAGCGTGCCCGTACCCGCCACTTCAAACCACTCCATGTCGCTTGCAAGGGAGTGGAAACAGTCTGCTCGAGGAGGAAAGAAGGTTTTACCGCAGACTTTGCAACGGGTCCCCATCACTTTCCCCTGTTCGAGGTGGTCTATAAAATCATTGGTTTTGGAGACACCCATGAAACTCACGGTGCCGAATTTATCAAAACGACGGTCGATTTCTTTTTTCGCCATGGCTATTCTCTCCCTAAAATAGTAACGTTACCGTACAATCCGACGCCACCGATGTTGTGTACCAGGCCGATGACCGGATCCTTTACCTGAATGACTCCCGCCTCGCCTCTCAGCTGCAGAACAATGGTTCTGACCTGGGAGCCGCCGGTTGCCCCGATGGGATGACCCTTGGAGAGGAGGCCTCCGTCCACGTTGACCGGGATACTGCCCTCCTTGTAGGTTTCCTTGGACCGAATCAGCTCGGCTCCACCGCCCGGTTCGGCAAAACCGAGGTTTTCCGTTGCCATCATTTCGGCGATGGTGAAACAATCGTGAACCTCGGCGACGTCAATGTGCTTGGGTGAAATGCCCGCCATCTTGTAGGCCTCCTTGCCCGCTTCGATGCCCACGAGCAGGCCGGAGAACTGGTCGCGACCCACCATGTTGACCGGGGCCGAGGCGGCGCCGATTCCCAGAATCCATACGGGCTTCTTGCAAAGGGCCTTGGCCTTCTCTTCGCTGGCAACGATAATGCAGGAACTGCCGTCGGCGTTGGCACAACAATCTCCCAGTCTCAACGGGCTGGAAACGGGGCTTCCGAAACCGTCTTTGTCCTCGAACATTTCCGCCGTGACCCCTTTCCGGTAAACGGCCCTGTCGTTCAATTGGCCGTAGGTGCCGGACTTGACGCGGATGAGGGCCAGGTCATCGGGCGTCGTTCCATATTTGGCAAAATGAGCCCGGGCGTGCAGGGCGTAGTAAGCAGGCATCATGGTACCGAAGGGCGATTCCCACTGAATGTCAGCACCCCGTCCCATTCTTTCCTGGGATTCCGCGGAGGTTAGCTGAGACATGATCTGGAAACCCAACACCATGACGCAACTGTGCAGACCTGATTTGACCATTGAATAGGCCAGTTTTAAGCCCGTGCTGCTTGATGAGCACAGGGTTTCCACGTAAAATGTCGGTTGCGGATTGAGCCCCAGGTACTCGGCGACGACACCGGCCGGCGATCTTTGCTTGTCATACTCGGGGGACGAACAGATCACTGTTGCGTCAATGAGATCGTTCGTAATCTGCGCGTCTTTCATGGCATCGCTATAGGCCTCGAAAGCCAATTCCCTGATGGAACCGGGGTAGCTGCGCACGAACGAACTTTGCCCCACGCCAATAATTCCAACTTTGCTCATACTTGTCCTCCTGATTTAATGTTTTGCTGTCTTGTAAAAGGTCAGCATGGGAAAAAATCAAGGTTTCCCGGACCCGTCACAGTTTTTTAGAAAAAGGTGCCTTGTCTGTTACCAGAGTGCGTCGCTATCACACTTTATTTCCCTTGTCAATTTGTAAAGTTGGTGTCTTGACGCCTGGACTTCCACGGCGCTTTCCTTTCGTCGACCTGCCCGTTCCAATTCAGGTGATCAATGGTGTAAGATTCCGATATGTCGGCCTTTATGGAGCCGCCCCCCCGTGGGGACGGGAGAATTTGCTTGACAAGGGCCTTCTTGTTTGCTACGAAACCTTGTCCATGGAAGGCGATACGAGGACTGTTATTTGGTACCGGTATGTGGCGCCTGTCCAGATCAAATGGGTTGGTATTGACTAGACTAAAAGACAGGGGGTTAGCGCCAATGGGCAAACTGGAAGGGAAGACCGCTATCGTCACCGGCGGAGGAAGAGGGGTAGGCAGGGCAATCAGTCTGGCTTTCGCGCGGGAAGGCGCGAATGTGGTTGTGAATTATGCAGGCAACCACAAAACGGCCAACGAAGTGGTTGAAATGATCACCGAAATGGGCGGCAAGGCTATCGCCGTGCAGGGCAAGGTCGAGGTCAAGGCCGATGCGGAAAAAACCGTTCAGGCTGCCGTCGATGCGTTCGGCGCCGTTCATATTCTCATCAATAATGCCGGTACGACCAGCCCGGCCATGCTGCACAAGATGACGGAAGAACAGTGGGACGACATCGTGGATATCCACATGAAAGGCCCTTTTCTTCTCATCCAGGCGGCTTACAAGTATTTCAAGGGGCAAAATTACGGCCGGATCGTCAACGTTACCTCCGTGGCAGGCATTGTCGGGACGAAAGGTCAGGTTCAATACAGCGCGGCCAAAGGCGGTATCGTTTCCTTCACCAAGTCTGTGGCAAGGGAACTCGCTGGTATTGGGGTCACCTGTAATGTTATTTCCCTGGGCATCGTGAGCACGGATATGACCGAGAAGATCACAACGGATCCCAAGCTTAAGGACATTTATGCGGGACGCATCCTTCTGGGCCGTTTCGCGGAGCCGGAGGAAGTGGCGAGGCCGTTTGTCTTTTTTGCTTCAGACGATTCAAGCTACATAACCGGCCAGCTGCTTTGCGTGGATGGCGGTTACGGCATGACTTAGCCGTTGCGGGATATCCCCGCGTTTTCCGATAAACAATGAGGCGGTAACGGATTCGGGATTGAACGCCAGGAGAATGAATGCTCGGCGGACCTCAGTTTTCGAGGCCGTCAAGCTTTTTCATCAAGAACTACAGAAAAGAAAGGGGTAAGAATTATGGCACTAGATTGGTTGGAAAGAGACAATGTTTTGAAGGATCATAATCTGTTTGACGACCGGTTTAACCGGGCCGAAGCGCCCTCCACGATTTACGAGAAGGCACCTCTTCTCGATCCCAAGGGGAATGCGGTGGAAGGGCTTTACACGGCACGAATCACCTTGAATAACCCTGCGCAGTACAATTCCTACACAACGGACATGGTAAAGGGCGTTATTGCAGGCTTCCACAAGGCTTCCATGGACAAGTCAATCGTAGCGGCCGTCTTTACGGGCGTTGGCGACCGGGCCTTTTGCACCGGCGGCAACACCAAGGAATACGCAGAGTATTACACACGCCGTCCAAAAGACTATTCCGATTATATCTATCTGTTCGGGGCAATGGTCGATGCCATATTGAGTTGCGGTGTTCCCACGATCTGCCGCGTCAACGGGATGCGGATTGGGGGTGGACAGGAAATCGGTCAGGCCTGTGATATCAATATCTCCGCTGACACGGCGGTCTTCGGACAGGTCGGTACCCGTGCGGGCTCCTCACCCGATGGCGGGTCCACGGACTTCCTGCCCTGGAATCTTTCCATGGAGCACGCCTTGTGGAACTGTGTTTCGAACATTCCTTACAGTTCCTATAAAATGGAGCGCCTGGGGTTGATAGGCAAGGCTCTGCCGGTGAAAAAGGACAAGGACGGCAACTGGGTCCGCGACCCCCGCGTCATCACGGACAAGTATGTGGACAACGGGGAAATCGTCTATGGTGAAATGAAAAGCGGTGCGGCCCTGAAAGAGGGCAACGATTACCTGAAAACCCTGGCTACGGATTTCACGCTTCTGGACAACCACATCAACGGCATGATCTGGACTTTGACGAATACCTTCCCCATGTGCCTGATGAAGGCGGTTGAGACGATCCGCCTGAAGAAGAGATTCTTCTGGGATACGACGAAGACTCATGCAAGATACTGGCTCGGTGCGAACATGAACGGTGATGCCTGGATGGGCTTCAACGCTTTCAATACGCAAGCAAAGACCGGTTCCAGCACGGTGGATTTCCTCGAACTGCGGCGCCAGATTTCCCTTGGCCACATCTATGGAGAAGAGTTGGCGGAGAAGGTTCTGGCCAAGCCGAAGAAGTAAGAGGTCGTTCTCTGGTGAGTGATAAAGTCGAGGCCGGTTTTATTGACCGGATCAGCATTGCCGTTTTCGATGTGGTCAAAGCCGAGCAAGACTACTGTCGGCTCTTTGGCTGGGAAGTCGCGGAACGGTACACCGACCATGACTTCCAAATCAATGTGTCCTGCTTTTCTGTGGGACAGACGATCGTGGAACTGATGGAAGGCGGCGATGAATGGTACGAACTTCTGGATTGCGAAGGTAAGGTGGTTCTTTCCGGCAAGGGCGGGGAAACGCGCTGGTCGCGTAAAGAAAAGCCCGTTCGGGAGCGGGAAGACTACGAATTTGGGGTGCAGTTACTGGGCCTGAATGTCGCAAGCGTCAGTGATGCGGTCAATGCGCTGAAGAGCAATGGCGCAAAGGTTCTCCCGGATCGAACAGGAGAGGGCCGAGAAGTGCGATACTGGCGGTCACAGAAGAAGTACCAGGCGTTCGTTCATCCGGAAGATACGCATGGGGTTTACTGGCGTGTGATCGAGAAAGAGTCGAGGCCGAGCCCCGGACAATAATATCAAGCAGGTGCGAAAAGCCCCACGCCGTTTGTGGGGCTTTTCTTTTTTAGAGAGTTGTGTCTGCAATGGTTTTACGGTTATCCCGAGATATCTGAACGACCATTATGAATTGAGCGGCATCGGCTGGGAGTTGAACGATGCGGCTCCCATTGACAAACAGGCCGGTTTTGTTGGAGAGATTCTAAAAGGACAGACAGCTCCCTTTGTTTGGGCACATGGAGCGATCCGATGCGTCAATCAGGACGGAAAATAACTCGGGGAACGCAGGAAACCCCGCCCGAATCGGGGGAGAACATAAAATTTAGGTGGTGTGAAATCCATCATTATTATATAGACTTAGAGGCCTGTCAGGCGAGGTCCCGCAACCATCCCGTCTGCCGTCGCTGCTTCAGAAAATCCCACAGTGTGCAGTCAGTTTTTCCATTCATGGAGCCTTGAGGTCCTCTGATCTTGCCCTAAAGGATGAGCCATCTCGGTATTGAGCCTTTGGTCCTGTAGGTTCCAGTAACATTCTTCCACAAATTCACAGGGAGAGAGATTCTGCAAGGAACTGTGAGATCGCTCCTGACTGTAGGCCTCTCTCCATACGGCAATCTTTTCTTGCGCATCGATCATGTTAAGGAACCAGCGTTCATTCAAACACTCATGACGAAGTTTACCATCATCGCTGATCGACATATCTCCGTACTGAGTCCTCCGGTTATAGAATGCCTGCTCGGAAATACTATACTTACGGAACAGGTCGATATTGCTTAGCCCTGTCCCCGTTGGGAAACCTGATGATCTGTTCCGGTGAAAATCTCTTCCGTTTCATGAATTGCCTGCCTGTTATATTTTTTCTTATCAGGAAAGACGCCGTTTGAATATGACCCAGTTGCCGGGGGTAGGTTGGCAGAGCTGATGAAGGAATTTGTTTACCGCATCCTTCCATCAAGGATGACATCGTCACCGCTGCGGGTTATTTTTTCGAAGGTAAGCCCAAGAGCCTTGCCCATATCATTGATTCCAAGATTTCCTACCGTGTTTAGTCCCTCCCCTGAAATTTTTGGAGCGACAATGGCCACAACGCGGTTGGCAAGTCCCTGTTTCAAGACGGAAGTGATCACCCCCGCGCCGCCCTCCACCAGAATAGAGGAAATTTTTCGTTCCGCCAGGGAGGCAAAAAGAACTCTTAAGTCAAAGATATTCTTTCCTCCCTCAGGCAAGGAGAGGATTTCAGCGCCCAGCGCCCTGATTTGATTCTGTTTTTCACGAGGAGCCTTGCCCCCCGTAATCAGTAATGTACGGGCTTGGTCCTGCTCCCGGAGAATCCTAGCGTTTGGAGAGATGCCCAATTCAGGATCGATGATGACCCGCAGGGGGTTGCGCCCCTTGACATGTCGAACGGTCAACATCGGATCATCCTTGGCCACTGTCCCGGATCCCGCCAGCACGGCATCGTGCAAGGCGCGCAACTGATGGGCGAACCGACGGGATTTATCGCCGCTGATCCATTGGGAATGGCCCGTAGAGGTGGCAATACGGCCGTCCAGGGTCTGTGCGAACTTGATCGTCACGAAAGGCATGCCGGTCTCCATATAGGTGATGAAGGTTTCATTTAACATCCGGCAGTTTCGTTCCAATACACCGACCGTGGTGGTAATGCCCCGTTCTCTCAAAGCGGTGATGCTCTTCCCTGCAACGAGTGGGTTGGGATCCGTCATGCCAATGACCACTCGGGAAAATTTTTCGGCCATGATGGTTTCCACACAGGGGGGAGTCTTCCCATGGTGATGACACGGTTCCAGTGTCACATAGAGGGTGGCTCCCTCCAGGGAGAGCCGGGCGGCTTTGATCGCGTTGATTTCGGCATGGGCTCCTCCGTAAATTTCATGCCAACCTTCGGCCAGGATCCGGCCGCATTTGACGATGACAGCACCAACCATGGGGTTGGGACTGACCCAACCCGCACCTTTCCGGGCGAGTGTCAACGCCCGTTTCATGTAAAATTCATCGGACAAGGGATTGGCCTCCCTGAAATTCATTATTGTCATGCGGTATAAATTAGGGTAATTTAATACAACATTTTGGCGAACATAAAAAGCTGTTTCCGAATAACCCTGTCCACGCCATTGCCAGCGTGATGAATCAATCCTCAGGGTGGTGCAACATGTTCAATATGGGAGGCACAGGTAAGGGTAAGGAACCATTGGAACCATATGGGTGTTGCCACAGGCCGGTGGATCCGATAGGCGACATGTTTTCTGCTGCTCGTGTTCCTCCCGGACCCGATCCCGCCTGGTATCGTCGTGGCCCATCCACCCCGGGAGATTCCCTTGAACCTTGAGTTATGATACGCAAGCTAAAATCCTCAAGGTGAAGATTTCGCATGCCTCCTCCGCGCCGAGGTTCCACTATACTTGCAGCGTCGCCGTTATGAAAAACAGGCATACCCTAGGGAATGATGCTTATCGAAACGGGTCCGGGAATGAATTTACTTATGATTACACCGTTGAAGCCTTACCGGGAAACATTGCAATATGTGTGGGACCTCCACGGCGAGTTCGATCATTCATTCCATGTATGATCCGTAATTTCACGGTGTGCTTTCCTGCGGGGAATCCTTGTTGCGGGTTTTCCGCAAACCCGCGTGGAGAATAAAAAGGGTCATGGGCCTGTTTCATCGCCATACGATCCATCTTGTGCTCATTCTAACCTTGGTTTCTATCGTGACAGCGCCGATGACCACTGGAATCATCCTCGGCATTTGAAATAAATTCGGCCCGGCGGGCAACGCAGGGAAACACAAATCCATAGAAAGGAGGATAAAGTGATGAAAATCTTGATTGTTTTTTACTCCGCTTACGGGCATGTCTATCGAATGGCCGAAGCGGTTGCAAAGGGGGCAAAAGAGGTGGCGGGAGCACAAATTTCTCTCCGGCGCGTGCCGGAAACCCTGTCGGATGAATTGTTGAAAGCGATCGGATGCTTCGACGTACAAAAAACGTTTGCCCATGTGCCAGTCTGCGCCGTGGAGGAACTGGCTGTTGCCGACGCGATCATTTTCGGTGTTCCGACCCGTTTCGGCAACATGTGTGGTCAGATGCGTCAGTTTCTGGATGGAACAGGCGGACTCTGGGCGAAAGGGGCCTTGGTGGGCAAGGTAGGAAGTGTTTTTACGAGTTCGGGGACGCAGCATGGCGGGCAGGAATCAACCATTCTCAGTTTTCACACGACGCTTTTGCATCATGGAATGATTATTGTGGGCCTGCCCTATACATTTGACGAACAAACCCAGACGGATATCGTTGCGGGGTGCTCGCCTTACGGGGCCTCAACGATTGCCGGCAACACGGGAGAACGCGTGCCCAACGAGCAGGAATTGGCAGGCGCACGCTTTCAAGGGAGGCATGTGGCGACCATAACCGCCAAACTTTTTGGATGATGGCGCTGCATCCGCTTTTTGGATGGATGTCTTAAACGAATCACACATTCAAAGTCATGGGGACCGACGGTCAATGTTTCTTCCCACAACACGGAAAGAACTGAAGGCGTGGGGCTGGGAAGCGGTGGATGTAATTCTGGTGACGGGCGATGCCTATATCGACAGCCCCTTCGTCGGCGTCGCCGTTATCGCAAGGATTCTCCTTATGGCGGGTTATCGGGTGGGTGTCATCGCTCAGCCCGATATCCGTACGCCCGGGGAGATAAACCGTCTGGGGAAACCTCTCCTTTTCTGGGGTGTTACGGGAGGCTGTCTGGATTCGATGGTCGCCAATTACACGGCGACAAAGAAAAAACGGAACCGCGACGACCTCACCCCCGGCGGTCGAAATACCCGACGGCCGGACCGAGCACTCATTACCTACAGCAATTTAATTCGTTCGCTACCCGGGGAACGTGTCCCAATTGTTCTGGGAGGCATTGAGGCCAGCCTCCGGCGGATAGCCCACTACGACTATTGGGCCGACCGGCTCCGTCGGGCCATTTTGTGCGACGCGCCGGCGGATTATCTGCTCTACGGGATGGCCGATAAAAGCATTCTCCACTTTGCCGCCGCATTGAAATCGGGGAAATATCCCGGAAATATTCGGGGTCTCTGCTATCTGTCCCGAGAGAAGAGGTCGGATTATTTGGAACTGCCATCCTTTGACAAGGTGTCTGCTGACGACAGGATTTTCACGCGCATGTTCCGGCTTTTCTATGAGCACAGCGATCCGATTACGGCCAGGGGCCTCTGTCAAAAGCAGGACGGCCGCTATCTGATCCAGAACCCACCGGCCTTACCCCTGACGCAGGCGGAACTGGATATGGTTCATAGCCTTCCCTTCACTCACGATGTTCATCCGTTTTACGGAAGGCAGGGACAGGTCAAGGCGCTGGAGACGATTCGATTTTCCATCCCGACCCATCGAGGCTGTTACGGTGAGTGCAGTTTCTGTTCCATTGCCGTGCATCAGGGACGGACAATACAGTGGCGGAGTGAGGCGTCCATCCTGGAGGAGGCGAAGCGCTTGGCCGCGCACCCGCGGTTCAAAGGTTACATTCAGGATGTTGGCGGCCCGACGGCGAACATGTATGGCTTTGAATGCACAAGAAAACTGAAGCAGGGTGCCTGTAGAGAGAAGCGCTGTATTTATCCGCGGGTATGTCATCGGTTGCCCGTCAATCATAACCGCCACATGACTGTCTTGAGAAAACTGAGACGGATACCCGGTGTGAAAAAGGTTTTTGTTGCTTCCGGTCTTCGATACGATCTGCTTCTGCATGACCGGAAAAACGGCCCGGTCTATCTTGAAGAACTCATCCGTCATCATATATCGGGGCAGATGAAGGTGGCTCCGGAGCATATGGAGAATCATATTCTGGATCTGATGAAGAAACCGGCGGCCGGACAATTGCTCGACTTCAAAAATCTCTTTGAACGCCTGAGCTGCGGCCGGAAAAAACAGTATTTGACCTACTATTTTATTGCCGCCCATCCGGGATGCCGCGAAAGAGACATGGACGTTTTGCGGAATCTCGTAGACAGAGAGCTTGGAATCCACCCGGAACAGGTCCAAATATTCACCCCCCTGCCTTCGACCTACGCAAGTGTCATGTATTACACGAATAAGGATCCCTTTACAGGCAGGGAGATCTTTGTGGAAAAAACCATATCCGGAAAAGAAAGGCAAAAGGCGCGTCTGGTTCGCAAAGGAAGGTTTGGATTTGCGAAGGGGTAACGGACCCTGTTGACATGCCCGGCCCAACGGAACGATGGTCTTTCGGACATGCCCTTTGTCCGGTGACATTATCCTGTACAATTCCGGACCTCATGCCTATATTAAAGAAACCTGAAATCTGGCTGTTCATGGCGGCGCCATGCGGCGGTTTCAGTTGTTTGGTTAAGGGAATCGTTCCATCATGAGATCGGAAAGGAACAAAACCAAAAGAGGAGGGTGTCATGAAAAAAATAATCGTTCGCGGCATGTCCTGTGAGCATTGTGTCAAAGCGGTGACCAAGGCTTTGAACAGCGTTACGGGTGTGACGGATGTCCAAGTGGATTTGGCGACAGGGCAGGCGACTTTTGAAGAAACGGTGCCCGTCGATATGACGGCCGTTGAAGCAGCCGTGCGAAAGGCAGGCTATGACGTCGTCGAATAAAGCGGTCATTCATGTCGGGGGACTTCATTGCGCTTCCTGCGTCAGTCGGCTTGAAGAGGGACTGGCCGGACAGGTGGGTGTTCAGGATGTCTCCGTCAATTTGGCCACCGAGAAGGCGACGGTTGTCTTTGATCCGGCCTTGACCGATTCGACCCGCCTCGCCCAAGCGGTGAGCGAGATCGGTTACGATGTATTGAGGGTTGAGGAACATGCTCGCGAAGGCCTGCAAAAAATCCCCGTATCCATAGGGGGCATGACCTGTGCCGCATGTGTCCGACGAGTTGAGCAGGCAATTGAGGCGGTGCCGGGTGTTCAGGGAGTGAGTGTAAACCTGGCTACGGCGAGAGCATTTCTGACGTATGATCCCAGGGATTGGGGTGGCCTGGAGGCTGTCAGGCAGGTTGTCAGCGATGCCGGGTATGAGTATTTGGGTGTTCCGGATGAAATCGGGGATGATCCGATTTTACGGGCACGGGAAGAGGAAATACGGGATTTGAAGACGAGGGTTTTTGTCGGGGCGTTTTTGAGCATCGTTATTTTCCTGGGCTCCATGCAGCATTGGTTCCCCTTCCTGGACGCGATTCCCAGAAGCGTGATGCTCTATTCGCTTATGGTTCTGACGACACCGGTTGTGTTCTGGGTGGGCGAACGCTTTCTGGTCGGCGCCTACAAGGCGGCTCGCCAGAAAACGGCTGATATGAACACGCTTGTGGCTGTCGGTGCTCTG
>Ga0172382_10012056_pt1 | contig 11334 bp, 8 predicted proteins | sample Leawel138RmetaG_FD_122245 | JGI IMG/M metagenome (GOLD analysis project Ga0172382, IMG submission 122245) | Leachate microbial communities from a municipal landfill in Southern Ontario, Canada - Leachate well 138R metaG | ecosystem: Engineered > Solid waste > Landfill > Unclassified | place...
CAGACCTTCGTGCCTGCGCCGCTGCCACCGGGTCCGCCCGGCTACTGGACGACGGAGCTGCGCAGCAAGTTCGATCAGGCGCTGCTTTCCCCCGGGAGGCTGGGTAGCGTTTCAAGTGAGGCAAAGCCATGTCCGAGCTGATTCCCAAACACGGCGGCTATCGCAAGCTCAAAAGTTTTCAGGTGGCGCAGATCGTCTATGACATCACCGTGCGGTTCTGCGACAAGTACATCGACCGGCGCAGCCGCACCCACGATCAGATGGTGCAGGCGGCGCGCTCCGGGGTGCAAAACATCGCCGAAGGCTCGCAGGCCTCTGCCACCTCGAAGAAAACCGAACTTAAACTCACCCAGGTCGCCCGCGCCAGCCTGGAGGAGCTCAAACTCGATTACGAGGATTTTCTGCGCCAGCGGGGACTGGCGCAGTGGGAGCGGGAAAACCCGCTCCGGCAGGTGCTGATCGACCGGCGGTGTCAGACCGCCGACGAGGTGGCGGCCTGGGTGGTGGATGTGGTGAAGAAAGGTGATCCAAGTGGACATTGTGGACAGGGGGGACACCTCCGGGAACAGTCCACCGAGTCCACAACGTCTACGCTGTCTACCAGGGCGTACCCGGAGCTTGCGGCGAATGCCGCACTGGTGCTGCTGGCGGTGGCTTGTTCCCTGCTTGACCGCCAAGTCGAACGCCTTGCCCTGGATTTCGAAAACGAGGGCGGTTTTACCGAGCGTCTTTACCGCGTCCGCACCGCCAAGCGGAGGAATTCGCCATGAGCAAGCCCTCCATCTGCCAGCCGCCCTACATACACCATTATCCGCGACCTGGTTCGCCGACCGCTGCCGGAACGCAAGCCGGTGGGCTATCAGCGCACCTTACCGGAAGATTATGACGGGGAGTCACTTTCTATCTTTACAGGTCATTGCGAAAGCAATTACATGAAATTGGCGTACCCCTGCGGTTGAACATCCTGCCGGCACGTATTGCCCGGGAAATTCTGAAACTGCATTTCAACTGAATCCAGATGCCGCGTGGCATATGAATGGGTAATATACCCGGTTTATGAACTGCGCGACGGAACTCAGCCGCCGGGTGAATGAAATTTTTGCAGTGGTTTCGAAGAAGCAATGAATCAGGTTGAGAGAAATTCCTGATGGCAGACTCCGTTCTGGTCAACATAAGAGGCGTGGGGCCAGTGCTGCTGGAGCGCAGTGCAAGGGCAAAACACCTCAATATTTCCGTCAAGCCGTTCAAGGGCATACGGGTGGCTGTCCCCAAAGGCTTATCCTTCAAAAATGCAGAGATACTTGCGCGGATGCAGGTGGAATGGCTGAAGACTCATCTGGAACAGGTGCGGAAATTTGAAGCAGAACATCCTGTCATTCCTGAAGTGGAGATAGACCCAAGGAAAGCCAGGGATATTCTGGTATCAAGGGTTGCGGCAATAGCCAGCAAGCATGGGTATACCTACAGCCGGGTCACTGTTCGAAACCAGAAAACCCGATGGGGCAGTTGTTCCAGCAGGAACAGCATCAGTCTGAACATGAAGCTCACCCTGTTGCCTGATGAACTGCGGGATTTCGTTATTCTCCACGAGCTGGTTCATACCAGGATCAAGAACCACGGCAAAGATTTCCGGGCAGAGATGACCAGGGCGGAACCGAGGGCCAAGGAGTTGGACAAGCGGCTGAGTCAGTATTATCTACGGGTGTTGTAGCTTGAAATTGGGCAGGAAGCCGATGCACAACAATGAGATCACCGAGAAGCCCCTCCAATAAGGGGGGGATGCGGCCCCGACTTGCAATGAAATTACCGGCAAGACGGGGCCGTTCCTGATTGTTCTGCAGAAATTATATTGATTTTAAGACGTTGAGCGCTTCTTTTCATTCAATTGGAAAGTCACTCTCGTTCAGACACCGGGCAGACCAATAATCAATGCACTTTTTGAAGGCATTATCGCATTCCTCCGCCGAAGGCAGCTCATAGTTCCTGGTGGCTGCATCCTGCACGCACTGGATACCTTGCTCCTTGCAGTATTCAAAGCATTCGTTCTGCACTGCACCACATTCACTTGACGGGGTTCCCGCTGCCCTGCACTCTTCATAATCCGCACTGCACGAAGCCAGGCAGTCCTGTTGTTCCTCATAGCATATCTGTGTATGGTACTGAATTTTCTCCTCCAGGCTCATCAGGCAGTAGTCCCGTTTCGACTCACAGAGTTCCTTGGCGCTGTTATAACAGGATTCGAACCTTGCTTGAATCCCCGCCTCCACCGCCGCCTGCACCGTCGAGGTATATAACGCCCAGGGGCTGTCATCCTCCGCGGCAGCCGCCCCATAAGAAAAAAAATGATGGATGCCGCAGCCGCAGGCAAGCAAATCCGAATGAAATTCCGTGCACAATGCATTGATCCCTCCTTTCAAAAAATTCCGGCAACCGCCGATTATGAGAAATATGGACAAGACAAAAATTGCATGGCGACAGTATCACCGCCGGGAGGGTCGCTGCGGACAGATTCCATCTCGGCACGGTTTGCAGGGTCCTGACGAAATGTTTGTTTATGTATGGTTTTCTTTTAGCATCGAGACCGGACTTGCGCAACCATCGAGCCTCGACCTATTCACTCCTTTCTCATGAATACAACCAGGGAGCGGCCCTGGACGGCAATTTCCTCACCGGCGCCGGAATTGTCCGTCTTTTCGATGAACCCTCCTTCGGTCGTGTCGAGCACCCGGAGCCACTGTTTTCCCCATTGCGGTCCCGGCAGAATAAAGGGGATCGATTCGTGATGGGCGTTGAACAGGACCAGGAAAGAATCGTCCACAATTTTTTCACCGCGGGAATCCGGGTAGGGAATGGCCCGGCCGTTCAGAAAGACAAGAATGGACCTGGCAAAGCCCTCACCCCAGTTTTCTTCGGCCATCTCGTTGCCGTCCGGCGTGAACCACCCGATATCGTCAACCCTCCCTCCATGGATGGCCCGGCCGAGAAACCACCCCCGGCGCATGAACACCGGGTGTTCCAGCCTGAACCGGATGAGCTCCCTGGTGAACCGCAGGAGGGCGCCATCGGCTTTTTCCCAGTCAAACCAGGATATTTCGCTGTCCTGGCAATAGCCGTTGTTGTTTCCCTGCTGGGTTCGGCCCATCTCATCCCCGCCCAGAAGCATGGGCACGCCCTGGGAAAGGAAAAGGGTGGCCAGGAAATTGCGTATCTGTCTGGCCCGGAGCGTGAGGACATCGGGATTTTCCGTGGGACCTTCCTCTCCGTAGTTCCAGGAGCGGTTGTGGCTTTCACCGTCGCGGTTCTGCTCGCCGTTGGCTTCGTTATGTTTTTCGTTGTACGAGACCAGGTCATGGAGGGTGAAGCCGTCATGGGCCGTGATGAAATTTATGGAGGCGTTGGGTCGTCTGGTGGTGCGTTCATAGAGGTCCGAGCTGCCGGTGAACCGATAGGCGAATTCGGCCAGGGTCTGATCCTCACCGCGCCAGAAGTCGCGCACGCAATCACGGTACTTGCCGTTCCATTCCGACCACAGGGATGGAAAATTGCCCACCTGGTAGCCGCCCTCCCCCAGGTCCCAGGGTTCGGCAATGAGCTTTACCTGGCTGACCACCGGGTCCTGCTGGACGAGGTCGAAAAAGGTTGAGAGCTTGTCCACCTCATGGAGCTCCCGCGCCAGGGTGGATGCAAGGTCGAAGCGGAAGCCGTCCACGTGCATTTCCAGGATCCAGTACCGGAGCGAATCCATGATGAGCTGGAGCACATGGGGGTGCTGCATGTTCAGGCTGTTGCCGGTGCCCGTGTAATCCATGTAGTAGCTGCGGTCATCGTCAACCAGGCGGTAGTAGGCGGCGTTGTCGATTCCCTTGAAAGAAAGCATCGGCCCGAGGTGGTTGCCCTCCGCCGTGTGGTTGTAGACCACGTCCAGGATGACCTCAAGGCCCGCCTTGTGCAGGGTCTTGACCATCTGCTTGAACTCCTGGACCTGCTGACCGCGCTGCCCCCTGCTTGAATAATCGTTGTGGGGCGCAAGATAGGCGATGGAATTATATCCCCAGTAGTTGCGGAGACCCTGTTCCAGCAGGTGGGCATCGTGGATAAACTGGTGCACGGGAAGCAGCTCCACGGCCGTGATCCCCAGGCTGGTGAGGTACCTGATGGCGGCAGGATGGGAAAGTCCGGCGTAGGTTCCCCTGATTTCCGGCGGGATTCCGGGATGGCGCGCGGTGAATCCCTTCACATGCACTTCGTAGATCACGGTTTCGTGGAGGGATTTGCCAAGGGGCTGGTCGCTGCCCCAGTCAAAAAAGGGGTTGATCACCACCGACCTGGGAACATAGGGGGCACTGTTTTCCTCGTTCACGGATCCTTCAGGGTCGTTGAAACGATAGGGAAAGACCGCCTCGTTCCAGTTGACCTCCCCTTCCACTGCCTTGGCATACGGATCGAGCAGGAGCTTGCCGGGATTGCACCGGTGACCCTCCCGGAGCTCCCATGGGCCGTGCACGCGGAACCCGTACCGCTGTCCCGGTTCCACCGTCGGCAGATAGCCGTGCCAGCAGAAACCGCTGACCTCGGGAAGATCCACGCGGGTTTCCTCCCCCTTTTCATCGAAGAGACAGAGTTCAACCCTGTGGGCCGCCTCCGAAAAGATGGAGAAATTGGTTCCCACTCCGTCATAAGTTGCCCCCAGGGGATAGGGCTTGCCAGGCCATATTTTCACAAGTTCCTCCTTTCATTTACATGATCCGGTTACGCTGCTTACACCTGCCCCGGTGATGATGCGGCGGTAAAAATTTCCCGCACCTGCCCCATGGCCTCTTTCCGGCCGAATACCGTCACCACGTCTCCCGGCAGAAAAACGGTATCGCCCCGTGGTATGATGATCCTGCCATCCCGTTCTATGGAGACCACATTGACGGTCACCGGCAGGGACAGGGAACGCAGAGGCAGCCCCGATCCACTGTCCCCCTCCTGCAGGCTGATCTCCATAAAGACATTCTTTTTCTCGCTGCGCAGAGAGATATCACCCCCCAGCAGTTGTCCACGTTGTTTACGGACAAGTGCCACATCATACGCCCGCAGGATCTCGCTTCTGCTGATGAGTCCCAACAGCCTGCCGCTGCCGTCACGGTTGACGACGGGAAGCCTGGCCAGACCCCGGGGCGCCATCTTCTGAATGGCGGTCCAGATCGGTTCGTCGGGAAATATGGTTACCGGCTTCGTGACGGCCACATCTTCCACTGTCAGGCCGCGAAGCTGAACCGTATTGTCGGAAAGCATCCGTTCCATGTCCTGGAGGGTGACTATGCCAAACAAATGGTCCTGCTCATCAAGAACCGGGAAACCGAGATAATTTGTTTCCTGGAACTTGCGGTACAGGTCGGCCAGCGGCATCTGCCGGTAGACAACCTCGGGAGTCCTGTTCATCACTTCGCTGACGGCCACAGCCTGCATGACATCCATATCCCTGCCCTGAACAAAACGGATCCCCCGACGGGTCAGTTTGTGGGTATAGATGGATTCGGGATACAGCCACTGGGCAAAGGTAGAGGCAGTCACCGTCGCCACCATCAAGGGAAGAATCATCGCATAATCATTGCTCATCTCGAAAACAATCAGCAGGGCGGTCAGCGGAGCCCGGGCAGCCGCAGCAAAGACCGCGGCCATTCCGACCAGGGCGTAGGCGCCGGGAGGACCGGAGATGCCGGGATGTATCGCGGCAAAAATATGGCCCATGGTTCCGCCGAGCATGGCGCCGATAAAGAGGGAAGGTGCGAAAACCCCGCCGGAATTGCCTGATCCCAGGGTAAACGAGGTGGCCAGCGGCTTGATGACAATCAACAGGGCCAGCACCAGAAGGCCGACCTTATCCTGCAGGGCATCTTCCATGAAATGAAAACCCGTCCCGTAAAAATACGGCATCCGGGCGGCCAGTTCCCGTCCGGACGAATTTGGAGCGGCAGCGGATTCGAAATTCCCGGACAAATAGAGGTAGCCCATCCCCAGCAGTCCGAGGAGCAGTGCCCCAACGGCTGGTTTGAGGAAAAGCGGAAACCGCCAGTTGTCGAATTTCACCTCGAACCAGCCGAGCATCCGGATAAACATAATCGCCGCAAGTGCGGCAGCCAGCCCGAGCAGCAGAAAAAAAACGATCGCCAGGGGAGACTGCATTGCGTAGCTGGGGACGCTGAATGCCGGATTATCCCCAAGATACATCTGGCTGACAATGGAGGCCGACACCGAGGCGATCACCACGTTGCCGAACATCCGCACCTGCAGTTCACTCATCAGGACTTCGATGGCAAACGCCACCCCGGCAATGGGGGCATTAAAGGTCGCGGCAATGGCGCCGGCAGCCCCGCAGGCTACCAGGTTTTTAATTCTTTCGTCCGACAGGCGCAGTACCTGTCCCATGGACGAACCCAGCGCGGCACCAACTTGGACAATGGGACCTTCCCGGCCGGCTGACCCGCCTGTACCGATGCACAGCGCCGAGGTGATTACTTTGGCGACCACCACCCTGGACCGGATGCGCCCTCCCTTCAGCACCATGGCCTGCATGACCTCCGGTACGCCGTGCCCCTTGGTTTCGGCGGCAAACCACGCAATCAGGGCTCCCCCCAGAAGGGCGCCGATCAGGGGCACCAGGAGGTAGGCAAGCATTCCGGTATTGGGGAGGATACGGGCAAAGGCCGCGTAGGATTGGCCATGGATCGTTTCAATCATCCAGATGAAAAGAACCGCGGCCAGTCCGGTCCCGGCCCCGATGAAAATCGCGAGCAACAGCAGCGGTATTCCCTCCGGCGGAGAAAACCTGTCAAGAAGATCAGCCGTTGTTCTACTTTTTTTCATGGAACCGTCCGGCATGTTGAACCGTAATCAATCTCAGTCATTTACATCAGGCCCGGTTGGCGGATCGCCGGGGATAGAACGTCGCGCAAATTTCCACTCCCCATGGATAGCATCTATCCTGTCAGTACACAACCTGAACCTCGGATGTTCCCCATTAATACAACTATATGACCCGGAAACGGAACAAGTCAAACAGGGAGGGGACGCACCGGACGACAGGGAATACTCTCATTATTCTCTTGGCGAAATACATCAAAACCACTAATTTACTCGACGGTCGGCAATGCGGCGGCAGTTTCGGTAATTCCGGCCGAACAACCACATCAAGGGCGAGGTGCTTCCGGCCTGTTTGCGTGGGCTGCTCAGCCTGCCTGGTAACAACGATTATAACGTGAGAGGCCGGCAGGTGAGTGAACAACGCCTTGCAGACGCGAAAGGTTTACAGAACAAAGCTTACTTTAGCCGGTGGATTGGTTCCGTTCTTCTGTTTGTCGCGTTGAGTTGCGGCGTCCCTTATGTCATCTATCAGAAAGTCGGCGCACAGTCGTTTTCCCTGAATCCGCAACTGTTTTCCTGGCCCGTCCTTGCCGGAGCGGCCGTCCTGCTGGTTGTGTATTTTACAAGTGACGCTTTGCGCCTGCACTACATTCTCAAGGCGGCGGGCCGTCGCCTCGATGCGGGAACACTTGGAAAACTGACATTCATGAACATCCTCTTTTCCAACATCACCCCCATGGCCACTGGCGGTGGTTTCGCCCAAGTCTGGTATCTTCGCCGGCGCGGCGTTCCTATAGGCACAGCAATGGCGGCGACAACCATCCGGACCTTCATTGCGATGGTTCTCATTTTCTTTCCGGTACCGTTCCTGGTGGCGGGACTGCCATATTTCCGGGATGGCGGAGCCATGGCTGGTGCGGGCTGGACTCTGGCCTTTTTTGCTATTGGGTATCTCGCCTGTTTTTTGATGATTCTTTACCGCCTGCGATGGCTGTTGGGGATGCTTGATGCCGCCGCAAAGGTTCTGGTGGGGATGCACATTGTCAGCATTGGAAGCATGCGCCGTCTCAAACGGAACGTTCTCAGAGAAGCAGTGCGGTTCTCGCATTGCCTGAGAATTTACACTCGTGGAGATAGGTGGGATGTCATGCTTTCTGTTCTTTTCACGGCGGTTTTCCTTTTATCGTTATTCTCGTTTCCCTACCTGCTCCTCCGGGGCGCAGGATACCAGGCGGACTATCTTGAGACTACCGGCCTGCTGGCTGTATCGACATGCATTATGTATTTTGCGCCGTCCCCGGGCGGGGCGGGTTTTGCCGAGGGGATTTTCGGCTTGTTTTTTGCTTCGATGGTAAACGCTTCCGAGCTGGTCGGGATTATGCTGCTTTGGCGGTTTCTGACAGTATACCTGGGCATGCTCATCGGTGTCCCCGTGACCCTGCATGAATTCTTCCGGCGGGGGCGGAACAATGCCTAGGCTGTCATGGTGGCGGACACTGTTCTACCTGAACGTGCTCGTTCTCTTTCTGGTGGTCTTCTATAAGATATATCTTCATTTTTTTGAGCAGGACTACGGCGCGGTTCATGCCGATCAAGTTGAGCGGATAGAGTCGGCGCTTTACGGTCAGGATGTTTTCAGTTTTGCCGTCGTGGGCAACATCAACAACTCCGTGGGGATTTTTGAACGAAAGATAATTCCCGAGCTGAACAGGAGCGAGGTTGAATTCGTCGTTTCTGCGGGCAATGCGGTCAGCAGCGGCGGGGAAGACAAATACCGCGCACTGCACCGGACATTGGGACATTTCGCCAAACCGTATCTGTTGACCTTTGGCGATAACGAGTACGGCGCTTTTGGCGGCTTCCGGTATTATGATCACTATGGGCCGTATGTTTTCGCGTTTTCCGCCGGGAACAGCAGATTTATTTTCCTCGACAGCTCCGGAAAGACGTCTTTTCGATGGCAGGCGCGCTGGCTGGAGGAGGAACTTGAAGTCAGGCCGAATGACAATATTTTCATTTTCGTCGGGCACCCTCTGCTGCCGGTCGACAAAAAGGGCATTTTCGACTTCGATGACGAGTATCTGGCGGACGAGGAGTTTCGCAAACTCCTCATGCCGATATTTGCAGACGCCAGGGTAAAGGCGGTTTTTTCGTCCAATCTGCCACTTTATTCAGTTCAGAAATCAAACCACACCTCCTTTGTCGTGACGGGAGGCGCTGGTGGACTGGTACTCAACACCAATCGAAGCTTCTATCACTTCGTGAAAGTGCATGTCAACCGGGACCAGGTGACGATTGAACCTGTCAGGCTGAATGTCGGACAGTACAAACTTTTTCGTACCGTTGAAAGTGTCTGGTTCTTTATTCATTCGCTGTTTTACGTCGGGTATCTCAATTATCTGCTTTTCGTCTGCTGTCTTGTCGTCAGCGCTTACTGGCTGCATTCACTCTTGTGGAAAGAACGGGATTATTATCCTGATTTCAACCAGCCGTCCGACCCGGATCTTGGCCGGCCGATCAACGTGGCCATGTTCACCAACAATTACCTGCCGTTCATAGGCGGCGTACCTGTTTCAATATACCGGTTGTCCTCGGTTCTCAGGAAGATGGGGCACAAGGTTGTGATTTTCGCGCCCCGATATGAACGGGATGATCATCCGCGGGATGGGAATGACGTTTTCAGACTTTCCTGTTTTTTTCAACGAGCGGCAGACAAGGGTATTGTCGTCCCGAACATATTCTCGGTCTCCGCAATCAGGAAGGCACGCGAATTCTCCCCGGACGTGATTCATATTCATCATCCGTTCTGGATGGGGACGCTGGGTCTATGGATAGCACGGCGCTTGAAGGTTCCAGTTGTCTATACATACCACACCAGATTGGAACATTTTTCGTACGCAGTGCCGGTGCCCAAAGCGCTGTTTCGCAATTTTCTTTCGCATGCTCTTGTGCGGCGGCTCGGCAACAGGTGTAATGCCATTGTGGTCCCGACCGAGGCTTCTGAGAGCTATCTACGCATGATCGGGGTGAAAATTCCTGTGTTCGTTGTTCCCACCGGCATCGAGACAGACAGGTTCGGATCATGCACTGAAAAGGAGAAGTCGAGACTGCGGGAGGAGCTTGGCATTGGCAGCGATGAATTGGTCTTGCTCACCGTTTCCCGGCTGAGTGTAGAGAAAAACATAGATTTCATGCTTGAAGCCGTTTCCGGATTGGCAAAAAAATGTTCGAAAAAGTTCAAATTTATACTGATCGGCGAAGGACCTGAGCGGGAACATCTTTGCCAGCTTGCCGAAAAGTTCGGTTTGCGGGATTTGGTGATATTTTCGGGCGCGGTACCGCCCGAACGCATGCCGGTCTACTACAGTTTGGGAAATGTCTTTGTCTTTGCCTCAACATCGGAAACCCAGGGGATGGTTATACTCGAAGCGATGGCAAGCGGAATGCCCGTAGTGGCCATAAGGGCAAGCGGAATCGATGATTTTGTCGCGGACGGCATAACCGGATTTAAAACGGGGCAGCATACCGCGGCATGGGCGGAGAAGGTCCAGCTTTTGCTCGAAGATGACACGTTGCGGCAAAAGCTGTCAGGTCAGGCGACATCGAGGGCGGGCCGGTTCGGGATAGATGAATTCGGCCGAAGAATTGAGCGGGTGTATGCCCATGTGCTGAGCAATTGAAAGGAAGAGCGGGTGTTATCCTTGCCGGCCTGCCTCCTGAAGCGGCGTTTTTGACGATAGGTTGCGCCCCAATCGTCGGCGTGGCCGGATGCGGCCCGAAAAAATGGGATTAAGCATGAAATTCCCCTCGGTTCAGTTTATAATGAAAGTTGGCATTTGACGGAACCTTGATCCAGGGAGCTCAGAATGGACACAAAACCTGAAATTATCATCTCTTCGATTGATGCGGAAAGGCTGGAGGAGCTTTTGGATGCATTGCCCAATGGCGGCTTCCCGGGCAGGGAGGAGTTGGAGGAAGAACTGGATCGGGCGAAAATCCTGCCTCCGGAAGATGTCCCGCCGACCGTGGTGACAATGAACTCGACCATACGGTTTCAAATCCAACCGTCGAACGAAGAGTTCTGCCTGACGCTGGTCTATCCCCAGGACGTTGATGCCGGCGGAGGAAAAATATCCATACTGGCGCCGGTGGGCAGCGCCCTGCTCGGTCTTTCCCAGGGGGACGAAATTGAGTGGCCGAAGCCGGGCGGCGGCAAGATACGGGTACGCATTATGGAAGTGGTTTATCAGCCCGAACGTGCCGGCGAGTACCATCGCTGAATGAAAATGCCCGGCGTCTCTCTGCCAGGAAGTTCCCTGAACTTCTGCATTTTCAGCCGGAAGATGAAATTGAGTCCTCCTTGTTACTGCCGAAATGGGTGGATGCCTTTCCGCCTCACCTTTGCTTCCCCTTCTTTTCGGCAGCCAATGCATAGCGCCGCTTAATGAGATTTGCCGCCAGGCCGGTCCGGTCTGTCTGATGCGC
>Ga0172382_10012057_pt1 | contig 11334 bp, 9 predicted proteins | sample Leawel138RmetaG_FD_122245 | JGI IMG/M metagenome (GOLD analysis project Ga0172382, IMG submission 122245) | Leachate microbial communities from a municipal landfill in Southern Ontario, Canada - Leachate well 138R metaG | ecosystem: Engineered > Solid waste > Landfill > Unclassified | place...
GCGGGGCCGGCCACCACCCGGGGCCGTGCCGTTCTCTGACTGGCCGGTCCCTGCCCTGGCGCTGACCGGGCTGCTGGCCCTGCTCGTGCTCGGCGATGCCGCCCGTCGTGCCGGCTGGCAGGCGCCACTGCGCGAGCACCTGATCTGGGCCGGCGCAACGGCGCTGCTGGCCGCAGCGCGGCAGATGAACGTCACCCTGCCTGACGGGCTGAGCCTGCAGTACCTCGGCGCCGCCGGGCTGACCGTCGTGCTCGGCTATGCCCGCGCCATCGTCACGCTGGCGCTGATCTTCGGCGCCGAAGCCCTGGCCGACGGCGGCCCGGCCAGCCTGCCTGCCCAGGCGTCGCGATTGCTGCTGCTCGGTTTTCTGCCAGCCTGGCTGATCTGGCAGATCGCCCGGTTGTGCCGGTTCAGGCTGCCGCCCAATCCCTTCGTCTTCCTGCTGGGCGTGGGTTTCCTCGGCCTGTTCGGCGCCTACGCGCTGTCACTGCTTGCCGCCACGGCCGCCAACGCGCTGCTGAGCGGGCCGGCAGCGCTGGCCTACGCGCACGCCGTGCTGCCCTATGCGCTGCTGCTGTCGACTGGCGAAGCCTGGCTCGAAGGCATGATGACGACGCTGCTTGTCGTGTTCGCGCCAGGCGCGGTGCGGCTCTTCGACGAACGCTACTACCTGGCCCCGCCGCGCTGAGGCGTCCCGCTCAGGAAGCCAGCCGTTCCTCGAGCCGCGCCTTCACCGCGGCCAGCCCGGCCGGCATCCGCGGCGCCAGCCGCTCGAACAGCTCGTTGTGCAGCGCCAGTTCCTCGCGCCAGGCCGCCGCATCGATCGAAGTGATCCGGTCGAAGGCCTGCCGGCTGAAATCCAGCCCTTCCCAGTGCAGGTCTTCGTGGCGCGGGCTCAGCCCGAACACATGCTCGACACCGCCGGCCCGGCCTTCGATGCGGTCGATCATCCACTTCAGCACCCGCATGTTCTCGCCGAAGCCCGGCCAGACGAAGCGGCCGTTCTCGTCGGTGCGGAACCAGTTGACGCAGAAGATCGCCGGCAACCGGGCCCCGCCGGCCTGCAGGCGCTCGCCCAGCGCCAGCCAGTGCGCGAAGTAGTCGGCCATGTGGTAGCCGCAGAAAGGCAGCATCGCGAACGGGTCACGCCGCACCACGCCGGTGGCGCCGGCCTGGGCAGCGGTGGTTTCCGAGCCCATCGTCGCGGCCATGTAGACGCCCTCGACCCAGTCGCGCGCCTGGGTGACCAGCGGCACCGTGGTCGAGCGGCGGCCGCCGAAGACGAAGGCGTCGATCGGCACCCCGTCGACATCGTCCCAGGCCGGATCGATCGCCGGGTTGCGGGTCGCTGCCACCGTGAAGCGCGCGTTCGGATGGGCGGCCTTGCGACCGGCCCGGCCGTCCTCGGGCGTCCAGTCGCGCCCCTGCCAGTCGGTCAGGTGCGCGGGCGGCGTCGGGGTCATGCCCTCCCACCAGACGTCGCCGTCGTCGGTCAACGCCACGTTGGTGAAGATCGTGTCGGAGCGCAGCGAGGCCATGCAGTTCGGATTGGTCGCCTCGCTGGTGCCGGGGGCCACGCCGAAATAGCCGGCTTCGGGGTTGATCGCGTACAGCCGGCCGTCGGCCTGGGGCTTGATCCACGCGATGTCGTCACCGATCGTCGTGACCCGCCAGCCGTCGAAGCCGCCCGGCGGGATCAGCATCGCGAAATTGGTCTTGCCGCAGGCCGAGGGGAAGGCGGCCGCAACGTGGTACTTGCGCCCGTCCGGGGCGGTCAGCCCGAGGATCAGCATGTGCTCGGCCAGCCAGCCCACGCCGTCGGCCTGCGCGTCCTGGCGGCCCATGTTCGAGGCGATGCGCAGCGCGAAGCACTTCTTGCCGAGCAGCGCATTGCCGCCGTAGCCGGAGCCGAATGACCAGATCTCGCGGCTCTCCGGGTAGTGGACGATGTACTTGAGCGGATTGCACGGCCAGGGCACATCCGGCTCGCCGTCGGCCAGCGGCTGGCCCACCGAGTGCACGCAGGGCACGAACGCGCCGTCGCCACCGAGCACCTCCCAGACCGCCCGCCCCATCCGGGTCATCAGCTTCATGCTGACCGCGACATAGGGACTGTCGGAGAGTTCGACGCCGACCTGCGCGATAGGGCTGCCGATCGGCCCCATCGAGAACGGAATCACGTACAGGGTGCGCCCCTGCATGCAGCCTTCGAACAGGCCATCGAGCGTGGCACGCATCTCGGCCGGGTCGACCCAGTTGTTGGTCGGGCCGGCGTCCTCGCGCCGCGCGCTGCAGATGAAGGTGCGGTCCTCGACCCGGGCCACGTCGGTCGGATCGGACCAGGCCAGGTAGGAATTCGGCCGCCTGGCCGGGTTCAGCCGGCGCAGCGTGCCGGCCTCGACCATCTGCGCGCACAGCGCGTCGTACTCGGCCTCGGAACCCTCGCACCAGTGGATACGGGCCGGCCGGGTCAGCCGGGCGATCGCGTCGACCCATTCGAGCAGGCGGCGATGGCGCACTTGCGGCGGCGCACCCAGGCGCCGGGCCAGCGAGGCGGTTTCATCGACGGGCACGGACGGCGTGGCGGGCGCGGAACGGGTCATGGACTGCAGGCTCCAGGCGGGCGGCCTCTCGCGAGCCGCCTATAAGAGGTTGCGATGACAGGGCGATGAAGGCGCCGATGGTACACCCCCATGCCCGGCAGCCGCGATGACGCATCTGGCAGCGGATGACAGCGATTCTTCCCGGAACCTCGATAATGTCACGCATGGACCCCGCACCGGCCCCCGCCATGACCCCCACCCTTCCCCACGACCTCGCCGACCACTTCCCGCCCGGCTACCGCATCGCCCGCGAGCGCTTCCTCGAAGCGCTGCATGCGGTCTCGGCGCGGCTGCCGGTATTGCTCGACTCGCGTGCCCTGCGCCAGCGCGGCCCTGACGGCGAAACCCTGGCGCTCGACTTCGCGATCGTCGGCGAGCGCCAGCCCCGGCACGTGCTCGTGCTCTCGAGCGGCACCCACGGCGTCGAAGGCTACACCGGCAGCGCCATCCAGCACTGGGCGCTGACCACGCTGCTGCCGCGCCTCAGGCTGGCACCCGGCACCGCGGTCGTGCTCCAGCATGCCAACAATCCGTACGGCTTCGCGTGGACCCGCCGGGTCAACGAGGACAACGTCGATCCGAACCGCAACTTCCGCGAGCGTTTCGACCCCGACGAGTGCTCGGCCGACTACGAGGCGCTGTACGACGCGCTGAACCCGACCCGCCTCGACGCCGACAGCGAGGCCCGCTGCCGGGCCATGCTGGAAGCCTATGTCGCGCGCGAAGGCGTGCGCCGCTTCCAGCAGGTGGCCGTCGAAGGCCAGTACAAGTTCCCGCAGGGCATGCAGTTCGGTGGCCAGCGTCACAGTGCCGGTACCCGCCACCTGCTCGAACTGGTGCAGACGCATCTGGCGTCGGCGCAGACCGTGATCTGGCTCGACTTCCATACCGGGCTGGGCGAATCGGGCGCCTGCGAACTGATCTGCGGCGCCGAACCGGACAGCGATGCCTACCGCTTCGCAAAGCAGGTCTGGGGCGACGGGGTCAAGTCCTCGCAGGCTGGCGAATCGGTATCGACCCCGGTCAACGGCCTGCTCGACCTGGGCGTGCGCCGCGCGCTGCCGGCCGACACCCGCTTCGCCTTCGCCTTTCCCGAGTACGGCACCTGGCCGCCCGAACGGGTGCTGTTCGCAATGCGCGCCGACAACTGGCTGCACCAGCACGGCGACCCTGGCGACGCGACCGGCCGGGCCATTTCGGCCGAACTGCTCGAAGCACTCCGGCCCGCCAGCCGGGACTGGATGCGCGCGGTGGCCGAACACGGCAGCCGGCTGGTCACCGACACGCTGACCCGACTGCCCGGCGCTTCGCTGGCCGAGGCCTGAGCCGCTTCGCGTTCGAGCGACGGGGCGCGATGGACCAGGACACGATGGACCAGGACACGCGCCGCAAACTCGACTCGCAAGCACGGCCACCATGCAGCGATCCGCGACTGCGGCTAACATGCAGTCATCGGCTCCCCTGCGGGCCGTCACTTCCTGGCAAGGCCATGGCACAACTGAGTCCCGCCCAACGCACTGCCGGTACCGCGCGCATCGTGGTCGCGGCTGGTGTGCTGTTCGCGCTCGAAGCGGTCTGGCGCGGCTCGGTCACCCGCACGATGGTCGCCGCCCTGGTGCTCGCCCTGGGCGCCGGCCTGCTGTTCTTCGCCAAGCGGGCAGACTGATCCCCGTCCGGGATTGAACCCCTTCGGTCTTGGCCAAGCCTGAAACCATCCACGTCGACGCGGTCCCGATCGACGTCGAGTTGCGTGACGACGGCACGGCCGGGCCCGAACTTGCCTGGCTGGCCCGCAGCTACTGCGAGAGCCCGCGGGCACTGGTCTTTCGCAACCCGTCGTCCGACTGGCGGCTGTTCGTCCTGACCCTGCCGCTGGCCTCGCGGCTGTCGCTGATGGCCAATCCGGTGTTCGCCCAGCTGACCCGCGCCTGGGGCCTGAACGTGCGCTTCGTCGGTGTCGACTGCGACGGCCTGGTCCACGATTTCCGCGCACTGCTCTCGGACCGCACGCTGGCCCTGCTGGTCGAACTGCTGGCCAGTGGCTCGGCAGGCGGGGCGGCCGGCGACGAGCGCACGCTCGACCTGCTCTTCGATGCGCTGGCGCGCGAAATGCTCACCGTGCTCGAACGCAACCCCGACGACTGGCCCCGCCATCTGGCGCGGGAGCTGCGCCTGGACCCGCAGTTGCCGGGCAGCCTGTTCGATCATGGCAGCCGCTATCCGGACTTCCTCGCCGGCCTGCGCTCGGCCTTGCGCCGCGGCCTGATCGACGTCGAGTTCTACGGTCGCGCCCTGCGCTCGATCGACCTGCGCGAAGCCGCCGTCGATGCACGCATCGCCGCCCTGATCGAGGCCTCCCTCGAACCGATCACGCTGGCCAAGCTGGCCCGCACCGGCAGCGCCCGCCACCTCGGCTGCTACAACTGGCTCCGGCTCGATCCGACCCGGGCAACCGCCCGCGCCCACATCCTGACCCGGCTGCCGGCCTTCGCGAACTTCTTCGCCGATGCGCTGCTGGTACCCGGCTTGCTGCGCACCGGCGGCCCGGGCGGCTTCGACCTCAAGGTGCTGGCCACCCGCCGCCACAGCCCGCACAGCCAGCACTGGGCCAACGTCCTGAAACGCGCCATCGACGCCGGCCAGGATCGCGCCGCGATCGAGGCGATCTCGCAGCGCTTCGGGGTCAGCGAGAACCTGATCCGGCGGCTGTGGCGCGAGCGGCCGGCCGCCCTCGGCCAGCCACCCTCCTGGCAACTGGACCCGATCCTCGTCCATCTGGACACGCTGGCCGAACGCGACTGGCCGGCCAGCGACGCCGCCTGGCACGCGCTGCGCTCACAGGCGGTGCCCACCGAAGCCCTGTAGCCCGCACCGGCCGCCGCCGTGCCGGCGCCAGTGCGAACCCTGCCCGCCCGACGATCAGTCGCGCCGCACCAGGTCGTCGGCGCCGCGATAGATGCGGTTCCAGGTCGGCGAGATCACGATCTCGTTCAGGCACACATGCGCCGGTGCGTTCAACGCGTAGGCGATCGCGTCGCCGACGTCTTCGGGCCGCAGCATCCGGGCGATGTCCTCCTCGGGTGGCGGCAACGGCCGCGAACGCAGGATCGGCGTGGCCACTTCGCCCGGACAGACGTGGGTGGCCCGGATGCCGTTGCCGCCCTCCTGATCGTTGAGGCTTTCGACCAGCGGGCTCAGCCCCTGCTTGGTCGCCCCATAGGCAGCGCCGGTGAACGGCAGAAAGCGCCAGCCGGCCCATGACGAGACGACGACGATGGTGGCGCCACCGGCCTGGCCGGCCTTGCGCAGCGCCGGCAGGGCTGCCGTCACGCAGAACGCGACGCCGTTCAGGTTGATCGCGCTGACCCTGGCGAAGGCCTCCGGGGTCAGGTCCTTCCAGTAACGGTTCGGCACATTCGTGCCGGCCGAGCAGACCAATGCATCGAGCCGGCCATTGCGCGCCACGATGTCCGCCGCGGCGGCCGCGACCGCCGTCGCATCCGACACATCGAGCGGCACCGCCTCGGCGCTGCCGCCGGCCGCCTCGACCGTCTGGCAGGCCGCCTCGAGTTCGGCCTGGCGGCGACCGCTCACCACGACATGCCAGCCCTGGCCGGCCAGTCGCTGCGCGGCCGCCAGGCCGATCCCGGTGCCGCCGCCGGTAATCCAGACAAGCTTCTTCGATTCCAATCCTGCCATTGCCTTTTGCTCCTCTGAGTCATCTCTGTGCCATATGTCCGGCATGTTACCGCCCCGTCGCGCAATCGGTGATGGATTTCCTCCCCCCGACCGGTCCCCATGCTTAGCCTTGCATTCCTGTTGATCAGCCCCCGTCAGGAACCGTTCGGGAAACCATGCCAATGAATCGCTCGACGCCTTGCCATCCGATCCGCGGCCGACTCGCCGCACTGCTCGCCGCCGGCGCCTTGCTGACCGGCAGCGGCTTCGCCAGCGCCGCACCGATCGAACTGGCTCCGACGCTGGCCGGCAGCTATGCCGCAGGAACCGGTGCCAACGCCACCTTCAAGCGAATCGACGGCGCCTGGACAGGCAGCGGCGTCTACTGGAAGGAAGGCGACGGATCGGGCGTCGAAGGCGGTGGCCAGTACTCGAATACCGGTGGCGACGGCTTTGCGCCGATCGGAAGCTACGGTCAACCGGACAACCCATGGGGCACCGGCATCTGGGGCCTGGTCGACTGGCGCGCAGCCCACTCGGGTGGCGAGATTCCTGTCCTCAACGACTGGTCAGGCACCGTCGCAACGATCAACCATGGCAACAAGGACTATGCTGCCGACCCGGACGGTGCCGCCCGCTGGGGCGCCGCCAATCCGCTGCCCGCCGGGCTGTTCCCGGAAGACACCGTCAACGAGACCAACTGGACCGCCCGGTATACCGGCTATATCCGGATCACCGAAGCCGACGAGTACAACTTCGGCGTGCTGTTCGACGACGGTTTCTTCCTGACGATCTGGGGCGCCGACGACAGTTTCGTCACGATCTCGTCCGACTTCCTCAGCTCGCGTGACCGGCTCGGCTTCGCCGACAATCTGTGGCTGACCGAGGGCCTTTACCAATTCGAACTCGGCGCCTACAACCGGCTCGAGATCGGCGTGGTCAATCTGGCCTGGAACCGCGGCGGCGACGAGAACTGGACTACCGTGCCGACCGAGCACCTGGTCATCGACCCGGTTCGCAACCCCGATGTCCCGGTGGCGGTTGCCACGCCCGGCACGGCCGCCGTGCTGCTCGCCGGCCTGGCCGGCCTGCTGGTGACCCGCCGCTGCGGCAGGCGCGGCAACGGCGGCGCAAGCTGCCACGAGCCCGGCGCCGCAACAAGGTGACGCGGCCCGCTGCCTTCTCCGGCAGCCCGGCCCACGACGGACCCGCAGACCCACGGCACGAGCCGATGCGGCTGCGCAGCGGCGCCCAGCGCCTGATCCACCTGGTCGTGATCGTCGCCGGCTGGCTGCTGTTCGGCTGGGGCTGGTACCTGGTCGCGGGCCGCCCCTGGGACACCGCCTCGCTGGTGATCCTGGTGGTCGGCTCGCTGGTCGTCCTGCCGACCCTCACCCTGCTGTGGATCGCCCACAATCTCGGCATCCACCGGCGCAAGGGGCCCCGCCAGACGGTCCGCCAGGCGGATGCGGCCTACCTGCACGACTGGAACGGCCGCGAGGTCCAGGCCGACTGGCCGGCCCTGGCGGGCCGGCGCACCATCGTCATCAGCATCGAGGACGGCTGCAAGGTCTACCGGGCCGCCGGCCCGCGCGCCATCGTCCCGGATCGCCGCACCGCCAGCGGGCAGGATCAACCCTGCCTGCGCGACATCGCCTGAGGCCCGTTCCCCGCACGCCATGCTCGCTCCCTTTCTCGAATCGCTGCAGCACACCACGGTCTACTCCCTGGCGCTGATCTACTTCGCCGCCTATCCGATCGCCACCAGCATCCTGTGGATCACCACCGCGCTGATGTTCCGGCTGCGCTGGGAATCGCCCGACGAGGCCAGCGAGCCGGCTGACGATGGACCGCTTCCGGCCGTCAGCGTGCTCGTGCCCGCCCACAATGAGGAGGCGGTGATCGGCCCGGCCGTGCGGGCGATGCTGGCGATGGACTATCCGGACTTCGAGGTCATCGTCATCGACGACGGCTCGACCGACGACACCGTCGGCGTGCTGGCGACGCTGGCCGGCCAGCCCGGCTTGCGCCTGCTGCGCAAGACCGTCAACGAAGGCAAGGCGATGGCGCTCAACGATGCGCTGCCGCTGGCCCGTGGCGAGATCGTGCTGATCCTCGACGCCGACGCCGAGCCGGCGCCCGATCTGCTGCGCGCGATGGTCCCGCATTTCCGGTCGCCGCGGGTGGCCGGCGTCACCGGCAATCCACGGGTGCGCAACGCCGACACCTTCCTGACCCGGCTGCAGATGATCGAGTTCTCGTCGATCGTCAGCCTGCTGCGCCGCTCGCAGCGGATCTGGGGCCGCATCGTCACGGTGTCGGGCGTGGTGGCCGCCTTCAGGCGCAGCGCGCTGTTCGACGTCGGCGGCTTCAGCCCCGAGATGCCGACCGAAGACATCGAGCTCACCTGGAAGCTGCAGAAGAAGTTCTACGACATCCGGTACGAGCCGCGCGCGGTCTGCTGGATGACCGTTCCGGCCAGCTACCGCGGCCTGTGGCGCCAGCGGCTGCGCTGGGCGCGCGGCCTGATGCAGGTCCTGCGCAAGCACCGCGACGTGATGCTGCACTGGAAGTATCGCCGCATGTGGCCGGTCTTCATCGAATCGTCGCTGTCCACGCTGTGGGCGCTGTGCTTCGTGCTGCTGACCGGAATCTGGATCATCTCCTACGCGAACGGCCTGCCGCCGGTCGGCGCCTCGCCGATCCCCAACCTCTGGGGGATGACCATCGGCACCCTGTGCGTGCTGCAGTTGATCGTCGGCGCCCTGATCGACCGGCGCTACGACCGCCACATCGTCCGGATGCTGCCGTACTCGGTCTGGTATCCGATCGTCTACTGGATGTTCCTGTCGCTGGGCACGGTGCTGTCACTGCACTGGCTGCTGCGCCGTCCGTCGCGCCAGCCGGTCCGCTGGAACACCCAGCGCACCGGCACCGCGGCATGACGGCCCGCGCTGCGCGCCGCAGCCGGCGACCCGGCGGCGCGGCGGTTCTGCCATCCTGCCTGCTGGCCGCCATGCTCGCACTGGCCGCGCCCGCCGTGCTGGCGGCCGAGGCCAAACCGGCGGCCGGTTCCGACCCGCTCCCGATCTACGTGCTGCCGGCCGGTGTCGAGCTCGGCGCCGAACGCGCCATCGCCCGCGCCGCGACCGAACGCCGCGACTGGACCGACGCGCTGCCGCGCTGGCGGGCGCTGGAGCAGGCGGCCCCCGACGACATCGACCTGCTGATCGAATCGGCGCGCGTACACGGTTTCGCCGACCGCAACGGGGAGGCCGCCGAACGCTATCGACAGATCCTGGCGAAAGCGCCGCAGCGGCGCGCAGACCTGCTGCCGTCGCTGGCCTGGCAGACGCTGTGGGCGGGCGAACCGGCGCGCGCCGAACCGCTGTTCGTCGAGATCGCGCAGCAGCCCACCGCCTTCGCCGGCAGCGGCGACGGCTTCGACGCCTGGCGCGGAGCAGCCGAGTCCCGCCAGCATGCGGGCAATCTCGCAGGCGCGCTGGCAGCACTCGACCAGGCCCGGGTCCTGCGCCCCGACGACCGCTGGGCGGCCCGCCGCAGGGCCCAGATCCTGGCCTGGCTGGATCGCTACGACGAAGCGATCGCCGGCTTCGAAGCCCTGGTCGCCAGTGATCCGGACGACCGGGCCAGCCGCTACGGCCTGGCGCGCGCGCGCAACTTCTCGGGCCGCCACCGGCAGGCCGTCGCCGATTACCGGGAAGCCATCGCGCGTGACCGGGCAGCCGGCGAGGAAGTGCCGAACGATGCCCGTTTCGACCGGGCCCGCGCGCTGCGCTGGGCCGGCTACGACGAGCTCGCCGACCAGGCGCTGACCGGCCTGCCGCAGGCCGACGCCCGCTGGCTGCAGGACTGGCGCACCCGCCGCGAAACCCTGCGCTGGCTGGAAGCCGGCTACGACCTGTCCACCGATCGTGACGATCTCGACATCCGCACCACCACCGCCGCCTTCGGCTGGCGGCCCGGACCCGCCACCAGCCTGGCCGTCGGCACCCGGCTGGTCAATCTCTCCGAGCCGGGCCGCCATGCACGCGGCGAACAGCTGAACCTGCGCTGGCGCACCCGGATCGGCGCCAGCGAGGACGCCATCGGCAGCCAGGCCGATCCCGGGCCGCTGTGGGCCAGCGTCAGGCTGGCCGCCAACCACTACGGCAGCTGGCAGCCGCTGAGCGGCGCGGCGCAACTGCGCTGGCTGGCCACCGACATGCTGCGCATCGAGGGCGGCCTGGAACGCGAGATCATCGAAACCCCGCTGGCCGTGCGCAACCGCGTCCACGTCGACGCCCTGTCGGTCGGGGCCGACTGGCGCTGGCGCCCCGGGGCCAGCGTGGCCGGCTCAGTGGCCGCCCTGCGCTTCGACGACGGCAACCTGCGCACCCGCCTGAACCTGCGGGCCGACCAGCAACTGCGCGCCAATCCGAAAGTCGTCGCCGGCATCGAGGCCATGGCCTTCCGGGCCTCCGACCCCGAATCCGACACTCGACCCGGGCGCGGCTACTGGAATCCGCGCCGCTATCACGAAGCGCGCGGCTACGTCGCCATCGGCCACGAAGCCTGGCCGTGGGATTTCACGCTGAAACTCGGCCTGGGCACGGCCCGCGAAACCGATGGCTGGGGCAACCGGGTGAGCGCCAAGCCCCACCTGTGGGAACTGTCGGTCGCCTACGACCTGGCCCGCTCCCTGCAGTTGCGCGCCTGGGCCGGCGGCTCGGGCGGCTCGATGGGGGTCGGTTCGGGTGGCGAAGGCTACTGGCGGCGTTACGTCGGGATCTCGGTCACCGGCTGGTTCTGACCGGACCGGACTGGCACCCCTCTGCGTTCGAGGGATGCGGAGCCGCGGGGAGCCAGGACGCGGGGTGAGGCTTTCGGCGCACGCCGGGTGCTTGCCACCGCTACGCGGTGGTGCCCTGCGATGCTCACGCTCGTGGCCTGCCGCCGAACTCGCTGCACTCCCTACGCTTCGCTTCGTTCGTTTCGCTCAGACAGGCGGTGGCAAGTCAGATTTTGGATGCGCGCTGACGCGCGCGGCCAC
>Ga0172382_10012058_pt1 | contig 11333 bp, 9 predicted proteins | sample Leawel138RmetaG_FD_122245 | JGI IMG/M metagenome (GOLD analysis project Ga0172382, IMG submission 122245) | Leachate microbial communities from a municipal landfill in Southern Ontario, Canada - Leachate well 138R metaG | ecosystem: Engineered > Solid waste > Landfill > Unclassified | place...
AGCCAGACGCTCGGCCAGCCGGACCAGGTCGGCGTCGCTGTCGATGCGGTCCAGCCGGCGACGCAGCTGCGCGAGCTGCGATTCGTAGTTGCCGGCGGCGCGGTGCTGCTCCATCGCCTGCCGGATCTCCACGCGGCGCGCCGTGGCGATGTCGATCTCCTCGGGCGACAGGCGCGCGCGAGGGTCGGCGGTGACCAGCCCGGAGCTCTCGATCTGCTCGTGGTCGCGCAGCACGGCGACGAGCTCGGCGTCCTCGCGCATGAGCGCGGCCATATCCTCGCGCGGCAGCCGGCCCTGCCCCGACAGCTCCTCGAGCGTGGCCAGGCGCTGGTCGATGATGCGGCCGGCCTCGGGGCCGTCGAAGCGCGGGGCTGGTGGGGCCTCGGCAGCCCGCGTCGGCGCCTCGCTCCGGTAGCGTTCCAGCCGCGCCATCCAGCCTTCCAGGAACCGGCCCTGCTCCGGGTCGCGCGCCACGATGCCGTTGTAGTGGCGCTCGCGCAGAGCGATGAAGGCCTCCACGTCGCCGCCGGCCTGGCGCAGCGCCTTGCGGGTCCAGCCCACGCCGTGGTTCACCGCGGCATCGAAGGCCACGCCGCGCAGCGCGGGCGGCAGGGCGTCGGCGTCGATCGCGTTCCAGTACCGCTCGCGGTAGATCTGGACGGCACCCTCGCGGGTCAGGTTGCGCACGTCCACGTCGGGGTTCGCGCGGCTGCTGATCCCGAAGTTGGTGGCGCCGCCGCGGTCGATCGGATCATCGACGAACCCGCCCTCGTCGCGCAGCACGCGCTGCACCGCGTCATCGAAGGTCGGGCCGGCCGCCGGGTCCGCCGCTGGGCGCAGCTCCGCGCGCAGGGTGAAGTCGGCCGGGTTGATCGCGTCGGCGATGTTCACCTGCTCGCCGCGCAGCACCTGCCCGATGGCCGTCGACAGGGCGTTGCTGTGCGCCATGGCCGCACGCGGGTTCGCAGGGTCGCCCGGCATGGTCTGCCGGTGCAGGTGGTCGTTGTTCCGAGCGGTCAGCACGGCGTCACGCTGGGACGGCGTGAGCAGCCGCGGCGCGTCGACGTGCGCCTTGTAGCCGAATGCCAGGCCCATCAGGACGTCCAGCCCGCGCGCGTAGGGGTCGCCGGCGTCGTAGCCCTTGGCCTGCAAGGTATAGCCGGCCTCCTCGAGCGCGGTGGCGCTGCCGGCGTCGGCGGCGATGCCCAGGCCGAGGTTCGACCCGGCGCCCGTGGCCAGGCGCTGCGTCAGGGTGGTGCCCCACGCCGCGGGCAGGCGCAGGCCGATGGCATTGGCGGCCAGGTTGATCCCGCCCACCACCGCCGCGGTGTCGCTGTCCACGCCCTGCCGCACCAGCTCCGTGGCCGGGTCCATGCCCGACTGCGCCAGGAACACCGACGGCATGCCGAACAGCTGCGGCAGCGTGCCGACGACGTTGCTGCCGACGTTGATCGCCTTGGCCGCGGAACCCATGGCCTCGGGGCTCGGGGTCCAGGCGTCAACCGCGTCGCTTCCGAGGTCGTCGACCACGTTCCGGAAGTACCAGTCCTGGGCGTCGGTGATCGGCGCGCGCTCCGGCGTCTGCAGCGGCACGCCCATCGCCGAGGCCTTCGACACGTCCACGGCATCGCCCACGTCGCGCGCGGCGGTGCGGACCTTGTCGACGGCCATCGCGACCGGAGCGCCGGCCATCATCAGCGTGCGCCCGGCGGCTGCGGACGGACGCAGCAGGCCTTTGAGCGCGTCCGCGCTGCCCTGCCACGCGCTGAGCGGGATATCCTCGATCCGCAGCGGGTTGAGCGCGGCGTCCTCGTCGAGCGCGCGGCGGCCGGAGGTGGCCAGGTCGAAGACGCTCACAGCCCGCGCGCCCCACCGCGCCAGCCGGAGAAGTCAGCGGCGGGCAGCTCGCCGGGCTCGGCCATCCGGCGCTGCACCGGCTCCCGGCCGATCACCAGCGTCACAGGCTGGCCGTCGGCGCCGTACAGGTACGCCCCGCCCGCACCCACCACGCGATAGGTGTTGCCGCCCACCTGGCGCAGCTGGTAGTCGTCCAGGTCGCGGGAGAACCCGGCCGGGATCGCGTCCATGGTCTCGGTCCAGCCCGCCTCGATGCGGTCGAGGAAGTCGTCCTCCTCCATGCCCCACGGCGGGAACACGTCCGCGCCGCCCACGTCGACCGGCTCCCCGAGCACCGCGCGCACGGCCTCCTGCACGCGCTTGGAGTCGATGACCCCGGACACGTCCCCGTCGCGCGAGGCCCGGCCGACGTAGTAAGCGCGCACGGCCTGCTCGGCGAGCTCGTAGGCCTCGGGGTTCGCCGCGAAGGCGGTGCCGACGAAGGTCTCGATCTCGGCCGTGAACTGCGACGGCGGCGGCACCGGGAACTTGCCCTTGCCATCCTCGGCCTTGTCGCCCTTGGTCTTGTTCAGGATCGACTCGCCCTCGAGCATCGTCCTGGCCACGTCGCCGGCCTCGGCCTTCACCGCGCCTCGGAAGATGCCGCCGGAGCGCAGCGTGGTCTGCCGCTGCTCGGCGAAGATCATTCCGGCCATTGCGCGCACCGGGCTGTCGGGTGCGATCTGCTGCATTGCCGCGCGGTACATGGTCGGGTCGGTGATCGTGGCCGACAGCACGCCGAAGAACTCCGCGGACTGCTGCGGCCCCAGCCGGCCGAGCGCGGCGGACAACGCCTGCGCCTCCTGCGGCAGCAGCGGCGACGCCCCGACCTCGTGCCCGTACTGCTCGCGCATGGCGGTCAGGATGTCGGCGCGCACGGCCAGCTGCGCCTGCACGGCGGTCACGTCGCCATCGGCCAGGGTCTGTAGCGGCAGCGGCGCCACGGCATCGCCGGTGAGCCGGCTGTAGGCCACCAGCGGCTGTTCGCGCAGGTCGCGCAGGTTCGTCTCGACGGCGGCCTCGAGGCGCTTCGCGTTGGCCTGCTGCTGGACCGTGGCGCCCTCGACGCGCTGCCGGGCGCGGAGCTCCTCGAGCGCCGTGCGCTGCTCGAGCGGCGACTTGGCCAGCAGCTCGCGCACCTCGATCTCGGCGCGCAGCATGTCCTGGAACTCGGCCTGCTGCTCCGGCGTACCCTGCTGGACGGTCTCGGCCCACTCGGCCATGACCTCGACGGGCGCCGCGATGGTGCTGGCGATCTGCCGCTCGAAGGCGGTCAGCACCCGGGACGCGGCCGCCTCGCCGCGGCGGGCGTCGGTGTCGGCCTTGGCGTCGAGCTGCGACAGCCGCACCTGCACCTGCGACAGGATCGAGTTGGTCTTGTCGGCGTCGAGCTTGCCGGTGTAGTAGCCGCCATCCTCGGTCAGGTCGCGCACAAGCTGGTGAAGGGCCGCGGGGTCGTCCCGGCCTGCGACAAGACGCGCGCGTGCGTTGTCGCTGTAGACCTTGTCCGAGAAGTCCTGGTGATCCTTGTCGAACGTGCCGCCCATGCCCGCGGCGGTCTGGACCTCGCGCAGTTGCGCGGCGCTGGCCACGATCTGATCCACGTCGGCGGCCGGATCGCTGGCGAACTTGCCGAGCCGGTCGCGCATCCCGATCACCTGCCCCTTGAAGTCTGCGCGCTTCGCGGTCTGGACGATGCCGTCGACGGTGGTCGTGCTGCGGAAGCGGTTGCGGGTCAGGCCGCGCTGGAAGTTCTCCTGCCCGACCGGATCCAGCCCGGACAGCTCCGGCGGCTGCCGGGTGCTCAGGCGCGTCTGCAGCTCCTCGGTGGCGCTGGCGTAGGGCAGCGTCCCGTCGGCCACCCGGCTGCGGATGTCCTCGACGATGGCCGCCTGCTCGATCTCGTCGTCCAGCAGGGCATTCGTCGCCTGCGCGCGCGCGAGCTGCTTGGCCTCCTGCTCCTCCTGGGCGATGCGCTGCTGCTCGCCCTGCATCATCCGCTCGCCCACGGCCATGCCGGTGCGGCCGAGGTCTCCCATCGCCCGGGCGGCGTCCATGGTGCCGGACAGGTCGACGCGCGACCGGGCGGGCTGGGCCGCGACGCGCGGACGGTCGAACTCGCCGAGGGGAATCGTCGCCATCGGTCAGCCCCCTGCCCGCTTCCAGCCCTGGCCGTAGTTGGTCATCGACCCGGCGGCCGACAGCAGGGTGCTGGCCTGGCTGGTCCGGCCCGCCCTGCGCGCGTTGGCGCCGCCGATCCGGTCGGCCGCGGCCTGCTGGTTGAGCCTCGCGCCCTGGTCCTGGGCGTTGAACATGACCATCCGGGCGTCCTGCTCGGCGTTGCTGGTGATCTCCTCGTTGATCTTGAGCGCGGTCGGGGAGTTCACGTCGACGCCGGACGCAGCCGCGGCGGCCGTGGCCTTGGCGCGCTGGGCCTTCGCCTCCTTCCGGATCCGCGCCGCCTCGATGCTGGCCGCGCCCTGCGCCGCGCGCGCGTCGGCCTCGGCCTGCGCCGCCTGGAAGTTGGCGTTGGCCTCGGCCTGCTTGGCCTGGGTGTCGGTGGCGTACAGCGTGACCGCCGTGCTGGCGGCCATCACGCCGAGTGCGATCGCGGTGGAGGTGGCGACGGCCATTATTCGAGCACCTTCATGTAGGACGATTCCGAGTGGACGAAGCCGGCGGCGCGGTAGGCCTCGGCCGCGTGCGGCGGGCTGGTCGCAAGGTGCAGCATCTGGATGGCCCGAATCCCGCCATTGCGGCAGGCCTCGATGGCGGCCTCGAGCAGCGCGCGCCCGGCGCCGGCGCCCTGCGCGTCCGGCTCAACCCACCACATGACCTCGTGCGCGGTGCGATGCACGGGCGCGAAGGCGAACGGCGTGACCAGCAGCCCGACCATGCCCACGATGGCGCCGCCGCGCTCGGCGACCAGGAACACGCCGTCGCGGATCAGGCCGGCGCCGATGTTGGCCAGCGCCTGGTCGTCGGGCTCGGGCGCGATCGCGCGGTAGTCGGTGGTCGCGTAGAACCGGCGCGCCATCGGCACCAGCGCAGGCAGGTCGTGGAAGGTGGCCTTGCGGATGCTCAGGTCAGCCATGCTTGGGGTCTCCGATCTCGAACAGGTTGCCGACGCGCTGGAAGCCCATGCGCTCGTACAGGCGGCTGGTGGCCTCGACGTGCACGCCGGTGGTGATGCCGGCCTGCACCAGCACCGCGCCGCGGTCGCGCGCCCAGGTGATGTAGGCGCCCAGCAGCCGGGCGGCGACGGTCGAGCCGCGGTGCTCCGGCACGACGTACAGGGCGAAGTCGGTCGCCACGCGCGCGCGACTGCACCAGTGGTCCTCGACCATGCCGAGGAAGCCGCCGACGATCGCCCCGCCGGCCTCGGCCACCAGCACCAGGCCGTCGTCGCTGGCCAGCAGCCAGTCGAGCAGGCCGGTCACCTTTGGCGCGCACCACGGCAGCGGGTCGCGGTAGCGGCTTTCGTCGTGCATGGCCTCGCCGATGGCCACGATGGTGGCGACGTCGGCAGCGGTCGCGGGTCGGATCACGGGGTCAGCCCTCGTTGGCGCTGAGCTTCATCACCACGCTCAGCAGGTGGAAGGGGTACGGCTGGCGCTGCTGGATCAGGGTCTGCGCCAGGCCGTCGCCCCAGCCAAGGTTGCCGGCGCGCTTGTCGCCGGAGAACGGCACGGGCGCCTGGTCCAGCACGCCGTCGCCGAACTTGCGGAACGGCAGGGTCTGCAGGTTCACCGCGCAGCCGATGGTCTCGTGCAGCCGCACCTTCACCTCGTGGATCGACAGCTGGTGACCCTGCGCGGAGCCGGTCTGGCCCATGAACTCCGGGGTGAGGGTCAGGACCTCGGTGATGTAGTTCAGGCCGATCTCGACGTCGTGCGCGGCCCGATCCAGCGTGATGCTGCCGCCGGTGACCACCTGGTCGGGCTGCACGATGCCGTCGGCCTTCACGTTGACCGATCGGCCCTCGAGGTGCGACAGGCCCGACCAGGTCGACGCGCCGGCGTCGCTGTGGCCGGTGATGGCGCTGTCGGTCAGGAGCTCCGGGTCCAGCATCTCGATGTAGCGCACGGTCTGGCCGCCGATGGTGCGCGCGACTACGGCGAACACGCGGTCGCCCTCGGGCGTCGGCACGGACTCGATCGCCTCGAAGTTGCCCTGCGTCGACTGGCGCGACCACGCGAACACCTCCTGGTCCCGGTCGGCCGTCAGCACCGCGAGCTGGCCATCGTTGCGGACCAGCCACAGCAGCGATTCCGGCTCCTGCTGGTAGGTCATGTCTGCGATGCCGCTCTCGGTCACGTGCTCGGACAGAACGGCCATGTCGGGCGCGACGTACTGCTCGCCGTCGTACTGGTTCAGCGACAGCGCCCGCACCTTCCGGTGGGCGCGCTGGATGAAGAAGATTTCCGAGCCGATCCGCTCCGGCGCCACGGCGCTGCAGCCGTAGTTCGACTGGTCGGTCACCTTGATATTCGTCGGGGTCAGCGCCCGGTCCTGCCCGCCGCGGATCGAGAACTCGCCGCCGGTGGTGAGGGCGACCAGGCCACTCGAGTTGGCCAGGTGCATGATCGGGTTGAGCTCGCCGCTGGCCAGCGTGTAGGCCATGGCCTCGTCGTCGAGGGCGCCCAGGCTGAAATCGAAGTATTCGCCGATCACCGATCCCCACACGCCCTGCGGGAAGCCCGGCGAGCCGGCCAGCCACAGCCGCTGCTCGAACAGCGTGCCGCAGCGCGGCCAGCCGTAGGGATCGCCCCACACGCTGCCCTCGAGGCTCCACGCATAGGCCGGCGCGGCCACGGCGCTGGTCAGCTCCTGCATGATCGTGCCGGCTGCGACGGTGGTCGACGTGATCGAGTCGATCCGCACCAGACCCTCGTTGATCCGGACGAACTTGCCGGCATCCTCCGCGCGCCAGCCCGCGGCGCCCAGGGTCAGCGTGCAGGACACGCCGGCCGGCTTCTCTACCGACGGCGTGCACGTGGTCAGCGGCGTGCCGAGGATCGCCCAGGTGTCGGCGTCCCACGATCCCGCGGGGAACACCGCCTTGATCTCGACGGTCACGGTCTCGTCGTCGACGTAGGCGGTGATCGTGCCCACGCCGCCGCCGGCGATGATGTCGCGGCCAACATCGGCCGGGAAGAAATCGTTGCTCACGGGATGATCCCTCCGCCGCCACCGTCCGGCGAGTGGTTCACGGAACACGGGATGTCGATGGATCCTGTCGCGCCGTTCGCGTCGACCACAGACGCGCGCAGCGTGGCGTAGCGCACGGTGTTGAATCCGGACGAGGTCAGCGTCGCAGTCGGCCCAGCTGTTCCATCCAGCGTGATCCCAGGCCCGCCCGCGACCTTCGTCCAGGTGACTGAGACCGGCAGCGCCGCGCCCGATACGGTCACGCTCGGCCCCGGGAGGTCCTGCAGCCCATTCGGCACGTTCGCCGAGAAGATTGGCGGGACGGCGTTGACGGTCAAGGTTCCGCCAGGAAGCGTGGCCTGCGGCGTCACCGGCGCGCTGGCAGCCGACGCCGCGCCCGCGCCGGCCTTGTTGCTGGCGGTCACGGTGAAGGTGTAGGCCGCGCCGTTGCTCAGGCCGGGGACCGTGATCGGGCTGCCGGTGCCGGTCGCGGTGGCGCCGCCCGGGCTGGCGGTGACGGTGTAGCTGGTGATCGGCGCGCCGCCGGTGTTCGCGGGTGGCGTGAAGGCCACGCGCGCGGAGGCGTTGAACGGGGTGGCGGCGACGCCGGTCGGCGCGTCGGGCACGGTCACGTTCGACGTGGTGAAGGTGCGCCCTGCCCCGATGTTGGGATCGTCGATGTTCACCCGCGAGTTCGGCGTATGCCCGACCTCGGCGAAGGGGTGCGTGGCCCAGCGCACCGCGCGCAGCGTCCACATGGTGGGCGTCAGTCGCTGCAACTGCTGCGGCGGCACGTCCGGGTGGAACAGGAACATGGCGTCGGCCGACTGCTTCACCGTCACCTCGGGCAGCTGGGCCTCGGTGTAGGGGCTGGCGACCTCGAGCGGCTGCAGGCTGTCGTCGAGGATCACCGCGCCGGTGGCGCCGTCGAACACGCGCACGTACAGGTGCCCGAGCTCGAGAACGTAGGCCTGGTCGACGCTGAACACGTAGCGGATCAGGCGGCAGCGGCGGCCGGCGTGCTTGGCCGGCGCCAGGAAGCGGAAGCCCGGCCGGCGCATCACGCCGCCATGGACCACCACGATCCCGTTCTCGATGGTCTCCGCGCCGTTCTGGTAGCGCGCCACGTCGCCGCGGCCCTTCATCCGGGGCGACAGCTCGCCGGCCGTGAAGTTGGTCTGCGTGTGGATCAGGCGCGCCATCAGCCGAACCTGCCCATGGCGCCGAAGCGGGAACGGAGCAGCGGGTAGTCGCCCAGCGTCTGCGGCGGGTCGTCCTGGCTGTCCAGGGCACGCGCGCTGGCCATCATGCTGCGCAGCTCCGCCGACAGCTCCGCGGCCAGCGTGGTGGACTTCGTGACCGGGTAGGCCAGCGCCGCGGCCATTGCGGCCTCCATCACGCCCACCATCGTGGCGTCGTAAGTGGCCGGGTTGTCGTTGTCGAAGATGTAGGTCAGCAGCACCGCGTCGTCGTTGCTGAGCAGGAAGCCGCCCTCGGTGACGTAGTCGCAGAACTCGCCCGGGCGCTCGCCAACGGCCACGGTGCGCAGCCAGTCGGACGGGATCTGGAACCGCTGGCGGTAGCCGAAGGCCGGCGGCGTCACGTCCGGCGACAGCAGCACGCGCTTCACGGCGCAGTTCCACGGGTGCGAGCGCAGCACCTGCCGGCGCACGGTCGGCCACAGGTTCGACGCGATCCGCGTGCGGTCGATGTTGTCGCCGAAGGTGTCGGCCTCGTCGAAGCTGTTGATCGGGTCAGCCCCGAGCCGCAGCAGCGCGTTGGATGCAATCGATACCGCAGTCGTCATCGTCAGCCCCTCGAAACAAAGCCGGCGCCACGAGGGCGCCGGCGTACTACGTCAGCAGGCCACCGGCCTGGCCTGGCGCCATCGGTCAGTCGAGGACGTAGACCACGCGCAGGGTGATCTTCTGCGCCGCTGCGGTGGCCGCGCCCGCGATCGTCGAGGTGAGCGTCTTGGTCGCCTCGGTGATCTCGTAGCTGGCCACGCCGCTGTTGCCGGTGGTCAGTGCGACCTGGCCGGCCGCGTTGATCGCCTGTGCGGCCAGGTGGCGGTTCGCCGACACCGCGTCGCCCACGGTGGCCGTGGAGCTGGCCGTGCCCGTGCCGTAGGACAGCGAGGACAGGTGGCTGAGGACGCGGGCACCGACGGGCAGCTCGCCCCAGGTGATCGTGTCGGCGATGTCCGCCGTGCCGTGGACCGCCTGGTCGTAGGTGGACTCGAAGATGCGCAGGCGGCCGTGGTTGGCGTTGACCTTCGACTTGACCGGCGGCGTGGCCGCGGCGTTGGCGGCGATGTTGGCGTTGATATTGGCCATGGTCCCTTACTCCTTGCAGGCGATTTCGACGACGCCGGCATCCTCGACGCGCACGGCGCCGATGGACATGCGGGCGTAGACCTGGACGCTGTAGTTCTTGCCGGGCAGCGGGTCGATGTTCGACACGATGTCCTTGCCCCAGCCGAACGCCACGCAGCCACGCGACCACGCGAGGCAGTAGCGGTCGTCGCCCACCTTCGGCAGGCGCTCGGTGCGCACGAACTTGAAGCCCAGGAAGGTGTCCACCTGACCCTGCGCCAGCGCCTTCACGTTGTTGTAGTCGACCGACTTGATCTCGGTGGTGCCGAGCAGGTTGGTCAGCTGCTTCGTGGTGACCACGATCACGCGCGAGGCCTGGCCCTGGCCGTCCGGGTCGAGCTCGGCGTCCACCTCGGCGGCGTCGAGGATTTCCTTGGTCGCCAGCAGCTTGGCCAGCGTCAGGCCGGTGGCCGAGACCGCGACCTTCTGGTTGGACGGCAGGGCGATGCTGGCCGAGTTGCTGCGGGCGCTGCCACGGGCCGCGGCGATGATGACGTCGTCCTTGACGCGGTTGAGCGCGGCCACAGCCAGGCCGGCATAGGGCGAGGTCGGATCGGCGAGCATCTTGATCTTGTCCATCTCGTCGACCAGCTCGGCCCAGGCCGTGTCCTGCAGGTCGAGCCAGCGCCGGCTGTGCGGCACGTCGACGTAGCGGGTGTCCGCGTGGCGGCTGTTGAGGTAGTAGGCGTCGGCCGCGCCCAGGCGCTCGACGCTCTTGCTGGTGCCGACGATGTTGCCCTCGGGCTGGCACCAGCCCTCGAGGCGAGACTTCTTCTGCTGGCCCAGGATGCGGAAGTTGGTGCCGAACTGCTGCACCATGTTTTCGGTGATGGTGTAGCTCATGGGGAATACCTCGGATCGGTGAATGTGGTGGTTCGCCTTTCCGGGTGTCCGCATCGCGGGCCGGGTGTTACGGGTGGCGCCCGGCTACCGGCGACCACCGCGAGCTGTTCGGGGTATCGGCGCGCTACCACCGGCCCGTTCGCGAGCGATGGTCGGCGCAGCGCAGGCGCGGAATCCCGCCATCCCGACGCGCAGGAAAAAAAGACGGCGGCCGAAGCCGCCGAAGTTGGTCCCGCGGTAGAGCGATGGTCAGCGGCGCTTCGTGCCGTACTTGCGCGCGTAGTAGGCGTCGACCTGGGCCTTCACCTTCGCGTGGTCCGGGTGGTTTGCGTTCCAGTAGGCCTCGGACTTCTGCAGCGACTCGACGTCCACGTCGCTGGGCACGCTCACGGTGCTGGGCAGCTGGTCCTCGCGCAGCTCGCCGGCGATGGTCGCGGCGAAGGCGATGAAGTCGGGGTCGGTGCCGTACTTCTCCATGAGCCTGGCGCGGCTGCCGGGTACGTCCTCGGCCTCGGCGCCGAAGGCGTTGATCGCGCGCACCACGCCGGACAGGTTCTTCTGCAGCGTGGCGTCGTCGGTCCAGACCTTCGACAGCTCGGCCTTGGCCTCGTCGGCGCTCAGCTGCTGGTCCGCGGCGAGCAGCTCCGGCGCCGCCTTGAGGTAGCGCGCCACAACGGCGTTCATCTGCTTGTCCGTGAGCCCGGCCTCGTGCATGGCCTTGGCGAAGTCCTGGAACATCGGGTCGGCCTTGAACTCCTTGAGGGCCTCCGGGTCCATGCCCTCGACCTGCAGCGCGTAGTCCTCCGGCGCCTTCGGCGGCACGTCGCCGGAGCCGAGCTTGCCCTCGAGGTGGCGGTAGGCGTCGGCCAGCTTGCGCGCGCTCGCGCCCTCGTCCAGCTTGCCGTCGACCATCACCCGGTACTTTTCCGGCAGCCAGTCGTTCTCGCCGGCAGGCGGCGCGGCAGCCGGGTCGGCGCCGGTCAGCAGCGACTCGGCAGCAGCCGGGGCCGCGGGCGCGGCGGGCGCCGCAGGGGCGGCAGGCTGGGCAGCGGCGGCGGCCTGCGCCGG
>Ga0172382_10012063_pt1 | contig 11332 bp, 11 predicted proteins | sample Leawel138RmetaG_FD_122245 | JGI IMG/M metagenome (GOLD analysis project Ga0172382, IMG submission 122245) | Leachate microbial communities from a municipal landfill in Southern Ontario, Canada - Leachate well 138R metaG | ecosystem: Engineered > Solid waste > Landfill > Unclassified | place...
CCGCAAGATCTGCGTGGCGCTGGAAGAGATGAGCCTGGTCTACCGGATCGTGCCGGTGAACATCGGCAAGGACGAGCAGTTCGCTCCCGATTTCCTGAAGATCAGTCCGAACAACAAGATTCCGGCCATCGTCGATCCCGACGGACCGGACGGCAAGCCGGTGTCGGTCTTCGAGTCCGGCGCCATCCTGCTCTATCTGGCCGAGAAGTCCGGCAGCTTCCTGCCCGAGGATCTGCGGGCGCGGATCGCGGTCTGGGAATGGCTGATGTTCCAGATGGGAGGATTTGGCCCGATGCCGGGGCAGGTTCATCATTTCGCCGGCTTGCAGAACGAGGAAGACCGCCGCTACGGTCTGGAGCGTTTCATGAAGGAGACTCGCCGGCTCTACGGGGTGATGGATCGCCGGCTCGCGGATCACGAATGGTTCGCCGGTGAACTGTCGATTGCCGATTTCGCCATCGTGGGCTGGGCCTGGCGCCACCAGCGGCACAAGGTCGACCTGGCCGATTTCCCCAACGTGAAGCGGTGGTACGAGGCGATGATGGCCCGTCCGGGTGTGCGGCGCGGCTTCGAGGTGCCGATCATCGCCTGATGGCCGTTCGCGTTCGGGCGCCTGGGGCAGCCAAGGTGCGGGGGCTGGGCAAGCACCCGGCGTGCGCCGAAACCTTGCCCCGCGTCCTGGCCCGCCGCTCCCTATTATTCGAACGCGAAGGGGTAGTGCGCCGTGCCTGGCTAGCGCAGCGCAGCCAGCAGCCGCTCGAAGCGAGCCGCATCGCGCACGGTGTTGTCGTAGCGGATCAGTTCCGGGTGGACGGCCGGATCGGGGTCGAAGCGGCGCTTGCGGTATTCGTCCCAGTGTTCGAGCTTGTAGCGGTCGCGGTGATCGCCGCGGGCCACGATCCGGCGCCTGGCCTCGGCCTCGTCGAGCATGACCCAGACGATGCGGATCGGCGTGGCCGGCGGCAGGCCGAGGGCCTCGGCATCGAACATGCGCCGGCTCTTCACTTCGCGTGAGAACGGGCCGACCAGCACCGTGTTGACTCCCAGCGACAGGTTCTCGGCGGCGATGTCGAGCAGGCCCGAATACTCCTGGTCGCGCAGGTTCTCCAGGTAGGTCGGGCTGTCGCGGTCGTCGGGATCGCCGGTCAGCAGGCCCATCACCTTCGAGCTGAAGGCGCCGTAAACCGTGTCCTTGTCGAGCACGCAGAAGCTCTCGCCGGTGGCGGCGTGCAGGCGCGGCACCGCCATCCGGGCGATCGTGGTCTTGCCGGTGCCCGAGTGGCCGGCGAACACGATCAGCCGGGGGCCTGTGCCGGCCGGGGTTGGTGCCGTCATCAGTCGCCCAGGGCGCCGAGTTCGCGCCGCAGGAATTCGTGGAAGTGCTGCATGCCGTCTTCCATCGGGCTCTGGTAGGGCCCGGTTTCGTTCAGGCCGCGTTCGAGCAGGGCGCGCCGGCCCGCATCCATGCGCAGCGCGATCTCGTCATCCTCGATTGCGGTTTCCATGTAGGCAGCGCGCTCGGCCTCGACGAATTCGCGCTCGAACAGGACGATTTCCTCGGGATAGTAGAACTCGACGATGTTGGTGGTCTGCCGGGGGCCGCGCGGAATCAGGCTGGACACCACCAGGACCTGCGGGTACCACTCGACCATCACGTTCGGGAAATAGGTCAGCCAGATGGCGCCGTATTTCGGCAGCGCGCCGTCGTTGAACTTCAGGACCTGCTCATGCCAGCGCCGATAGGCGGGTGAACCGGGCGTTTTCAGGCCATTGTGGAGGCCGACCGTCTGGACCGAGTGCCAATCGCCGAACTCCCAGCGCAGGTCGTCGCAGGTGACGAAGTGGCCGAGCCCGGGGTGGAAGGGCGCAACGTGGTAGTCCTCGAGGTAGACCTCGAGGAAGGTCTTCCAGTTGTAATCGCATTCGTGGATCTCGACGTGATCGAGCAGGTAGCCCGAGAAGTCCAGATCCTGGCTGACCCCGAGCCTGGCGAGGTCGGCCGCGACATCGCGCGGGCCTTCGAACAGCAGGCCCTGCCAGTTCTGCAGCGGCGTATTGTGCAGTTTCACGCAGGGCTGCTCGGCGAAGTGCGGCGCACCCAGCAGCTCGCCTTTCAGGTCGTAGGTCCAGCGGTGGACGGGGCAGACGATGTTGCCGGCACTGCCGATGTTGCCGCGGCCCTCGAGCATGATCGCCTGGCGGTGGCGGCAGACATTGGACAGCAGTGCGACCCCTTCGGCATTGCGAACCAGCACCCGCCCGCCGCGTTCGGCTTCGAGGACATGGTAGTCGCCGAACTCGGGCACCATCAGCTGGTGGCCGACATAGCCGGGGCCCTGGCGGAACAGGCTCGCGAGTTCGCGCTGGAACAGCGCCTCATCGAAGTAGGCCGAAACGGGGAGTTGCGTGCCGGGGAGTTGCGTGCCGGGCAGTTGCGTGCGTGAGGGACTGAGGTGCTCACGACGACCCAGATCCGACATCCTGATCCTCCGTCGCAGCGCGCCAGCATCGTACCGATGGCTGCTGCGATCGACAAAAGGCGTAAGAATACCCGGTTTCGAGAAGCCGGGTAAAATTTCAGCTTCGTCCCTTGCGCTCTGTCAGAGTCAGTTCCAGATGGCCCGTTCGCCCAGCAATTCCGATCCTGTCCGTCCGCCCGCCACCGAGGGCGGCAGTGCGGTGCAGGACGCCTCCGGTCCGGCCAGCTTCGAGACCGTGCTGGCCGAACTCGAGGGTATCGTCGAGCAGATGGAAACCGGTGCGCTGAGCCTCGAGCAGTCGCTGGCCGCCTACAAGCGGGGCGCCGAACTGGTTGGCGTCGCCCGCAAGGCCCTGACCGACGTCGAGCAGCAGGTGCGCATCCTCGAAGCCGATGTGCTCAAGCCTTTCGAGAGCGGGGACGCCGAGTCGTGAGCCAGTCCTTCGGTGACTGGATGGCGGCCTCGCTCGCCCGGGTCGAGCATGCGCTCGAATCGGCGTTGCCGGCTGCCGATACGCATCCGGCCGCGCTGCACGAGGCGATGCGCTATGCGGCGCTCGGTGCCGGCAAACGGGTGCGGCCGCTGCTGGTGATGGCCGCCGGTGAGTCGGTGGGTGCCCCCGGGCAGGCGCTCGAGGCTGCCGGCTGTGCGGTCGAACTGATCCACTGCTATTCGCTGGTCCATGACGATCTGCCGTGCATGGACGACGATGTGCTGCGACGCGGCCGCCCGACGGTGCACGTGGTCTGGGGCGAGGCGCTGGCGATGCTGGTCGGCGACGCACTGCAGGCGCGCGCCTTCGAGGTGTTGGGCGGCATCGATCTGCCGGCGACCGCCCGCATGGTCGCCGAGCTGGCTGCGGCGGCGGGTTCCACCGGCATGGCGGGCGGCCAGGCGATCGACCTTGCGGCCGTCGGCGGGCCGATGGCGCAGGCCGCCCTGGAGGGTATGCACAGGCGCAAGACCGGGGCGTTGCTGCGGGCCTCGGTCCGGCTCGGTGCGATGGCTGCCGGACCGGCAGCCTGGCAGGCGGCGCAGCCGGCGCTCGACGTCTACGCAGACGCGATCGGGCTGGCTTTCCAGGTCGTCGACGACATTCTCGATGTCGAGGGCGATGCCGCCACGCTGGGCAAGACGGCCGGCAAGGATGCCGACCAGGAGAAACCCACCTATGTCTCGGTGCTCGGGCTGGACGAGTCGAAGCGGATGGCCGCGTCGCTGCACGATGCGGCCCGGGCAGCCCTCGAGCCGCTGGGCGCGGCCGGCACGCGGTTGCGCGAGCTGGCCGATCTGATCGTGCTGAGGCGCTCATGACCGACCTTTCCGATTCGGGCCTGCAGGGCCCGGCGCCCGGTGCGCTGCTGGCCGGGATCGACGATCCGGTCGCGCTGCGCCGGCTCGAGCGCGGCCAGCTCGTGCAGCTCGCCGACGAGTTGCGCGAGTTCGTCCTGCAGTCGGTCTCGCGCACCGGCGGCCACCTGTCGTCGAATCTCGGCACGGTCGAGCTTGCGATCGCGCTGCACTATGTGTTCGATACGCCGCGTGACCGGCTGATCTGGGACGTCGGCCACCAGAGTTATCCGCACAAGATCCTGACCGGCCGGCGCGGGCAGATGCATACGCTGCGCCAGTTCGGCGGGATATCGGGTTTTCCGAAGCGCAGCGAGAGCCGCTACGACGCCTTCGGTACCGCACATTCGTCGACCTCGATCTCGGCGGCGCTCGGCATGGCAGTCGCCTCGCGCAACAAGGGCGAGAACGAGGGGCCGGCGCGGCGCCGTCACGTCGCCGTGATCGGCGACGGGGCCATGACGGCGGGGATGGCCTTCGAGGCGATGAACAATGCCGGGGTCACCCCGGACATCGACCTGCTGGTGATCCTGAACGACAACGACATGTCGATCTCGCCGCCGGTCGGTGCCCTCAACCGCCATCTGGCGAACCTGCTGTCGGGGCGTTTCTACACCCGGGCACGCGACCTCGGTCGCGCCGTGCTGTCCAGCGTGCCGCCGCTGTTCGAGCTGGCCAAGCGCTTCGAGGAGCACGCCAAAGGCATGGTGGTGCCGGGCACGCTGTTCGAGGAGCTGGGCTTCAACTACGTCGGGCCGATCGATGGCCACGACCTCGGCACGCTGGTGGCGACGCTGCAGAACCTGCGCGAACTGCGCGGGCCGCAGTTCCTGCACGTGGTCACGCGCAAGGGGCAGGGCTACAAGCTGGCCGAAGTCGACCCGGTGCTCTATCACGGACCCGGCCGCTTCGATCCGGGGCAGGGCATCGTCAAGGCCGCCGGCAGCGGCAAGCCGACCTACACGCAGGTGTTCTCGGACTGGATCTGCGACATGGCGCAGGCCGACAAACGACTGGTCGCGATCACCCCGGCCATGCGCGAGGGCTCAGGCCTGGTGGAGTTCGAGCGACGCTTCCCGACGCGCTACTTCGACGTCGGGATCGCCGAGCAGCACGCCGTCAGTTTCGCCGCCGGCATCGCCTGTGAGGGCCTGAAACCGGTCGTTGCGATCTACAGCACCTTTCTGCAGCGGGGCTACGACCAGTTGATCCACGACGTGGCGCTGCAGAACCTGCCGGTCATGTTTGCGCTCGATCGTGCCGGCGTGGTCGGTGCCGATGGTGCGACACATGCCGGCGCCTATGATTTCGCCTATCTGCGCTGCGTGCCGAACCTGGTGGTCTACGCGCCCAGTGACGAGAACGAGTGCCGGCAGATGCTCTACAGCGCCTTCCGGCACGACGGGCCATCCGCCGTCCGCTATCCGCGCGGCGCCGGGATCGGTGCGCCGGTCGAGAAAACCTTCACCGAGATCCCGCTCGGCAAGGCCGAGCTGCGCAGGCAGGGGAAGCGGATCGCGATCCTGGCCTTCGGCACCCTGCTGGCGCCGGCACTGGCGGCCGGCGAAGCGCTCGACGCCACCGTCGTCAACATGCGCTTCGTCAAGCCGGTCGATGCCGATCTGCTGGTCGAGCTGGCTGCCACCCACGAAGCCTTCGTTACCGTGGAAGAGCATGTGGTGATGGGGGGCGCCGGCAGTGCCGTGGCCGAAGCCATGGCCGAACGCGGCATCGTGCTGCCGTTGCTGCAGCTCGGCCTGCCCGACCGCTTCATCGACCACGGTGAGCAGGCCCAGCTGCTGCGGATGGAGGGGCTGGACGGCAAGGGGATCGAGCGCTCGGTGCGCGAGCGCTTCGCGATCTGACGCGACGGCTCGTCTGACCGCGAAACTGCGTTACGGAAGCCGCGTTACTTCGGTGCTGCGCGCTTCGAGACGAGGTCCACGAACGCGCGTGTCGTCATCCCCGGGGTTGCACCCAGGGCTTCGGCAGTGCGGTTCAGGTGCGACAGGAGTCCGGTCTCGTAGACGGAGTCGCCATCGCCGATCCGGGCACTTTCCGCTGAAACGGTGACGGCCGCGATGCCGCGCTCGTCGAGGGGGGCCAGACGGCTGATGCCGGCATCGTCCTTGCCGACGCCGGCGTCGCAGAAAACCCCTGCCAGCACGTTCACCGGGAGCCCGGTTTCCCGCTTCTCCCCGAGGAGCGCGCCGTGGGAAGCTGCGATCAGGATCGCACCTTCATCCTCCGGCGACACCAGCGACAGCGAATCCATCACGACGATCCGTGGCAGGCCGTCGCCATTACGCTCGGTGTGACGTGACTCGCCGCGTGCCGGGACCGGCAGCGTCGAGGGCGTCGCCGCGAGCATCTTGCGAGCGCAATCGGCGACGCGGTCGCCGGGGCGGCAGCCCAGCGCCTCGGCATGACGGTTGACATGGGAAACCATGCCGTGGGCCGCCATGTCGGTACCATTGCCGATGCGGCAACTGTCGTGATCGGCCGTCGCGGCGGCGATGGCCAGTTCATCGAGGTATTCGAGGGAACCGATGCCGGCCTGGTCGAGGCCGACACCGGCGTCATTGAGAATGACCGCCAGCACGTGGCCTTTCGCGGCGCAGTAGCCGGCATACAGCCCGCCATGCGAGCCGGCAATGACCACCTGGCCGACATGGCTCTGGTCGAGCTTCGTGATCGTGTCGACGATCTTCACATCTGCGGACTGCATGGATCGACTCACTCTTGGGTCGCGGCCGCCGCGGCGGCCGGGTGAACGGGGCAACAGGCCAACAAGCCTTCAACGTAGCGTCAGGCCTTCAGCGCATCGTCGACGACCTGCTCCATCTTGCTGATCAGGCCGGGGTTGATCTGGGCTTTCCAGCGGGCATAGACGCGGCGCGTGGCGGTTCGCCATTCGGTCATCTCGGCATTGGTCGGGACGTGCACGTCCACGCCAAGGGCTCTCACCTGCTCGACGTCCTCGGCGAACAGCTTGCGGACCATGGCGATCTGCTGCCTGGCGGCTTCGACGCCGCATTCGCGCACGATCTTCTGGTCCTGTTCGCTCCAGGTGCGCCATTGCTGGTTGGCGATCGCGAAGACCAGGATCTCGTTGGAGTAGTTCCACTTGGTGACGTACTTCTGGCCGAGCGTATGGATCTTCGCGGCCAGGAAGAATTCGAGCGGATTCTCCTGGGCGTCGACGGCGTTGGAAGCGAGCGCCGGCTGCGCGTCGGCCCAGCTCATGAAGGTCGGGTTCGCGCCCATGCTCGACATGATCTCGCCGAACATCGGCACGCCGATCACGCGCACCTTCAGGCCCTTCATGTCGTCGGGCTTGATGATGGGACGCCGGGAATTGCTGATCTGCCGGAAACCGGTTTCGCCGATGCCGACCGGCTCGGCGCCTGCCTTGCGTATGAGATCGTAGTACTCGTTCATGACCGTCTGGTTCGACAGCACGGCATCGAAAGCCTTGTAGTTCGGCGTGATGAACGGCAGCGTGAAGACCGTGAGCTGGCGGGCCGAGCTGTACCAGTTGGCGGGCGCTCCACACAGGACGTCGATCACCCCTTGCCGCATGGCCGAGAACTCGCGGGTCTGGTCACCCTGCACCAGCGACGAGCCCGGGTACTGCTTGATGTTGATGCGCCCGTTGGTGCCTTCGCGGACCAGGTTGCAGAAGATCTCTCCGCCCTTGCCCCATGCGAAGGCCGTGGGCACGACCGTGGACATCTTGTATTCCGCCTTGTACTGCTGGCCGAGGGCAATGGCCGGGAACACGAGGCCGCCGGTCGTGGCGGATACGCCTTGAAGGAATACGCGTCGTTTCATGAAACTCTCCGTTTGAAAATCCTTGCCTGGTTCATCGGACAAGCGGGTAACCGGGATTGTCTGGTAACCGAGTCTAGTAACCGAGGGTACGCGGCAGCCAGAGTGCGAGTTCGGGAATGAATACCACCAGCAGGGCCGCCACGATGAAGCTGACCACCAGCCACGACACCCAGGGGATCGATGCCTCCAGCGGTACCCCGGCCATCTTGCACGAGACCATCAGGTTGACCGCCAGCGGCGGCGTGAACTGGCCGATCGCCAGCGCCATCGTGAGAATGACACCGAACCAGACGACATCCCACTGGTAGGCAATGACCAGCGGCATCAGCAGCGGGATGAAGATCATGAAGATGGACACGCCGTCGAGGAACATGCCCACCAGGAGCAGGACGACCAGCAGCAGCAGCAGTGTGCCGGTGCTCCCGAGACCGCTGGCGGTGAGGAACTGCGCCATCGGGTCGGCCAGGCCGAGCGTGTTCACCGAGTAGGAGAAGATGCTCGCGAGCCCGAGCACGATCATGATGATCGCCGAGATCTCGGCGGCTTCACGAAAGATCCCGAACAGGTCGCTCCAGCCGATCGTGCGGTGGATCGCCATCCCCACGAACAGTCCGTAGAACACGGCGACCACGGCGGCCTCGGTGGGTGTGAACCAGCCGACCCGCATGCCGCCGAGGATCAGCACCGGGGCCGCCAGACCCCACGATGCTTCACGCAGGCTCTTGAAGAACGCCGGTCGTGGCTGGTTCTTCTCCGCGGCGCCGAAACCATGCTTGCGCGATATCAGGACGGCCGGAACGATCAGGGCAAGGCCGGCGAGCAGGCCGGGCACCATGCCGGCTGCGAACATCGCCGGCACCGAAGCGCCCGGCACCATGACGCTGTAGACGATGAACGCGATCGAAGGTGGAATCAGGACATCAGTGGCGGCGGCGGCTCCCACCACGCTGGCCGAAAAGGGTGCCGGGTAGCCGGCCCGGCTCATCGCGGCGATCATCACCCCGCCCACCGCCGCGGCGTTGGCCGGGCCGGATCCGGAAATGCCCCCGAGGACCATGGCGACGACGATCGCGACCAGGGCCAGCATCCCCGGGCCGCGGCCGACGATGGCGATCGCGAAGGTGACCAGGCGCTGCGCGACTCCCGAACGATCGAAGATCGAGCCGACCAGCACGAACATCGGCAGGGCGAGCAGCGGGTACTTGGCCAGGCCTGCGTAGAAGTTCTGCGGGGCGGCAAGCAGGCCGAAGAACTGCGTGTCGGCGTTGGCCAGGGCGATTGCCACCATGCCGCCGGCACCCAGTGCGACGCCGATCGGTATGCCTGCGAACATCAGCACGACGAACAGCGCGAAAAGGATCATGCCGGTCATTGCTCGCGCACCCCCGAACGCAGGGCCTGTACGGCGCGGATCGCGATCACCACCGACAGTGCCGGCACCCAGGTGGTGTAGTACCAGCGGGGAATCTCCAGGCCCATCGAGACCTCTTCGTAGCGGAAGTCGTCCCAGGCCATCAGCCCCGAGAGAAAGGCCAGCACGATGAAGAAGGCCGCGGTCAGGACGGTGCCGAGAATGCCGAGCAGGCGCCGTCGCCGGCTGCTTCCCGAAATGAGGAAGTACTCGATGCGGATGTGGCTGTTGCGCAGGGCGGCGGACGACGCGCCTGCCATCGTCGTGAGCACCAGCAGGAAGACCGAGAACTCTTCGGTCCAGGCGAAGGAAGTGTCCGTCAGATAGCGGACCACCACGTTGCCCATGGTGATCACGCAGAGCGCCATCATGGCAAGGACGGCGATCCAGTCTTCAACGGTGCGTCGGGAATTGGTTGACATCGAATGCTCAGCGGTCTTGTACGTACCCGTGTGGGGCGGAATTCTAGTCGACAAGTCGACTGCCCCTCATCGGCGGCACAGATTGCTAGGCAAACTTGGCAGTCAATCCGCCGTCGACCACCAGTTCGGTGCCGGTGATGTAGCTGGCTGCGTCCGAGATCAGGAAGGCGGCGGCATTGGCAATGTCCCAGGCGCTGCCCATCCGGCCCGTCGGAACCTGACCGGCCCGGGCGGCGCGGGCTTCGTCGAGGTTGTCTGCCGAGTACATCCGGGCCACCGTCTGCGCGATGCGGGGCGTGTCGATCAGCCCCGGGACCAGCGTGTTCGCCCGCACGCCCTGGCCGGCATACTGCAGCGCGATCATCTTCGTCAGGTGGGTGAGCGCAGCCTTGGTGACGCTGTAGGCCATGTGCGGATAGCCGACGTAGCGCATTCCGGCGACCGAGGAAATCGCCAGGATCGACCCGCGGCCGCGTGCCGCCATTCCGGGCAGGACCTCGCGCGCGGCAAGCAGCAGGCTGCGCACGTTGACGTCATTGATCCGGTCCCAGTCTTCGAGCTCGATCTCGCAGGGGCCGGCGATCTTGCCGATGCCGACGTTGTGGTGGAGGGCGTCGATCGGGCCGAAGGCCTCGCTTGCCTCGGCGAACAGCCGGCGCACCTCGTCGGGGTCGGCCACGTCGCCGGTCAGTGCGATCGCGCGCCCGCCTTCGGCGTCGATGCAGGCGACGGTCTGTTCGGCCGATTCACGATCGCGGTCGGCCACGCAGACGGCCGCGCCCAGGCGGGCATAGACCAGGCAGGAGGCCCGGCCGATGCTCCAGCCCGGACCCGCCGAGCCGCCCCCGGCCACGAAGACCGTGCGTCCGTCGAGACGGCATGCCGCCTGGGGCGGCGGGGCTGCGTCGAGCAGGCGGCGGGTTTCAGGCGTCATGGCCCAGCCCCACCGTCATGCCGCCGCAGACATAGAGCACCTGGCCGGTAATGAAGCCGGCTCGCGGGTCGAGCAGGCTGGCGACGCCGTGGGCAATGTCGTCGGGCGTACCGACGCGTCCGACCGGGATCGATTCGATGATGCGCCGGGTGGCCGGTGAGTCAGGTGGGTTGACCCGTGTGAACAGTTCGGTGGCGATCGGCCCCGGGCCGATCGCGTTGACGGTGATGCCGTGCGCGCCGATTTCCAGGGCCAGCGTCCGGGTCAGTCCGTGCAGGCCGGCCTTGGTCATCGAATAAACGGTGCGCAGCGGCTTGCCGAGGGCTGCCCGGCTGCTGATGTTGACGATGCGTCCATAGCGCATCCGCTTCATGCCCGGCAGCACGGCCTGCACGCAGCGCACGGCACCGGCGAGGTTCACCGCGACCACCGCATCGAGATCGGCGGCGCTGGCTTCCTCGATCGTGCCCGGCCGCACGACGCCGGCGTTGTTGACGAGTTCGGTGATCGGGTGATCGCCAGCGATCTCGGCAAGCCGGGCCGCGCCGCGTACCGCATCGGCCACATCGAAGACCTCGAAGATCTCGCCGGCCAGCGGCGATTCGGGCGGTTGCAGGTCGAGGTTGATGATCCGCACGCCATCGTCGCTCAGCCGCCTGACGATGGCCCGGCCGATGCCGCGGCTGCCACCGGTAACCAGGGCGGTGCGTCCGGATGCCGGGAGGCCGGCCGGCGATATCGTTGTGCTCATGAGCGTATCTCCAGGGAATGCAGGGAATGCAGGGAATGCAGGGAATGCAGGGAAGGGGCGAGGGGGGCGACGTCGATCGGCTGAAACCGGCCGTGACCTCTTCGGCCGGCCTTCAGTCGCGGAAGTTCTGGAAGGCCAGCGGCACGTCCG
>Ga0172382_10012064_pt1 | contig 11331 bp, 27 predicted proteins | sample Leawel138RmetaG_FD_122245 | JGI IMG/M metagenome (GOLD analysis project Ga0172382, IMG submission 122245) | Leachate microbial communities from a municipal landfill in Southern Ontario, Canada - Leachate well 138R metaG | ecosystem: Engineered > Solid waste > Landfill > Unclassified | place...
AGAAAGTAACATTTAAGTAATACTCAGGTAATACTATTTACTTAAAAATACTACTTAAGTTATACCTAGGTGATACTTTATAAAAATTAAAATTAGGGGTGAATGTGATGGATTTGAATTTAAAAATAAAATTTTAGAAGAATTTTCAGAGGAATGGTGCTGGAATAACATACTAAGTTGGGCTAAAAGAATATTTGCAAATAGTCTTGATGAAGAAAGGCTAAGAGAACTGTATGAAAAAGCCGGTCATATAGACACGAAGGTTCAGCTTAATTATTCAGAAAAGAACCAAACAGGATTTTGTAAGTTTTGCGAAAACTTGAATAGTAGAATTAATTGGTTTGGAAGAGCTTTAGAAATGTCAAAAGAACCAGTTAAACAAAAATCAAAAACAGAAAAATTTACTGAATTTGTTGAACTTAACAAAAATAGATTCCAAGATTTTAATGATGATGACATCGACTGGTATCTTCCAAGGATAGAAACAAAAATGAAATGCGAAATTGGATACAAGAATATTAACAAATTATTCTCCATCTTTGGAAAAGACAAAATAAAAGAATATTACAGCAAAATAGATAAATTAAATTTAGATCCAGTCGGTGGATTGACTAATTTAATTAAAATTATGTGGGAGGATGAAATATGAAAGTGAGGCGATACGTATGGGGAAAAATAAAAATTTCTATGATAAATATTACAAAAAATATACTAAAAAACAGCTATATAACGCATTTTTATTACTGCTAGATGAAAAACTCAAAAATATAAATTGCGTAAAAGTACAACAAGAAGGAAATTGGAGTTGCTGGAGATGTGACCTGTGCATGATTGACCAATATGTTAAAAAATTTATGAATGGAGAAGTTCCAAGAATAATTAAGGATGGTGTAGAGTATGCTAAATCAATTTAAAAATTTAAAAATTGGAACTAAGATAACGATAAAAATAGAAACACATTTAGGAACAGAAACAACTTGTAGAGTTAGATATTTTGGAGGAATAGAAGATGATGGATATATACACGAATCTGGAGCATGGTGCTTATATGAAATACCTGGAACAGTAGAAAAGTGTTATAGCTGCATAGTTAGTAGAAAAAGAAAATTATACAGAATGAAAATTGGATTCGAAATAAAATCTTTTAAAATTGGATGGTTGGCTTTTTACGAAGATATATGGCAATACAAATAAAGAAGGATGGTGTAATATGAAAAATTTAAATTACATAGAAAATCTGAGTTATCTCTCAGAGACGGAATTAAAAGCGGTGGAAATACTTCAAGAGACACAGTCGAAGAAAAAGACTAGCGAAATACTAAATCTGTCTAAAGAAGATCTGAATAGAATTACTAAAGGAATGCTGGATAGATTGGGATGTTTGTCAGTGAGAGACATCATGGCAGGGAGATTTGGAAACAAGTATGGGAGGAGGAAATCAAATGGCTAAAATAATGGGCAATGAGCAAATAATTGAGCTATTTACAACACTAATAGAAAAAGTCGAGACTCAAGATAGACTAATTGAAACGCTGCCAGAAAAGAAAAAGCAATATAAAAAATTGCTGGAAGATGTTAAAAATCTGAATGAGGTAAATCTATATAAAGTTAAAAACGTGGTTGGAATGTAAAAAAAAGGAGGAAATCGAAATGAGCAAACATAAATTTGATAGTTATGCAACTCCATATTCAAAAACGACTGACCTCGACACTATTGACGATAGGACAGAAAAAGAAGTAAGAATCTTTAGTGATAATAAATGGGCTTATGATTATATATCAAAACTCAAGATAGGCAATTTTATTAATTTCTCAGAGAAGGAAGGAAATAAAAAAATAATCAGAAGTGGAATAGTAAATAAGATTTATGGAGATAAGTTTTGTATGACTATAATGACTAAGAATAGAAAATTTGTAAAAGTTGTAATGATAAATGATATTATTACGAAAGCGTTTTATGATGAAAGGTAGGCTAATGATGAATAAAAAGCAATATGAAGATCTTAAGGCTGCCGGAACTTGTACTCAGTGTAAAAAGAAAAAAGCCCTAAAAAACAGAGTAAAATGCGGTACTTGTTTATATGATGATAGGCAATATAGGAGAGCTAAAAGAGAAATGAGACAAGAATATAGATTAGTTGGAAATGGAGGGAATAGCAATGAATAAAGAATTAAAAGAATTAGCTCAATTTATAATCGACAATGGATGGGAATTACATATTGAAGATGAATGCAATAAGAATATTTTCATTGACGTTAATGATCTTGGATACTTTATAGAAAAACTAAAAGAACTATTTAGCAACTTTCTTTTTGATGAACATAACTTAGTATGCTACATAAAAGATGGATATGTGGCTATATTGTTTGATGATATTCTTGATTTAATAGATAAAGACGAGTTCGAGGATGAAAAAGAATTAATCGAACTCTTAAGTCAAAAATAAAAGAGCTGGAAAAATACCAGCTCGAAAATCAATAATTTATAAATTTTACTTGATAACAAGTATATCAAATTAAAGCCAAAATTGCACCTAGAATTGATTTAAAATTAGCAAGTATATTTATAGCAAAATAAAATTATAATTAACCTTAATGCTATTATAATTAATTTTAGACATAGAAATGCAAGCATAAATATATAAAATTCAATCGATAATATATCTAGAATTGATTTAAATAAAATTTAGCTAACAATATACTATAAAAATTTCAAATGATTCTAGGGGTAATTTTGGAAGAAATAGAAAGAGAACAAATGAGAAAAATTGTTGAAGTAATATTAATAATTATTTTGGGAATAGTAGCCGGAATAATTAAATTTATAATTTTTGGATAGGAGAGCTGAGAAAATGTATACTTTTAATTCATTAGAAAACAACAAAGATGGAACGTTGACTATATATTTTACAGACGACGAAGCACCAATAGAAGGCATGGGAATAAAATTTAATGTAAAGTATGAAGATTATAAAAATTTTACATTAGAACATATTTTTAAATCAGCAAAAGAAGAAGAAGTTGATGTTAAAGGCGATTTATTAAATCACAATATTGTCGAAGGCGACATAAATGAAATCAAATGCGGAGAATGTCGCAATCAGTATGACAGCGAATATTGTGTCGGATGTTCGAAAGAAAATAATTTCAGGAATTTTCAGAAAATTTAAGAAAAAAATGGAGAGTGAAACAAATGACAAGAAAACAACAGATAATTTTATACATTTTAATTATAACGATGACTGCAATTACATTTTTTGCAGGGTATGCAGTATCTTTTTACTGCACTACGATAAATGTAGATTATTCAGCAAATCACATCGAGACATATAAAAATGTAACTGTAAAATATGATCCAGAATTTAACCAATTTACAGTAATTGACAAGAATGGAAAAGAAAAATATACGGAGGGATAAAATAATGTTTGAATTTTTCTTTAAAGATAAAATGATACCTATAGATTTACGGACGAAAGTACATAATTTGACTGTTGAATTAGGAGTGCAAAAGCAAATTAATAGCCAATTAATCAAGAATCAAGCGTTTCTTGAAGAAAGAATCATGAAGCTTGAAAAAATGTTTATATTATCTAAAATTGAATAAAAAAAATGAGCCATGTAGGCTCAATATACTGAGGATTTTTCAGTCAATTATCTATGTCGAATAATTTAGAATATTATAACATGGGAGGGCTGAAAATGAAAATACTATATCACTATCAGGATATCAAGGCAGAAATCAAAAACATTCAGGACAGCATAGAATATTACGAAAAACTATTACGGCAAGAAGACCTTAGCGAACTAGACTATTATAAAAATATACAGTATATGGGTATCAAGTACATATCGACAATTTTTTCAATAGTCGAAAAAGAAGTTTGCAAGAAAGAAACAGCCCACAGACTTAATCACAATATAGTAAGAGAGCTACTAGCCAAGGAGGAAACGAAACTCCTTGAGAAACAAAACCAAATCGACAATATTGACAATGCTTTAGCTGTTTTATCGAGTGAGGACATTTATATCATCAAGTGTAAATTCTTCCATCGGATGAAATACAAGGACATTACAACCAACTACAATGCTCACTTTAGATATGCAATTACTGAGCAGACAATTAAACTTAGAGTGAAAAACTCTATAAGAAAAATGACAACTATTATCAATCCAGTGTATTTTTTGACTGTATTGATTTAACATAGATGACAATTAAGACAGATAGCAAAAGATAAAAAATAGAGGTGATAAGATGGACCTTAAATTAAGTTCATGGAAACCGAAAGAGGAATTTTATTTATTTGGAGGATACAAGATAGGCGAAACATTTACAACAAGATATACAAGTAAATGCAAAAATTTACTCAAAGAAAAAATAGAAAAAATTAAAAAGGGGATAACTAAAAGTGAGAGAAATTCAGAAAACTAATGAGATTGAAAAGGTGATCCAGAACGCCGACAATTTTAAATATATTATTGAGCATAAAGATAATTGCTACACCTTACAAAATTTAAAATACAGAATTGTTTTCGTTCTGGAAATTAAAGAAAAATTAGGAAGCATAAAAGAGTTGATAAAAAACTCTGATATTACATTTTTCAGCATGTATGGAATAAGATTTGGCAAGATAAATGATGATGAAACTTATAATCTTGAAGAGTATGAAAAACAGCTTGAAAGGTTGAAAAGAAAGATTATATCAAAGTATCGCATTTATTTTGCAGCTGCTGAAAAAATGCAGCTTGAAAATGTCTGTATAAATTTATAAAAATAAAAGAAGCCCGCCAAGGCTTCTTTGTCATGTCTGCAATTCTTTTATTTTAGAAATTAATTCTTCGATTTTTTCTTTATCTGGAAGATGTTTACTGAGTTCATCATCTAGAAGAAATTTTAAATTATGCAATTCAGTATATTTATCAAAATCATATTTTTTCAAGTATTCAGAAACCTTTTTAAATCCTCTGATTCCTAAAATGACAAATATTATATTTGATAATATCTGAACAATAGTATTTATAGTTTCCAGCATTAATACCTCTATTCTATAACTTCAATGAAATCGCCATCTATACTATATTTAGCCATCATTGTATTTGTTACTACTCCACCAAATGTATTAGTACCTTTGAATTTTGTCGAAACTAGTATAAAAGTTTTATTATCAGAATATCTTGTTTCAACATGTTCAAATGAATCAGGGTCATTCATGTTATTTTTTATAAATTCTTTAAATTTTGTGTGACTTCCATCCCACACAGAAAATTGTGCTTTTATCTTATTTAATCTTTCTTGCTCTTTTTTCTTTTTATTATCTTCTTCTTTTTTCTTTTTTTCTGCTTCAATTTGGGCTGATGTTTTAGGACTTGGAGAAGGTTTTATTATAGTTGTTGATTTAGCTTCTTTTTCAACCTTTTTTGTAGGTTCTGGCGTTGATGAACCAATTGCAAATCCCATTATTATAACCCATATTAAGCACACAAAAATAATTAAAATTTTATATTTTTTCATTTTTAAAATCCTCCTGTAAATTAAAATAATATGTCAAATATTATATAAAAAAATTACATATATGTATATGCTACTTTGGAATAATAAATGTCGAAAATTAAATTTATTGACAAAATAAAAATGCTAGTATAATATATAAATGTCCTGAGAGCCAACCCGTAATGGTGATGAATGGCTCGAAGGACATTATCCATGAAAATAAGGATTGAAACTATTTATTCAAATATATTATTAATAAGACATTGCTATTCCTCGCAAGGGGACGGAGATTATAATCAAATAATCGATAGCAATGTTTTTATTATAAAAAGGAGCAATTATGGAAAAGCTAGAAGGAACATTTACCTAAATGGGGTTGAATTAGGAGTTGGAACACTTGAAACAGTAAATACATTTGATACAGCAGAAGATACAGCAGAAAAATCCTACAAAGATTTACCTAGAATGGATTCAATAGAATTGGAATTCGATTCATGTTACTTTGATAAGAAAGCCTTTTACAAAGTTATGTTCAATAAAAAGTTAAGACGAATACATAATAGATGGATACATGCAAAAAGTAGAAGGCAACTAAAGAAGCAATTTAAAAAATATATGGAAGCATAAAAAAATAACTGAATATAGACTAGAGCAGTTATTTTTTTATTGATATTTTTATCAATTTACTCACTTCTTATCCAATGTACCTTCAAAAATGTTTTTGCACGCTTCAACATCAGATTCGACAAAAGGAGAAGCTTTTATAGAGGCAATAAGACTTCCGACAGCCGAATCAATCATACACATAAATTTATGCAAAGTATCTTTATTGATATTGCTATTACAGAATACATTATCTTCTGCTTTATCATTATAAGATAATAAGAAAAATATCTCAGAATCTGATACTTTGGTTATCTTATCACCAAATTTAATAAAACATCTTCACACATTGCCATTTTAAAATCATCATTCATACATTTACTCCTCATTAAAAATAGATTTACTAATATTATCAACATACTTATCAAAAGACAAATGATAAGCCATGTCAATTACATCACAATGCATATAATTTATACCACTTCTAGCATAATTATCAAGTACATATCTAAAAACATCATAAATGATTATAAATTTATTAACATACTTAGTTTTATCAATCTTTTTGCCAGAAATGCAATGATATTCTTTGCAGATTGATGGAGCAATATTATGTATTTTGCATTTCTTTTTATGATCAGAAAATACACAAGTCCAATCCAATGTTTTTTCTAATAAATATTTATTTATATTTTTAAGAATCTGACATATTAAAAAATCTCTCAATTCTTTGTTTGAGTCAATTTCTTTAACGATTTGATTGAATTCAGCCTCTGTAATATTTGCCATCATGGTGCAGCAATCATTGCAATTTTCGCAATTTGGATTGTTGTAATTTATTTCTTCTTCACGCTTTCCAAAATCATCAAAACTATAGAATGCCATAAAAATATTTTCTCCTTTGATTAATATGAAAATTTTAGTATATTTTTTTAAAATATGCAAATAAATAAAAAAATCATATCTAACACAATCATCATTAAGTAAGATTGGTAAAAGCATGTCTAATATAGTGCTAGTCTATAGTGTATCAGTTTTTATAAATATAAATTTTAAAACCTTGATAAAAAACCTTACATAAGATATAATTATAATATATTAAGTAAGATTGAAAGAGGTGACTATCATGCCGGCAAAATATAAAAGAAAATACAAAAAAGTAAGAAAGGAATTTAAATATTGTTTAGAAATAGCATGTGGATTTAATCAAACATTGGCATTTACAATAATAAAAACTTATATGGCATATAAGCATAGAAAATATATCCATGATTTTCAGTATTTTGTTGGTACTGAAAATATTGAACTATGGCATAAATGGTGCAAAACAAATAAAGCCGGGAAAATGCTATGTGGAAGAGATGATATATTTAATACTTTGCATAACTGCAATAAAGCACTTTATGAAAAGTTTAAAGGAAAAATACCTATTGATTTAGCAATGGGAACAGCCTATGGAATAGCTTTGAAAATGATAAGCTTGAAAGGAGAATGAAATGAATACAGTCGAACCAATTCGAGATAAAAATAAAATAAATTTGATGAAAGTTGTATTAAAAAATAAAAGTATTCGAAATTATTTATTATTTACTCTTGGAATAAATACTGGACTCAGAATAAGTGATTTATTGAAATTAAAAATTTCTGACGTAAGCAATGGTAAAGTTAAAGAAAATGTCTACATCAGAGAAAATAAAACAGGAAAGGAGAAGAATTTTAAAATAAATGATACAGCCAGAAAAGCAATAAAAGAATATCTTGATAGCTTGGGAAAATATGATACAAATTGGTATTTATTTAAAAGCAAGAAAGGCATTAACAGACCAATAACAAGAATACAGGCATACGATATATTAAATGATAGTGCTAAAGAGTGCGGAATTGAAGGAAATATAGGCACTCATTCATTAAGAAAAACATTTGGTTATCATGCAAGGATTAAAGGTGTTGGGATTGAAATATTGCAGAGAATATTTAATCATTCTGCTCCAGGTATAACAATGAGATATATTGGCATAAGTCAGGATGAAATGGAAGATGTATATTTGGATTTAAATTTATAGGAGGAATGAAAATGAATAAAGATATGAAAGTAAGTGAAATATTAGACCAGCTTTGCTTTACAAAAACTTTCAAACAGAAATCAATCACAAAAGTAAATACTGAAAAATCAACTGAAATAATTGAGAAAAGAGAAATATTAGGATTATTTTATACAATAGAAAATGATATATATGTAGGTATAGATAACTCAAGTGGTGACGCATGGACAGAAGATTTTAAATCTCTTGCAAGTTGTAAAAGATGGTTATTAAAATAATTAAGTAGTTGACAATACAGGGATAATATGAATTTTAAAGGGCTGCAAGGCTCTTTTTTTATTGTCGAGTATACTTTTAATATACTTTTTATATACTAAAGATATACTAAATTTATACTTGTATATATCTCAATTTTTTGCTATCCTTAAAATGCAAATAATTATAAGTAAGTAATTATTGAATCAATTCTCAAAAATTTAATACGAAACATGGTAAAAATAAAATTAGTGACATAAAGACCTTAAAAAGGTCTTATTTTTTTGAAAGTAAATGTTGGCAATAATAAGCTGACTCCCTATATATGATATGATTGTAAGTATACTAAGATGGTGCGAAAAGTGTAGGACATTATCGTTGATTTGGTCAACGAGGTGTCCTTTTTGCTTTTCGGAGAGAAATTTTGATATAAAAGTAATTGCAAATAAAAGAAAAAGACAGCGTGATATATATGAGTTCTATCATAGTTGAGGTGTGGAAAATGATACAAATGGAAAATAGGAATAGGAAAAAAGATAAAGTAATGCATGGAATAATATTTATCCTGGTTATTATTTTAGGAATGCTGCTTATGGTATCGGTCAATATAGATCAGCGAGAAAATAAAATTAAATTAGCTATTATGGAAGCAAGACTTGAAAACGCGGAAACGTGGATTGATGAAGTTGAAAAAAATGGAATAAATTTGAGATAATAATCTTATTTTATTATCAGATAGATATTTTTTTTAAAAAGTCTAAGTAAAAATTTACCATGTAATTAAATATATTATATTAGTTAATTTGGAGTAAAAAACGAGTTGGATATTTTTAGTTGAAAAGGGAAACTTAAAACATGAATGTTGGAAGTAAAAAAACAAAAAAAAGAGTCAGAAAAGGAAGAGATAAACAACCAATAAGAGACTTAGAAATGATTCGAGTTATAAAAGAATATCTCTTTGAAAAGAGCTTGAGAGATTGGTTTTTATTTGTTCTTGGAATAAATACAGGTCGTAGAATTGGTGATTTATTGCCACTTAAAGTAAAAGATATAAAAAATAAAGAACATCTTTTTATATATGAGAAAAAAACAGAAAAAACTATTAAGATTAAGATAACTAAGATCCAGAAGGAAATTGATAAATATATTGGTGAAATGGATAATGATGATTTTTTATTTCCATCAAGGCAAATCAATAAATACAAAGAAAAATCACATATTACATATAAAAGAGCATATCAAATTTTAAGATATACATTTGAAAAATTTGGACTTAATAATACTGCTACTCATACAATGAGAAAAACATTTGGGTATTGGTATTATAAGCTGACAGGTGATATTGAAGGATTAAGACAAATATTTAATCATGGGAATACTGAGACAACACTAATTTATATTGGAGTTACACAGCAAGAAATAGATATAAACATGGATAAGGTTAAATTGTGAAAAATAATATGTTAATATAAGTTAGGGGTTCGAATCCCTACTCAGCTGAGAAAAAACTATAGTGTAGACGGGCACGATATTAACATATTATTTTAAATAGAGTGAGGAAATATTATTATGAAAAAGTTTATATTAGGAATGAAAAGTGGGCTATTAAATTCTATTGAATTGACTGGAACTGATGATGAAAAATTGACAGCTCATGAGTTTATGGAAAAGCATAAATCAATATTTAAAGATACACAAGACTGGTACACAGATATAAATGGTAAAATGGTTCTTTTGCAACAAATTGAATCAATAGAAACCATTGAGCATGAAGAAATAGAAATGATTAATCTTATCAGTAAAGATGGCTAAAGAGTGGGCTATTAAGTTCTATGATAGTAAATCATGGAAAGATTGCAGAAAAGCATATATTGCTTATGTATTTGGCTTATGTGAAGAATGTGGTAGAGCTGGATATATATTGCATCATAAGATTATATTGACACCAACAAATATAAATGATCCAAACATAACTCTTAATCATAATCATTTAGAATACCTTTGTATAGGATGCCATGATACTAAGCACTATAGAAAGATACAGGGGATAACAAAGGAAGGCTTAGCCTTTGATGAATATGGGGATTTAGTGAAAAATGATTAAAATATGTGAGCATTGCAATAATAATTATAATACTTATGATTATAAACAAAAATGTTGTAGTAAAAGTTGTTCCAATAAATATACAAATTCAATTAAATCTGTATGTTTAGATCATTCAACAAGAGAAGATATTTTTAGGCAAAAATTTAATTTTAAATTTAAAGGATATGAATACATATCTGGATATACGCATTGTGACTGTAATGTATATATTAAATGTTTACAATGTAATAATATATTTAAAATATCTGCACAGTCTGCAAGAAAAAAGTATTATAAAATAGAATGTAAAGAATGTAGGCATATAGCTATGGGATTAAAGAAAGCAGACATGGAGCTAAAGAAAATAGAAATTAAATTAAAGAAAATAGAAATTAAAAAAATAAAAGAACTTAGCAGAATACAATCTAATACAATAGAGAAGTTATGTATGGCGTGCTGCAAACCATACAAGACTACGAGGAATAAGGCTAAGTTCTGTTCTGTATTATGCTGCAATAAGTATCATAATAAGAAGCACGACATGTTAAGGAATACTAAGCTAAGATATAATGGAGCGATTGATAATGATATTTATTTAGAAAAAGTAATAAGAAAATATAATAATATTTGTAGCATATGTGGCAAAGAAGTTGATCTGAACGATTGTTATCATGATATCTATAATAATTTTATAGTTGGGCGAAACTATCCATCAATAGATCATGTAATTCCAATATCTAAAGGCGGGAAACATATCTGGGATAACATCCAATTAGCACATATGATTTGCAATATTAAAAAATCAAATAAAGTTTAGCCCCCTTGTCTCAAAAAAATTTAAAAATTTTCAAACAAC
>Ga0172382_10012065_pt1 | contig 11331 bp, 12 predicted proteins | sample Leawel138RmetaG_FD_122245 | JGI IMG/M metagenome (GOLD analysis project Ga0172382, IMG submission 122245) | Leachate microbial communities from a municipal landfill in Southern Ontario, Canada - Leachate well 138R metaG | ecosystem: Engineered > Solid waste > Landfill > Unclassified | place...
AAGCGCCCGACCTGGGTGGTGTGTGAGGGATGACCGGCCATGACGGCAGGGGCTAGCCGGGGCGCGAAGGTGCCCGGTGAGTGGGCGTGAAGATGTCGGCGCGTGAATGCATCGGCGTCCGGCTGGCGGCGCGTTTTTCGCGCGCGCTGACGCTTGCCCTGCTGCTTGCCGCTGCAGTCGCCGGTGGGACGACCGGCCAGGCGCAGGCGGCCCAGGTCCGTGCCGCTTCGCATGATGGGTATGGCCGTATCGTGTTCGATTGGCCGGGGGCGGTCCGCTATTCCGCTGAAGTGGCCGCCGGGCAGCTTATCGTGCAGTTCAGCGAGCCGGTGCGCGATAATCCCGACAAGATTGTGCGCGCCTTGGCGCCGTATGTGGCTGCCGCGAAACTTTCCGACGACCGCCGCGTCGTTACCTTTCCGCTTAAGGGCGCCTTTGGGGTCAACACCTTTACCCTTGGCAGCGCCGTGGTCATCGACCTGATGGGGCCGGCTGCGGCGCAGGCTGCCGCCGCTGCCCCTCCTGGCCCCTCTGCCGCCGCAGAACCCGTGCCGTCCGCCGCTCCCCAGCCTGCCGCCGTGTCCTCCCAGGCGCCGGCTTCTGCCGGAAACGGGCCGCTAGTGCCGGTGCGCACGGGCGAGCATCCCGGATATCACCGCATCGTTTTCGACTTTGCATCGCAGGTCGGCTACCGGGTGGATCGGCAGGGCGACGCGGCGGTGGTGACATTCCGCACGCCCGCGCGGATCGATACCGGCGCGTTGAACGCCGCGCTGCCGCAGCCCTTGCGGGGGGTCAGTGCGTCGTCAGGGGGCAATGCCCTGGCTGTGACGGTGCCGGTGCCGAAGAACGGCCGGGTTCGCCACTTCACCATCGGTCCCCGTGTGGTGGTCGACGTGCTGCTTCCCGAGGGCGTTGCCGTGGCTGATGCCGCGCCCGCCACGCCGCCCGCCGTCGAAAAGGCTGCGCAAGACCCAATGCAGGCGCCGCCGCGCCCGCTGCCGCGCCCCGAAGTGGTGCAGAGCGGCGAGACGCAGGCCCCACAATCCGCTGCTCCCGCCGCGCCCGCACCTCCCACTGCCGCCGCCCCCGCGCCTCCGGCTGCGGCCAGTGCATCGACCCCGGATACCGTTCCGCCGGACGTTCGGCCATCGGCCGCCGCGCAGGCGCTGGAAGACGTGATGCGGCAGGGCCTCGGGCAACCCGCTCCGGCGCCCCCGATGGTCACTGGCGTCGAGGCGGCGGCCGATCCAAACCAGCCGAAACAGCGGTCGCGCGTGGCCAGCCTCAGCTTTTCGTGGGACCAATCCACCGCTGCCGCCGTGTTTGAGCGGGGCGGTTTTTTGTGGGTGGTGTTCGACCGCTACCAGGAACTGGATATCAAATTGCTGCGCCGCCTTGGCGCCGGCATCGTTCATCATATCGAGCAGCGCAACAGCCGCACCAACACGATCGTCCGCATGATCGTCGAGGACGGCTACCACCCGTCGGTGCGGCGCGAGGGCCTGTTGTGGATCGTTGACCTGATGCGTCAGCCATACCGGCCGCGCCAGCCCGTTGCCGTCACTCCGCAGCCGTCCAGCCCCGTCGGTCCGCGTCTGTACCTGCCCATTACCGAAGGCGGCAAGGCTGCCGTGCTGGTCGATCCCGAGGTCGGCGACCGCTTCCTGGTGGTCCCGGTGGTGCCGCTTGGGCATGGCGTCTATCCCAGCCATAGTTATCCCGATGCCGTCTTGCCGGTCACTGCGCAGGGCGTGGTGATCGAGCCGCGCACGAATCGGGTCGCGGTCAACTCGACCCGCAACGGGGTCGAGGTAACTTCCGAAGGCGGCATGATCTTCTCGCCGGACACCGCGCAGCTTCAGGCCATGGCGACCATCGGCAGCAACGTCGAATTGGAAAAGGTCCTCGATATCGGCGGCTGGATGCGCGGGGCCGAAGATGAGTTCCTGGATAACAAGCGGATGCTCCAGATGGCGGTGGCCAACGCGCCGCCCAGCCGCCGCAATCCGGCCCGCCTGGAACTTGCGCGGTTCTTCTTTGCGCACGGCTATGCTGCCGAGGCCTTGGGCATCCTGCGGGCCATCGAGGCCGATGCTCCTGACATGGCGAACACGTCGGCGTTCCATGCCCTGCGCGGCGCGGCCAACTATCTGATGGGCCGCTACGATGAAGCGGTCGAGGACATGAGCCACCCCAGTCTGGCGGGCATTCAGGAGGCTACCTTCTGGCGCGCTGCGGCTCAGGCGCAGTTGGGCGATCCCGCCCTCCAGGCGCTGACTTTGCGGGACACCGGCGGGGCCATCAACAGCTATCCCCGGCGGGTCAAGGTCCCGCTCGCCATCGTCGCCGCGCACGCCGCAGTGGAGGCGGCCGACGATCTGACGGCCAGCAACTTCCTGACCGCCGCCCGGATTGACGAGAACACGCCCCATGAACAGGCGGCCTTGACCTACATCGAAGGGCGCCAAGCGGTCGGTATCGGCAACTATAGCCAGGCCCTTGAACTGTGGGGCGATGTCGCCGACAGCGATGACCGCTATTACCGCGCCCTGGCGTCGCGCGACCGCCTGGAGTTGATGCACAAGCTCGAAGAACTGAGCCGCGCCGATCTCATCAAGGGCCTGGAGCGCTTGCGGTTCGCGTGGCGCGGCGGAGACTTCGAGTTCAACCTGCTGATGCGCCTCGGCGATCTCTATACCCAGACCGGCGAGCACGGCGACGCGTTGCGCGTCTGGCAGCAGGCCTCGACCTACTTCAGCGACGAAATCCGCATGGCCGAAGCGGGCCAGCGCATGCGCGAGGCATTCCGTTCCCTGTACTACCAGGGTCTGGCCGACTCCATGCCGCCGGTGCGCGCCATCGCCCTGTTCGATGAATTCCGTCACCTGACCCCCGATGGCGCGGAAGGCGACGAAATGATTCGCCGTCTGGCCGACCGTCTGGTGTCGATGGATCTGTTGCAGCAGGCGGCGGTGCTGCTGGAGCGTCAGGTCCGCCATCGCCTGAGCGGCGTGGACCGGGCGCGTGTCGGGGCGCGCCTGGGGCTTGTCTATCTGTTCGACCGCCAGCCCAACAAGGCCGTGGAAACCCTCCTGTCAACCAAGGACAGCGGCATGCCGCCGGCGCTTGACCGGCAGAGGCGCCACTTGATGGCGCGTGCCCTGGCCGACATGGATCGCATGGGAGACGCCATCGCCTTGCTGGCCGAGGACGACAGCCGCGATGCCCATCTGCTGCGGGCTGAAATCCACTGGAACAAGCAGGATTGGGCGGGCGCCGCACAAGCCCTTGAGGCGGTCATTCCCGACCCCGCCCGGACCCTCGTACTGGCTGGAGAGGAGGCTCGTCTGGTGCTGGATTGGGCGACCGCCCTCACTCTGGCGCAGGACGAGGGCGGGGTCCGCAACCTCCGCCGCCGCTATGCCGAAGCGATGAACCGGACGCCCCTGGCGCGCGCCTTTGAACTGATCACCACGCCGCCGGAGCAAGGGTTGATCGACTACCGCACGGTGGCCGACCGTATCAAGCAGGCCGAAGACTTCCGCGCCTTCCTCGCCGCCTACCGCGATCGCCTCCGCACCGACGGTCTCAGCGCCATCAACTGAGTGGTATGCGGTGTTGCTGAACCGCAACGCCTGTGGCTAATCGGCATCGGGCGAGGCAACCGTGCCGAGCGCGGCGCGTCTGTCTCCAGGTACACACCTTGGAGGCAGCCATGAGCAAAACAGCACTCGTCCTCGCCGCCGTTCTGATGGCCCCTGGCGCGGCGCTCGCTCAGACGGTGGATTTTGCCGCCCCGCGCATGGGGCAGTGGGAAGCGACCTTGTCGGGCAGCGGGTCCAGCGATAACGACTTCGACAACAACACCATCGGCGTGACCGGCAGCATCGGCCAATATCTTCATCCGAACGTGTTGGTCGGCCTCCGCCAAACGCTGAATTATAGCGGAACCGCCAACGACGACGTGTTCACGGGCGCAACCCGCGTCTTTGCCGACTACGTGCTTCCGTTGGGGCGGTGGCAGCCCTACATCGGCGCCAGTTTCGGCGGGATTTACGGCGAAGGCGTCAACGACACATTCGCAGCCGGTCCCGAACTGGGCGTGAAGTATTACGCCGACGCCAACACCTTTATTTTCGTGCAGACGGAATATCAGTTCACGTTCCAGGATGCGCGCGACGCGGACGAGGCCTTTGGCGACGGCGGCTTCTTCCACGCCATCGGCGTGGGGTTCAATTTCTAGGGCAAGCGCGCTTGATTGGGGCGGGAAGGAAGGGGAGGGCGCCCTGGCGTCCTCCCCTATCCTATGATGCCGTAGCTTTGCACCAGCGACCCGACCAGCAGGTGCCAACCGTCGACCAGCACGAAGAAGATCAGTTTGAACGGCATGGCGAGCATCATCGGCGGCAGCATCATCATGCCCATGGACATCAGGACCGACGCGATGACCATGTCGATCACCACGAACGGCAGATAGATCAGGAACCCGATTTCGAAGGCGCGGCGCAACTCGCTGATCATGAACGCCGGGACCAGCGCACGCATGGGCGTCGCTTCGGGCGAGTCGACCGTCTCGACCTGGGCCATGTCGAGGAACAGTTGCAGGTCCTTGTCGCGGGTGTGACTCAGCATGAAGTCGCGGAACGGCGCGCTCGCCCGGTCAAAGGCCTCGAACTCGTCGACCTGCTCATTGACCAGCGGAGTGATGCCGAGTTCCCAGGATTTGACCAGGGTCGGCTGCATGATGAAAAAGGTCATGAACAGAGACAGCCCGATCACCACCTGTGATGGCGGCGTGCTGTTGGTGCCCATGGCGCTGCGCAGGATGGAGAACACGATGATGAGGCGCGTAAAGCACGTCACCATCAGCAGCAGCGACGGCGCCAGCGTGACCACCGTCATCAACAGGATAAGCTGGACGATACGGGCTGTGGTCGAGCCGGTGTTGTCGCCCAAATCGACGCTGAAGGACTGCGCCAATGCGGGTCCGGCAATGGACAAGGCAGCCAGCCCGCCGACGATGCCGACTCCCAAGGCAATCAGCCTCCAGGGGGCGGAGGCTTTCCGCCCCCGAAGCTGAACGGGGCGGGAAATCATGACGGGGTTCCTTGGGACGAAGTATCGACGGCGGAGAGGCTAGGATCAGACCCCCGAGTGGACGCGGCGGGCATGCCTGCCTCGATCACCAGATCGGTGCCCCCGCCTACGAGAATCAGATGTTCCACGCCGTCCCGCCGGACCAAAACCAAGCGCCGCTTGGGGTCGACGGCCAGCGTCTCTAGAACCTGCAACCGCCGCAGGCCCTTGCGGGTGCCGCGCCACGAGGGCATCCCGCCGGAAAACCGGCGCAGCAGTGCCCCGGCCACCAGGATCAGACCGATGACCAGCGCGAACGACAGCGCAAAACGAAGGTAGGCGTCAGTGTCCATGGCGGCTCAGGGGGTGTCACCGGTATCGCTGCCATCGGCTTCGGAGGACGTCTCCGAGGGGGCGTCAGGCGCGGAGGGAGGACGGGGGACGAGGCGGTCGCTGCGACGATAGGCATCCCCGACGGTGGGCGGCCGATGCCCGCTGTGATCGGCCCGCCGGGCCAGAGTCCCGTACCGCGCCGTCAAGTCCGCCGACAGAGTATCGAGGTCATACAAAACAGCTTCCAGCAGCTCGCGCAAGGCCCGGCGATCCTCCGGCGGAAGGGCGGCCACGGTTTGACAGGCAGCGCGGGTCAGTTCCTCCAGCGGGCCGAGGCTGATGGCATGACCTTCGCCAAGCATCCGTCGCGCTGCCGTGATGTGCGCGATCACGCTGTCGATGGCCGCCCGCGCATCGGCCCTGGTCCCACCGGAGAGGTCCGGTGTTTCGCTGGTCATGGGGCAGTCACTTCCAGCCACGGCGCGGTATTGCCGTTGGCTTTGTAGACGTAGGCGAGGATCTCGGCGACGGCGGCAAAGGCCTCGGTCGGGATCTCGCTGTCGAGGTCGATCACGGAAAGGATCTGTGCCAGATCGGCGTCGCGGCGAACGCGGACGTCGTTGGCAAATGCCAACGTGAGGATCTGTTCGGCCACATAGCCCTTGCCGGACGCGACCACGCGCGGCAGGCCGCCGGCTTCAGGGGCATGCTCCAGGGCCACCGCGACAGTGTCGGGCGGGCCGCCAGCGGGGAGTTCATCCCTGCCGGGGATCTTGTCGAACTTGGCCGAGTCGGCCTTTTCGGATGCCGTCCATGCCGGGCCACTGTCCGTCGGCAGTGCCCCGGCAGCGTCCTTTTGCGGCTTGGCGTCGCGTTCTGCGGCCACGGTCGCATTCTCCAGCGGTCATTTCGCCCCACCCAGAGGCCGGCACCCGTACGGGCATCCGACACCTGCGTCATCCTGCTTGACGCGGCTTAAGAAAGGCTTAAACCAACCCCTGCAGTGCCGTCCAGCGGCCTTGGAAAAGGTGCTGCCGGAGCGGCCGGTTCTGGAATGCTTTACGGTTTATTAAGCCGCCCGCACCATACTCAGGCATCATGCGATGGCGTCCCTGGACCCATCGGGAATACCGCAATCGGCAACCGGGCAACGGCAAGAGGGCAGGGGTTGAGCATGGACTTCAACAATCTCGCCATTTTCCGCATGGCGCGGATGAAGACGGACTGGCTCGCACAGCGTCAGAAGGTGCTGGCTCAGAATATCGCCAATGCCGACACGCCGGGCTACAAGGCCAAGGATCTGCGCGAGCTGAACTTCAAGCGCATGGCCTTGGATGCCGTCGACACCACGCCGAAGCCCGCCGTAACCCATTCCGGCCATGTGTCCGGCGGGTTGCCCGACATCGGTCCGTATCGCGAGATTACCGAGCGCAGGACCTTTGAGACGTCGATTGACGGGAACCCCATCGTACTCGAAGAACAGATGGAAAAGCTGTCGAGCAGCCGCAGCAGCTATACCATGGCGCTCAGTCTGATCAGGAAGAACATTCAAATGCTCAACATCGCCATCGGCAAGGGCGGCGGTGGAGCCTGAGGCGGGATCCGCGGGCTGGATCTGGGCCTTGGATGGTGTGTTTGAGGGACGGCAATAATGGATGATCTCAGCAAGGCCTCGCGCATCGCGTCCTTCGGCATGAAGGCCCAGGCCAAGCGCCTGCGCGTCGTGTCGGAGAACATGGCCAACGTCGATTCGCTGGCCACCACGCCCGGCGGAGAGCCTTATCGCCGCAAGCTCGTCACCTTCAAGAGCATGCTGGAACGCGACATGGATACCGAGGTGGTGCGGGTGCGCCGCACGGTCCGTGATATGTCCGACTTTGAACGCGACTACAATCCCAGCCATCCGGCGGCCGACGCCAATGGCTACGTGCTCAAGCCAAACGTAAATCCATTGATCGAGGTCATGGACATGCGCGAGGCGCAACGTTCCTACGAAGCAAACATGCACGTTGTCACCATTTCCCGCGAAATGGTCGGCAAGACTCTCGAACTGTTGCGGTAAGGAACGCGGATTATCATGGCCATGAGCAGCATCAATAACGCCATCTCGGCCTATCAGAGCGTGGCCCGATCGGCTCGCCAGGACACACCGTCGGTGTCCAAGCCCGCGCAGCCAGAGGGTGAGAGCTTTGCCGGGCTTGTGCGCGGCAGTCTGGAGAAGGCCGTCGACCTGGGCCGCAAATCGGAGGAACTGAGCCTCAAGGGCGTGGCCGGAGAAGCCGATCTGCGCGATGTGGTGATGGCCGTGAACAACGCTGAAAACGCGCTGAACACCGTGGTAGCGGTGCGCGACAAGGTAATCACGGCCTATCAGGAAATCCTCAAGATGCCGATCTGACGGCTTGGTCGTAGGCGCATGAACGAAACCGAAATCCTCGACATTGCGCGCGATGCAGTGTGGACCATGTTGATGATTGCCGGGCCGATTCTCATTGTCGGGCTGATTATCGGGCTTTCGATTTCGCTGTTTCAGGCGCTGACGTCAATCCAGGAAATGACGCTGACGTTCGTGCCCAAGATGCTGATCGTTTTTGCGTCGCTGATCTTCCTCATGCCGTACATGCTCCGTCACATGACGGAGTTCACGCTCCGCCTCATGGACACCATCGTCGGATTGCCGTGAGTCCGCCCAACCCGGACCGGGGCGGCGCGTCGTGGAGGGTGCCGGATGCTTGAGCAGTTCCTGACCCTCAACACCTTTCACATCCTGCTGGTGTTCGTGCGGATCGGCACTGCCTTCATGCTGCTTCCGGGCTTTTCGGCGAGTTACGTCAGCGTGAAAATCCGTCTGCTGATCGCCCTGACCGTCACCTTGGTCGTGGTTCCGCTGGTGTCGCCGGTTTTGCCGGAGATGCCCGAGTCCGCCGCTGGGCTGGTTGGCCTGATCGTGATGGAGGCGTTCTACGGCGCCTTCATGGGGCTGACGGCGCAGGCTGCAATGGCCGCTCTGCATCTGGCCGGGTCATCGATCGCGCACAACACGGGCCTGATGAATGCCATGGTGTTCGACCCCGTGACCGAGCAGCAGGGCGCCCTGGTCGTCGGTTTCCTTGCCAACGTGGCGATTGTTCTGCTGTTCGTCATGGACATGCATCATCTGGTCATTCAGGCGGTGGTGAGCAGTTACTCCCTGTTCATGCCGGGAACGGCGCCGATGTCGTCCGACCATCTGGGTGTGTTCACGGATCAGTTGTCTCAGTCCTTCTTCATGGGACTGCAACTGGCGTCGCCGTTTATCGTCTATGCCATCGTGTTTCAGTCTACGATGGGCGTTCTGGCGCGGCTGGCGCCCCAGATGAACATCTTCTTCGTCGCGTTGCCCCTTCAGATCATCATGGGGCTGGGGATGCTGATGATTGCCCTGCCCGGCGTGATGATGTGGTATCTCGCCTACTTCGAAGATACTTTCACTCGGTATTTGCCGTAGTGGCGCGGCGCGGATAGGCACGGAATGGCGGACGATACCGACAAGGACTCGAAAACAGAGGACCCGACAGCCAAACGCCTGAGCAAGGCGCGGTCGGAAGGCAATGTCGCCAATTCCCAGGAAGTCAAAAATCTGGCGGCGCTGATCGGGTTGTTGGTCCTGGTCGCTCTCGTCGCGCCGTGGTTCGTGGTCTCGCTCAAGACATTGCTGGCCGATTTTCTGGGGCAACTCCATGCCTTTCCGATGGACCCGGAAGGCGTGCACATCACGCTGGTTAACCTGATCAAGGATATCGGGGTGCTGATGATCGCCCCCTTTGCGATCGCGGTGGCCGCGGCGTTTATTTCAAGCATCGGTCAGGTCGGCTTGCTGTACACGCCCAAAAAGCTGAGGCCGAAATTCAGTAACATCAACCCGGTTTCTGGAATTAACCGGGTCATATCCAAGCAGAAGGTGGCTGACCTAGTCAAAGCCATTTTCAAGATCATCATCGTCCTGACGGCCGCCGGGCTGATCGTTATGCCGTCACTGCCCCACCCGGACGTCCTGGCTGGCGAACCCATGGCCGCCACCTTGAAGGAACTCCACTGGCTGCTCATCCTGCTTCTGGTCGCCGTGATCATAGCGTTCCTGGCAGTGGCGTTTCTGGATTTTATGTATACAAGGCATACCCATACCGCCAAGCTCAAGATGACCAAGCAGGAGGTCAAGGACGAGCACAAGCAGGCCGAAGGCGACCCGATGATCAAGGGGCGCATCCGGTCCATGCGCCGGGAACGGGCGCAGCAGCGCATGATGGCGGCCGTGCCCACCGCCTCGGTCATCATCACCAACCCGACCCATTACGCGGTTGCCTTGAAGTACGACATGGACTCCATGGCCGCACCCAAGCTGGTGGCCAAGGGTGTGGACTTCCTCGCCGCGCGCATCCGCGACGTGGCCGAGGAGCACGACATTCCCCTGGTCGAAAACCCTCCGCTGGCCCGCGCCCTGTATGCCGCCGTCGAACTGGACGAAGAAATTCCGCAGGACCACTATAAAGCCGTGGCCGAGGTGATCGGCTACGTCATGCGCCTCAAGGGCAAAGGCAATGCCAAGGGCAAGACAAAATAGGGGGTCACGTCGGCGTGCCGTTCGATACCTTGCCGTTTATCACCGCCGCGGCACTGGTCGCCTTGATTGCGGCCTTGGTGCTGATTATCCGGGCCGGCGTGCAACGCGGGCGGGCCGAAGAGTCTACTGCGATGATCGGCGCGCTGGTCGAGGCCGAGGCGGCCCCGCGGATGATCGTTGCGCGGGACGGGCGGGTCCTGTTTGCCAGTGCGACGGCGCGCGCCATGATCGGGACGGATATGCCGCTGGCGGTGCTGGAACGGCGCCTGCTCGACGATGATGTTGCCCGCGATGGGTTCGAACGTCTCCGCGCGGCGGTGGAGGCAGGGGTCGCCGAGCGGGTGGACCTTCCATTACGGCCCGAGGCATCCGCCGACGATGCCGTCGCGGCAGCCCCCGAATGGTGGCAGATCACCCTGCGGCCGCTGGCGGGGCGGGGCATCGACCTGCCGGCTCGTACCCTGGCCTGGGCCTTCGAAGACATCACCGCACGCCGCGTGATCGACGATATCCTGGTGCGTGACCGCGAGGATTTGGCCGAGTTCCTATATTTCACGCCGGTTGGCCTGTATTCGGCGGATGCCGACGGGCGATTGCGGTTCGTCAATCAGAGGCTCGCCGAGTGGCTTGGATACACCCCCGAGGAGTTGCCGGGCGAGCGGTTGGACACCCTGTTGGCCGAAGGCGCCCTGCCCGAGGCCGAAGGCGCATGGCGCGGCGAAGTCACCTTCCTGGGGCGTTCGGGACGGAGATTTTCCGCCCTTGTCCTGCAAAGCACCTACGACGACGCCGGCGAGACGCGGACCCGGTCGGTCGTGGTTCGTGACGGATTGGGCGGCGGAACGGCAGGCGACGACGACGGCGACGTCCCTCTGGTCCATGCAAACAGCGGCGAAGGACGGTTCCGCTGGCTGTTCGATGGCGCGCCGGTTGGGTTGTGCCTGCTCGACCTTGAAGGCGTCATCACCGACTGCAACCCGGCCTTTGTGCGCATGACCGGGCGGCGCCGCGAGGAGTTGATCGACCGCCCACTGAAAGACATGCTGGCGCCGGCCGATGCCGGGGACCTTGATGCGCTGATGCACCGGGTTGCCCTGGGAGCGGAGGACGCCGTCCATCGCGAGGTGCGGCTGGCCGACAACCCCGACAGTGCAGCCGCCCTGTCGATTGCGCCGATGGGCAGCGGTGTGGGCGTCGACGCCCTGGTTGCCCACTTCATCGACACCACGGCGCAGCGCACCCTGGAGGCTCAGTTCGCCCAGGCCCAGAAGATGCAGGCCATGGGCCAGCTCGCCGGCGGGGTCGCGCACGATTTCAAC
>Ga0172382_10012066_pt1 | contig 11331 bp, 6 predicted proteins | sample Leawel138RmetaG_FD_122245 | JGI IMG/M metagenome (GOLD analysis project Ga0172382, IMG submission 122245) | Leachate microbial communities from a municipal landfill in Southern Ontario, Canada - Leachate well 138R metaG | ecosystem: Engineered > Solid waste > Landfill > Unclassified | place...
AGAAGCTAAGGAAATATTGATATAAGTTCCACCAACTGCTTCTGATAAATGCTTATACTCATATTCAGGGTCAATAACTATCACATCTGTTCCTAACATTAAAGACCTTAAAATTTCCAATTTAATCGCATAACTTTTTCCAGCACCAGAAGTAGCAAAAACAACCGAATTAGCATTCTGCAAAGAAAATCTATCAAATAATATCAAACTATTATTATGACGGTTAATACCATATAAAATACCTTGGTCACTAGTAAGTTCACTAGAAATAAAAGGAAAAGAAGAGGCAATCGGCGAAGAATTCATGTTAAAGGTAATAAACAATTCATCATTTCCAAGGGGCAAGGTCGAGTTAAATCCTTGTTCAGATTGATAATAAACACGACGAGAATAAACCAGGCGAGAACCAAAAATATCTTCTACCTGATCAGATAAACGATCTAGATTCTCTAAATTATCAGCATATATTGTTACATATAGTGAAAATTGAAAAAACTTTTCAGTTCCCTGGGTTAGGGCATCGCGTAAATACTCAATATCTCTTAACGCTGTTTCTCTTAAAGGATCACGCGCTGCTCCTTTTTCAGAATCAGAAATTATTTGAGCTTCCAGGGCGCCAACTTTATTTTTAAGTTGCTTTAAAATAATGGCACTTTTAACTGGATAGAAAAACATGGAAACATCAAAAGTGATATTTAAGTTAATAATTGGAGCAAACCAGCCAACAGAAATATAGCGTGGATAACTAATTACAAACATAGTTCGGGCAAACTTATCACCCAAACGTAAATAATTAGCCTCTACACTTAAACTAGCCGGAGCGATTATGTCTCTTACTGATAGAATACCACGACGAAAAGCTTTTTCTTCCTCAATTACTTCACGTGTTAATTTAGGATCTGCCTCAATTATCGGCGCATCATTTTTCCCTCCCAAAGAAATTTTGGATTGCAAGGTAATTTTATTAGGATTTTCGTCTTGATTAAAATTAACCATATTTATAATTTATTTATTTTTCTACACGTATTTTTTCCAAGTCAACCAGTTCCTGATTTTTAGATGTTTCTGGATTATATGTTTTATAATAAAGCTCTATTAAGCTTTGTGTGTCTAAACGAGCCACGGCTACTCCCATTGACTCTAACCCTCCGGCGACACTTTCAATCCGCCTATCTAACATATCCTTATACTTAACAAACAATTTCTCTTTTAATTTAATAATAGTTGCCGGCTTTAAAGCCTCAGAAATTGAACTAAAAAAACTCTTATGCTTATCCGTTAAAGGATCATAAGGGACAACAATGAAAAAACGTTTATTCATAATTTGCCCTAAAGAAGTAAGCTCTTTTATATATTCTATATAATCAGCTGTTTGAACTTTCAATAATTTATTCACTTGTTCTTTTTCTTTGCCTTTTAGATACTCTAGATAATTATCAATATCTAGTTCACGAGATTGAATAACTATTTGTAAAGTAAATGATAAGTTATTTAAAAAACGAACATAGGCATCAATAACGGCATTTTGTTCATCTTCACTTTTAAGAGCAAAGTTAATACTAGAAACTAGAAGAACAGCTCTTAAAGTGCCGTCTTTCATAACTATAGTATCATCCTTTATCTCAGCAATATCTAAATACTGTTGAGTAGAACTGAAAGATGTTTGTGTTTTATTGTTTTTAGCCATAATTATTTTTTTAATCTCCTTTATATCTACCTTTTGTATCAACTATTAAAGAAAGCTCTGCTAAACGTGATTTTTTATACAATTCTTTTATCGGCGCTTTTTCCTCTGATTTTACAATTTCTGGAACAAAATCATCTGGTTCATTACCGGCAATTTTATTCCAAACTCTTTTTTTGGGACGCCTAACAGTTTGCAATATATTTAAAATAAAATAATGAAATGGTCGGCCATTTATTTTAACAAAAGAAAATAGGATAGCAATGAGAAATAAAATTATCGCTATTGTTAAAAATAAAGAAAAATCAAACACACGATAAGAAATACCTCCTAAAATAGCGGCGGCTAAAATAATCAAAAACTGTCTAGTCGTTAAAGGGCCGATAATTTTGTTCTCGACATCAATAAATTGGGGAACGGTAAACTGTTGCATATAGTTAAAAAACTAAACGGCTATTCATCTTTATAATTTCTTCAATTTCTTCCAAGCTTAAATATCTATCATTTTTGTCTTTTACACTACTTGTTAAATCTTTTATAGTCATTCCTTTTGAAACTGCCTCTTGCATCATTTTTAAATATAAACGATTAACCGGACTCTGGCGCCAAGCTTTTACTCCAGCAATCATTTTATCATACCCGCCCTCTTCCAGTAATTTTATTTTACTAAAAATCTTAGTAGAAATATCAGCTGGGGTTTTCCCTAGACGACGAAAATTGATAAGATCTAAAAATTTTAATTCTTCAATTGGACCCATAACACGAGTAACTGGTTTAACATCATGCATTACTGGTTTAACAGGATTTTCTTTCGTTTGATTAAAAACTCTAGCAGTAGAAACTATTGGCGAGTGAGATGGTATTTCTTTTTTTTCTTCTACCTTAACACCTACTATTGGCTTAGAGGCAACAACATTTGATTTAATGAAACTAGGGGCTATTTCTGGTTTTTTTATCTGCTCTGGAGCTTTTATCTCTACTTCTTTTTTATCTTCCTGTTTTTTGACTGGTAATTTTTCATCAACCATCTTTAAGGCAGGAACTGCGTCTGGTGCTTCTAATTTTTTTATTACTCCTGGCGCTTCTAAAGATTTAATTTCTTCTGGCGCAGATATTTCTTTAGTTTTTTCAGGTGCTTCAATTTTATACTCAGGTTTTTTAACCTGCCCAGCCATAATAGTCTTTTTTAAATCATATTCTTCTGTTATTAAATTGTCTTTTTTAATAGACATTATTTCATCCAAACGGCTAATCGATGGCTTTAAAGAAATTTCTTTAGAAAAATCAACTTGATTATAGCGATCACAAGCTTTTAGTACTCCGTCTATTTCCTTATCATTTAAATTAAGCCCTCCTAAAGAAATTTCTTTAGCTAAGGCATCGCGAACAGAAATTCTGCTTCGTACTCCCTTTAAATAGGTAGAAAGAATGTTTTGAAAGCGATAAAGTAAATCACTGCTTGGGAAAGTAAGGCCAGCTGCTTTAATAACCTCCTGTAATTTATCGTCTTTTTTTATTTCACCATTTTTTATATTAACCGGTAAATGTTCAGGAACAAGACTAAAAATATCTGACGTTAAGTCTTTAGCTAAGTTTTCCGCATTTAACTTATCAAACTGCCATTCACTGACAAAATAAGCAGGCAAATCTTTTAAAGCGATGGACTTTATCATCACCTTCATCACTAAAACCGCCAAATCAACTTGATACTTTTTTTCCAAACGAGACAAAGCCTCCATTGATTTTGGAGAAGATATTTTAGCCCTTAGCTCTTGAGGCAAGCTATTAAATTTTTGTAAATAATCAAACATTGGTAATTTTTATTATTTCTTGATTTTCTTTTCAAGGCTAGTAATTTCTTGTTTAATCGCCTTATATTCTAAACTAGAAGAAGGATAATTAAGTAAAGCATCTTTAAGTTCAAGTAATCGCTTCTCTTCTGCGGAAATTTGAATGTTTACTGCTTCTTTTACTGGCAATTCTTTTTCTTTGTAATCAAGTTCAGAAACAGCCGGCTCTTTCTTATCCTCGTTTAAATTAGAAGATATAATCTGCCAATCATCAACTAAAATATTTTCCATGCTCTCTGGAAAAAAATTAATGTTGTAATAGGCCTTTAACATTTTTCTTAAAGTATTTTGTTCTTCATCAATGAGAATTTTAGCATTTTTACTACTATTTAAATACTCCAAAAGAGCTAAATCATTAAACTCTCCGGCACCATTATGTTTAAAAAAATCTCTCAGCCAATTAGCAATAGTTGGCGAAACTTCTTTTTCTTCAACAACAATCTGATTTTTTGTTATTCTCTCATTATTATCTATTAAGGCTTTAGCCATCTCCTCCTGTCTTAGCCCATCAACGGATAAATGAAAAAATACTGATTTGTTTAAACGTTCTATATCGAGATAAGAGGGATCTGTTTCTTTCAAAAACCGAACAAAATTATTTTTAAAAATATCTAAAACTTCTTCCCAAGGAATAATCTCTTTTAAGTTCAAAGAAGAATCTTCTTCTGTCTCTTGCAAGTCAGGAAAATCAAAATAAAAAACATCATTAATTAATTTATCAGCTATTTCTACAGCATCTTCTTCGGCTAAATCATATTTTTCTTGTAAGTATGCCGACAAATCAGTAATTGCTAATTCACCAATAGCTAAAAGAATAACAGCAAATTTTAAATCTATTTCATAATAATTTTCAATTTTTTCTATTTTTTCAAACGCTTCTAAACTGCCAAATTTTTCTTTTAAATCTGAAGGCAGATTTTCAAAGCGTTGTAAACATTCTTGTAAATAAGCCATATAATTAATTAGCTAAGAGCGTCTTTTTTATCATCAAACTTTTCGCTAGGTGAATTGATTTTGTTGCTAAAAGTAGAATTTAGTTTATTAATTGATTTAACAAGACTGGTAAAATAAAATGTTAAGAAAGAAAGATTGTTATTGGGTTTAAAATTATTTTTTATATCATCTGCACCTTTATTTATAACATTAGTGACATTGGTAATATTGGTAACATCGCCACTATTATCTCCCTCTCTTAAATTATATTCCTTCAACTCTTCATCATCTTCTTCTTGCGCTAAAATCTTTTTTGGATTCTTTCTGCTAGGAGTAATTCTTTGTTTCTCATCTATATAGCCTTCAAGCAACTCTTTATATTCCCTACCGCCTTTTCTAACTTTATTAATTTCTTGAGATTTAGCGTGGTCTGTCACAAATTCAGTCGCTTCTTCATTCTTCATTCCCAACTTGCCATGAACATCTTCATGAAGAATGGTTCTTTTAACATCAGAGGCGACATTATATCCTTTGGCACTAGAATTTACTAACTCTAAATTTTTTGTGTTTTTAGGATTTTTTAATTTCTTTTTAGCTGTATTTAACTTGTCCATGCGCATCTTGTCGGTTTCAGGCATTTTTTTACCACTATTTTTTTCTTCCAAAGATTTAATCTCATCATCGATAATTTTAATAAGGCTTTCGGAAATCTTTTTTGCTTCATTTGGACTGGAAACATTTAATCCTTTTATATTACTTAAATCCTTAGACACAGACTGCGCTTTAAGTTTATTTTGAATTTCATCGCTTAGTTTGGAAAAATCAACGCCAATATAATTTTGTTGCCCCCTGGCAAAACCATTAACTGAAAGACTGCCTGATCCTGGCTCAGCCATTTTTTTATCTAAAGCCTCTTTCTTTTCTTTTTCTATTCTGCTTTCTTCTTCTTTCTTTTCAGCACTAGCCTGAGAATAAGCTTCTTTAATTTGATTTTCACTTTGAAAATAATCCTGGCTATCAGCTGTATTCCATTCATGAATTTTATTTCTAGTTCTCTCCGCTAAATCATCGTCTTGATTCCCGGTTATATCTTTTATTCTTTTCTTTTGTTGCAAAACTTCAGGCGATTCAACTTTTTTTTCTTCTGTTTCAGTCTTAACTGTTTTCTTTTTTTCCTCATCAGACACGCGAAGAGAATAATCACCTGCTTCATTTATATCCACCACCCCAGATTCATTTTGCGAAACCAATTTATCTTCTCTGAAAACGTAAGCAGAATCTCCTTTTTTACGATTTAATGCTTTATCTAAATCATCTCCAACTATTAAATGGCCGTGTCTTCCTGCTCCTTGTAGATAATTACCATTTCTGTCTCTTCCAGTAACAAACCCTGTTAGCCCTGCATCAATTTGACCAGAATTATAGGCCCCTCTAGCATCAGCATTTTTTTCTAGATATTCTTGGAATTTTGGAACATTTGTTAGATTTATACCCGATTTACCTAATTGAGCAACCTGACTTAAAGATGGAATGTCTTTTTTAAAATCAAATTCATTTAACCAACTTTCTGCTTCTTTTACGTCTTTTCCGGATAAACCAACTTGTCCAGAAGTATTGTTAAAACGAGTTTGCGGAACAACAAAAATCTTTTTAGCTGCTTTTTTGGCCGCTTTTTGCCCCATGGTATACGCCTTGCTATCTGCCATGCTGGAAATAGTTCTAGAACCGCCAGCTTTTTTAAGAGCATCTACCTTCTTCTTGGCCTTTTCTTCTACTGCCATTTTATGTTTTCCTAAAGTAATAACCCCGCTTCGAGCTAATCCTTTAACTCCAGTTACCCTTAACAAAGCTCCGGCAACTCCTGTACGAGAACCAACATAGTCTAGAGCATTTCTAACTCCCTTTTGGTTAACCGCCGCCATTCCCAAATTCTTTGCTCCAGTTTTAGCTATTTTACCGGTAAGAGCTACGCCTTTCTGTAATTTAGCCATCCCTTTTCCAGCTAAACCACCGGCAGCTCCACCAATCTCACTGGATACTTTAAGTCCACCAATAAGCATACCAATGGCAATAATGAACTTCAAAAAAACATCTAACTCACCGGCCTTAGTCGTTGCCCCAGAATTACTGACTGTACCATACTGGCTTGAAGAAGGTTTCATTGTTAAAGACTCAGCTGCCTCTTCTGTACCGAAATTACTATCAACATTAAATTCTGCCGGATCAAAAGCTTGTAAAGATACAAAAGAAAGCCAAATAAAAAAAGCTAAAACCGGACCAACAATAACATTTTTGGTAAATTCAGACCACCATTGACTAGAATATTTTTGTCCACCCGGAAAAGATGCTAAGACATAAGCAAGTGGAGATAGAACAACATAAACCCAAATCATTACCATACGCATCACTAACATTGCTAACATTGTTATAATTACAACTAGTGACACTATCATGTAAATAAGCCCCAAAAAATAAGCGCCAACTATTGCCCAAAAACCAAGTTCGCTACTATTATTAGCCAGTGTTACAACATCTAAAATTCCTAAATTTGAAACCAGGTTTCCGGCAGCTACGTCTTTGAAAGCATTAACAAATGTCATCATGACAACTTGGGCAACATCAATAATCAAACCACAAATCATCTTTGAAAAATTAATCAAAACAGCCATTAAAATAAGTTTCGGCAACCATGTTTTATAGCTATATTTTTCTTGATTTAAAATAGTAGCTAGAGCAATAATAAGCAAGACGACAACAAAAAACATGTTACAAACATCTCTTACTATCTTCCAGCCATGATTTATCGCTTCCGCGCCTATAAAATTATTATACTGAGCAACTGCAACTAGAGCTTTCATAACCTGAACCATAATAATCCCTAAAGCAGAGATAATCCAACCTATAAGTCCTCCTAGTATTTTTCCGGCCCATTCAGCACCAGCTTGGACAGGAGCACCTAAAAAAAGAGTACCAACTCCAACCAGCAAAAGAATCAGTAAAAAAAATTTTTTCTTATTGCCCAGTTTTTTCATATATTTTCTAAAATTATTGGCAAACGTTCTTTATTATTTTGGACAAAGACCCAATAAACACCAGAGACTTCTAAAAATATCTTTTATCTCTTCAAGTGGATTACTAAGACCTGTTATAATCATTGAGATAACAGCTAGTACAGCTAAAACTATAAGCAGACAACCAAAGTTAAGACATCCAACAGCCATTCCCTCCGTCATTCCTACCGCCTTTTTCGCTCCTTCAACATTATTTGAAACTCCTTTTGATAACCATTCTTCACCCAAAGAACAAAACAAATTCTTACCAAACACCATGCTTAAAAAAATATGTATATCTATCCAAATAAGCGTTAATCCCCAAGAAGGAATTAGGTTTTGCCAGGCCGATCTTAATAAATTTGCCGTAGCTTTACTAGCCGGAGATATTTTGGAAACAGAACTTTTATCTTTACTAGCTATAACTATTTGATTTTTCTTTTCTTTTAACACCGCCGATCTTAAATCTTCTTCATCTTCTTCCTCTGATTCATTTTCTATCTGCCCATTTTTTGCCCGCATTCTAGCAGCATTAAAGTTGCCGACGTTTTCTTTGGCCTGGACATTCCGTGAAATTAGTTGTTCGTCTAAAGCCATAAATAAAAAAATATTCTGAAAATTCTACTCTAAAATTATACAATAAAAACAAGATAAAAGCAAAAAGAAAAAGCTCCTTTTAAAGAGCTTTTTCTTTAATAATTTATAATAATTATAAAATGTAATTATTAATTAGAATAACCCCAATTATCAGTAATTTTTACATTGATTTTTAAACCATTAATTGGGTTTTTATAATAATGATAAAAGATATGAGGATTTTTAACATCCGAAAGACTATCTTGACCATTTATAACTTGCTTATTACCATCACCCCAATCGATTATAATCTCCTTAAGCGGTTGTTGTTCTGGATCAATATTAGTAGTGAAAGAAAGACGATGTAAACCAGGATTTTCTAAATTAAAACTAGAACGTCCCATTAAAGATGTATCGTTAAACATCATATTTCCAATTGACGGTAAATTATAGCAACTATTTAGTTCTCTATCAGTGCTTAAAGTACATTTTCCAAGTAAAAGTTCTGGCATGGTAAAGTTTTCAGTTACATACATTTCTTTTTCTGTTAAAAAAGAATATGAGCTATAAATCTTTAAAAACAATCTGCTTAAAATCGTTTGATAATCCTCCCAAGCATATTCATTATTGTTTTCCGCTCCTAAATGTTTGCTCCATAAAGGAACACAAGTTCCATAACCACCCTCAGAACAAGACTTGACTGAAACATATTGATCTGGTTTGTTGTTTATAAAAGAATAACGGCAATAAACAGTTGTTTTCTCGCTCTCTACCCCACTGGCCCAGATCTGTTTAATACCAGAGAGATTATTATTTTTAGTTGAACCATTCTTATCACTAACAAAAGCAGCTTGTGACCAAGAACTATCATTAAAATTAATTGTATTCCAACTAGGAGGTGGTGTATTAGTTGTACACTTCCAACCATCAAGACTATTAGTATTAGAAATGTCATCAATTGAAGCAGCTATTCCCCATAATGATTCATCGTCTGTTGCCTTAATAGCTAAGACATTTTTTTCTAAAGGTAAAAGTGAAATTTGATACTTCCCAAAAGAAACATCATCTTTTTTTTCACCACTTCCTAAACTATTATTATTGAAATAAGCATCAAATTTATTATCAGCAAAAATACTAACGTAGGTTTCAAGAAGAGGAGAAAAAAGACAATAAACATCTGAATTTAAACTACACTGCCCAATATTATTACAACTATTTATATTATCACCAGAACAACCATACGGTCTGCCAGCAAAAATTGTTTCTTTGTTCTTTAAAGAATATTGATCTTTTAAAGTAATTTTACCCTGACTACTTAAAGGGTTAAAATTATCTGGCCAAGTAGCTGCGCCGAATGGGATACTGTCCCTATCTCTTCCGTAAAATAATAAATTATGAGCACTTGTTCCATAAAGACTACTAAAATATACATTTGAAGATTCACCTTTATCAACAAAGAAACGAGGTGTATTAATCAAATAATCTGAACCAATCCCAACTCGAGATGCCCAGGCTTGATTTTCACCCCTTTCATTGACCACTTGAACAAAATCATTGCATCCTAAACGAAATCTCTTGTCCTCATCACTGCCAGAAATAAGTTCTAAATCATCTTCGCTTCCAGCTGGACGATTATAATCATAAACACGGACTGGATTTTGATAATCAGCTTCATTGAATGTTCCGGAATAAGAACACCAAGAGTCAGAAGGATAATTTTTGCAGAAACCATCAACTTCTTTACTATAAGCTTGTTGCCAAAGATTACCATCATAAGTAGCCCAACCATCATAATAATATTTACCATCATCAGAACATTTATTCATATCTACAACCGTCTTCTTCTCTCCTAAAATAACGGAATTTTTATTTGGAACACACATTATCTTTCCATAAGAATGTTTACTTTCGTAATTTCCGAAGGCAATAATAGGGCGATATCCAGGCAAACATCTTTTTTCAGGATCCTTTTTTAAATTGGCATAATTTTTCTCATCTTTATTACCACTTATCTCTACTATATTAGACGATTCTATCCAATCCTTTTTGATATTATCATATTCAATACAATAATGTATTCCATCTCTAGTGTAGACACCGATCCCGTTATCCAAAGAACTTCTATACCCCGTAACCTTCTTTTTTAAAGCAAAATTACCATCAACTTTTGTACAATAATTTAGAGGGAATTTCCCTTGATAGCCGGTTGTATTACCAGCAGTTTGAGCTGAAGAGATTTTATCAATCGGATACCAAAGTAAACAAACATTTTTATTGGCTGCATCATGTTCTAAACAATATCCTTCTAACCCATTCTTTACAACTGCGTTTTCTTTGTTAACACAAGTTAAACTATCACTCGTTGGATATAGACGACATTCACGAGAAGCGTAACTATTAGGACCAGTTTGTAAAACTGGCTCAATGTTTAAATCATCAAAATAAACAGCACCATCAGAATCCCCACCCATGCTTAATTCTATATTTATCTTTTCGCTTATTCCAGAATTAAAATAAATAATCTTTCTTTCCCAACCATTATTGGCAGTAATACTATTTTCTGATTTTATTTCTGATCCATTACCAGCACCTTTAATAGTTACAACTGCCAAGCCACCTCTTTGTGTATTAACTAGGAAATTTAAATAATAATCGCTATTTTCAATAACGGATACTCCAGATTTACTATGAGGAGTAATTATATAACGATATGGGACTTTAAGATAAGTCTCGCCTTGCGCTGGATAATTTACTGGCGAACCTTGCGGTTCTGTTATAAGAAGAGATTCGCTACCGCAAGCAGAATTATTATTTAACTGACAATTTATTAAAGGTGCGTCTTGCTCAAAATCATAATGAGCTTCAGTGTTTAGTCCAACTTCCTTCATACCAGCTAAATTATACTGGTTAAGCAAAGAATAACCAGAAGAATTAGGATTTATCTTATAAACACTACTGGAGTTAACTTCTTCAAAATTAGCACATTGATTTTTATCATCTAAACGATTACACAAACCAATAGTGTAACAATATTTTTCTCCGTTATCATCAATAACGTAAGAAAGGCAATCTAACCACTTAGCACAAGTTCTATCAGGAGTAACTTTTATAAGCTCATTAGCGCTACAATTATCACCGCTACAATTTACTGGCGCTTTATTTTCTTCACTTGAAAAAGCGTCAATACTCAAAGAACGTAAGCCAGCAGAACCAGCCACACTACGTTCATTAAATAAAA
>Ga0172382_10012069_pt1 | contig 11327 bp, 11 predicted proteins | sample Leawel138RmetaG_FD_122245 | JGI IMG/M metagenome (GOLD analysis project Ga0172382, IMG submission 122245) | Leachate microbial communities from a municipal landfill in Southern Ontario, Canada - Leachate well 138R metaG | ecosystem: Engineered > Solid waste > Landfill > Unclassified | place...
GAAGGCCGCCGCGCCCATGACCGGGGGCATGAGCTGGCTGCCCGTGGCCGAGCAGGCCAGCACACCGCCGGCCTCATCCACGCTGTAGCCCGACTTGCGCATGTACGGCAGGACGAAGGGCCCGGTGATGGCCACGTTGGCCACCGGTGCGCCCGAGACCATGCCGATGAGCGAGTTGGAGAACACGGCGGTCAGCCCCGCGCCGCCGCGCAGGCGGCGGCCCAGGATCTTGCCCACCTCCATGAGCAGGCCCTCGACCTTGAAAATGCCCAGCAGCGCGCCGAAGACCACGAACATGAACACCTGGTCGGCGCTGATGGACATGAACAGGCCGTAGAGCCCCGACAGGCCCACGCTCAGGTAGGAGATAACGTAGTCGAAGGAGAAGGGCGTGTGGTACAGCGGGCCGCTCAGCAGGTGACCCAGGAAAAAGTAGCCCACGAAGACCAGGGCAACCACCAGCAGGGGCAGGCCCCAGCTCAGGTAGGTGCCCAGGGAGGTGCACAGGATGAGGCAGACCCCGACGACCAGGGCCGCCTGGCTGGGGAACCCCTGGGACATCTCGAGCTCTTCGATGTTCAGGTACACATAGGCGCAGCTGGCCAGGGCCACGGCCAGGCACAGGTACAGGAATCCCTTGAAAGCCGGGCTCTTGGCCTTGCGCGCGTAGCTGACGAAGATGAGGAAAAAGAGGAAGGCGAAGTGGATGGTCTGGTGTTCCCACTGACCGAAGAAAAGATACTGCGAGGCCACGGCGTGGTAGGCGACCATGCCCAGGGCGCCGATGGTCAAGAGCAGCCTGGAAAGGGATGTGCGTGATTCCATGATGCGTCTGCCCCCATTGTGGTGTGTAGGTGCTGCGGCCCGGCCCGGGTCCGCACCCGGGCCGGACCGGTGTCCGCCCTAGAGGAGTCCGGCCTCCTTGTAGGCCCGCAGGGCCCCAGGATGGAAATCCTCCTCCTTCCACCCCTTGACCAGGGACTCGCGACTCATGAGCGAGCCCATCGCGTGGTACTGGGCGAAGGCCTCGACGTTGTCGATCATGGCCTTGGCCATGATGTAGGCGTGTTCCTCGGGGAAGTCGGGATGCACGCAGAACGCCTGGATTTCGGCCCCGGCCCACAGGGGGCTGCCCTGGCCTTCCACGGTGTCGGCCGGAAGCTGGAAGGGCAGCAGGGTGATGTCCTTGGCGGCGGTGTTGTCCACTGCCTCGCGGGTCCAGTCCAGATGGGTCAGGGTGCGGCCCGAGGCCATGACCTCGACGGTCTGCGGGCTGGGCGAGAAGGCGGCGTGGATGGGATCGAGGTAGCCGCCGATGACGGCGGCGTCCACCTGGCCGTTGACCAGGGCGTTGGCGGCCTCGGTGGTGCCCACGAACTGGATGCGCAGGCTCTTGTAGAACTGGTCCGTGTACCCGTTGCGCAGCAGGGCGTCCGGCTCATAACCCCAGACGATCTGCGGCACACGGCCCAGGGCGATGCGCTTGCCCTGCAGGTCGGCGATGGTCTTGATGTCCTTGTCGGTGGTCACCAGCCAGGTGATGGCGTAGTTCAGGGTCCCGATGACCTTCAGGGGCTCGTAGGTCCGCTTGAAGGGCTTCATGCCGCGCTGGGCCAGCCATTCGATGCCCGAGGTGGCCACGACCACGGTGTTCTTGCGCGCGGCCTCGTCGCTTCCGAGCTTCATGACGTTGAAGGCCTGGCCAGGGGTTTCGGCGTGGGAGACGGCCACCGGGTAGTTACCCTGGTTGACGATGCTTTCCATGGCCGTGCCGAGCACATAGCTGCCCGTGCCGAATGGCGTGCTGAGCAGGATGATAGTCGGCTTGTCGGCCGCCGGGGCGGTCTGCCCCATGAGGAAAATGCACAACAGTGTCGCAATGAAGGTGGAAAGAAAGCGTATCATGGTCCTTCCTCGCAAAGTGTCAGAGGTTTCTTTGTCCGGTCGTTGTCCTTACGCGCACACCAGGTGGGCGACCTGGAAGGGTTTTAGGGTTTCCAGGTCCGGTTCCACTCCGAGCCCGGGGGCGTCGCTCAGGGTTATTTTTCCGTCGCGCAGCAGGGGATACGGCGTGGCCAGCATCTCGCGCAGCGGGTTGGCGTTGCAGTCCACTTCGAGCATCCCGTCGCCGCCGACGGCGGCCAGCAGGTGCGCCGAGGCCATGAGGCCGATGCCGCCGCCCAGGTAATGCGGGCAGTAGCGCTTGCCCGCCGCCAGGGCGGCCTCGGCCACCTCGCGGCAGCGCGTGAGCCCGCCCCACTTGCACACGTCGGGCTGGATGACGCCGAAGACCGGCCCGGAGGCGGCGGCGGCGAAGGCCGTCGTGCTGCGTATGTTCTCGCCCCCAGCCAGGGGCAGGGGGCATGCGGCGGCCAGTTGCAGCCATGCCTGCGCGGGGCTGTCGCAGCGCAGGGGCTCTTCCAGCCAGAGCAGGGGCAGGTCGCCGATGCGTTTTACCATCTCCAGGGCCTGGGGCAGGCTCCAGGCCTGGTTGCTGTCCACGGCGAGGGTCTCGCCGGGCTCCAGGGCGCCTAGGGCGCTGCCCAGGTTTTCCATGTCGCGGGCTTCGCCGAAGCCGATCTTAATCTTGAAGGTCCGGTAGCCTTCGTTTCGGGAGCGGGCGATAGTCTCGGCCACGCCGGGATGGTTGATGCCGCTGGCATAGGCGGGCATGACGGTCATGCCCGCCGTGCCCAGCAGGGCGTGCAGCGGTCGGCCCGCCTTGCGTGCGGCCATGTCCCACAGCGCGATGTCCACGCCCGCCACGGCCTGGGCCAGGGGCCCGGGTTCGTCGGCCTGGAGGGCCAGCACTTCCACGCGCCGGGTCATCTCGTCAAACGCCTCGGTGGGGCTGGCGAAGGTTTTGCCCAGGATGTGCGGCGCCACGGCGGTTTCCACCAGCCGGGCCCGGTGTTCCGCGCCGCAGGAGGGGAAGTTGCACCAGACCTCGCCCCAGCCGTGGTTCCCCTGGGCGTCTTCCAAGCGCACGATGACCGCCGGGCGGTCGTGCATCGTCCCGAAAGACGTGCGGACCGGCACGGCAATGGGCGCGCGCAGGACGCGGATTTCAACTTTCGCGATCGTTACCGGATCGGCCAATGCAGCCATGATCCTCTCCTGTTGTTTGGTGTTGGCCTGTGTCTTTGCGCCCGCCTTGGCGGGCGACGCGTATTTCCCTCGTATCATGGGAGGTTGGCCGCCGCTCTTCCTCCGGGCGCCCCGGCGGGGGCGTCTTGTGTGTCTAAAAGTATTAAGATGCTACCCACCATACCTATTTGAAGTCAAGCGCTCTTTCAGGGACGGGCAACGTTGTCTCAAAAAATGGGGAGCGCGGATTTTTTTGGTTATAGTGCCTTGGTTTCATTGCGCTATTTGTCTTACTCATCGGGCTTGGCCAAGCCCGGCGTCGGTTCCTGGGGGCGGGGGCGGGGGCTCACCCCTGCCGCAAGCGGCGGACCGGGCGGGATGTGTCGCGGGCATACGCGTCTTGCCGCGCCGGAATGTTCCACGGGGGACGCCTGCCGCATTGGCCCGGGCGCGCCTGGCCGGGAGCCGCCCCTCACGGCACGCCTTGGGGCGGCCCGGGGCCCGCGCGCCCGGGGATGTAACACCAGCAGGCACGGGGACCGGGCGTTCCGGTCCCCCCGCTTGCGACCGGAGCCTGGCGACGGAGCCGTGCCGCCCGTCATGAGTGTCTTCGGCCCGCGCGCCTGGAGCCGTTTCAGATATGGCCGAGTGGTGCGCCCTGGCGGGCCGGGGCCCCGTGTGCGCCTGGGGTCGTTGTTCTCGGGCCCCCGCGCGCCGTGGGGGGCGTGGCTGGGATCCTGTGCGCCCAGGGCCGTTGCTGCCGCGTCGGGGCGGTCCGGCTGCCGACGGCGGCGCCCGGTGGCTTCCGGCTCCTGGCGCCAATGCGGGCGGGAGGGCCGCGCACCGGACTTCAGTGGAGGAAGTAAGAAAATTCCAGACGCCTCTTGCCGGGGAGCGGTTTTTTTGTTTTCCTATAGTCAGGGTCGCGGTCTTCGTCCGGCGGGCGTCCGGAAGAGGGGCCGCGCGACAACCGCCGATCCGCGCGGAACGGACCGCAGCGGAGGAAAACCAAGGAGTATCGGAAATGAAACGGATCATCGCCATCACCCTGTCCGCCGCCTTTGCCACGACGCTGTTCGCCGCGGCCGCCCTGGCGGACGGCGCCGCGCTCTACGGCCCCTGCAAGGGCTGCCACGGGGCCGACGGCTCCAAGACCGCCATGAACATCTCCCCGGCCCTCAAGGGCCAGGGCGCCGACGAGCTGCTGACCAAGCTCAAGGGCTACAAGGACGGCACCTACAAGATCCAGGACAAGACCGCGCCCATGATGGCCAAGTTCGTCAAGAAGCTGAGCGACGAGGAGCTGAAGACCCTTGCCGACCACATCGCCACCTTCTAGCCGGAGCCTCGCGGCCCGGCTCGGCCTCGCGGCCGTGGCGACGCTTCTCGGGGCGGCCCTGGTGGCCGCCCCGGTTTGCGTCGCCGCCGCCCAGGGCGGCCACGACGCCCACGCCGCTCACGGGGCGGCGGACGGCCAGGCGGCCCACGGCGCCCATCCGGCCCCGGCGCCCGCCGCTCCCGAGGCCCACGGCGCCCATCCGGCTCCGGCCCCGGACGCCCCCGCCCACGACCACGAGGCCATGCAGGCCCGGGCGGAGCAAAGCGACCTGCCCGTGGGCGTGGACGAACACCTGGGAGCCTATGTGCCCCTGGACACGGTGTTCACCGACTCCCAGGGCCGCGAAACGACCCTGGGCCAGGCCATGGGCGCGCCCACGCTGATCCTGCCGGTGTTCTACACCTGCCCCAACGTCTGCAACATCCTCCAGGGGGCCGTGGCCCGGGTTTTGCCCCGGGTCAGCCTGACTCCCGGCCAGGAGCTGCGGGTCGTGTCCATCAGCTTCGACGAGCGCGACACCCCCGGGACGGCCGCCCGCAGCAAGCGCAATTTCGACGCCGCCCTGGGCCAGGGGTTCCCCCCGGAGCACTGGACGTTTCTCACCGGCAGCCGCGAGAGCATCGCCAGGACCATGGACGCCCTGGGCTTCCGCTTCCAGCGCATGGGCGACGATTTCGCCCATCCGGTGGTGGTGGTGGCCGTGGCGCCCGACGGCAAGATCGTGCGCTACCTCTACGGCTCGGACTTCCTGCCCTTCGACGTGACCATGGCCGCCACCGAGGCGGCCAAGGGCACCCCGGGCCTGTCGGTCAAGCGCGTGCTGTCCTACTGCTACAGCTACGACCCCGAGGGACGGCGCTACACCTTCAACATCCTGCGCGTCACGGGCTTTACGGTTCTTGGCACCATCGCCCTGCTGCTGGCGGTCCTGCTGGCGGCGGGCAAGAGGAAACGCCGCTAGCGGAGCGCACATGAACGACGCAAGCGCCGCCCCGGGCAGCTTCTGGGCCGCCCGGGGCCTGGCTTCCTGGCTGTTTACCACGGACCACAAACGCATCGGCCTGCTCTACCTGTGGTGCGTGCTGGGGTTCTTCATCGTCGGGGTCGTCCTGGGCCTGCTCATCCGCCTGGAGCTCATCGCCCCGGGCCCGACCATCATGGGCGCGCAGACCTACAACGCCATGTTCACCCTGCACGGGGTGATCATGATCTTCCTGGTGGTCATCCCCAGCATCCCGGCGTCCTTCGGCAACATCATCCTGCCGCTGCACCTGGGCGCCGAGGACGTGGCCTTCCCCCGGCTGAACATGTTTTCCTGGTGGCTCTACGCCCTGGGCGCCGCGACGGCGCTGGCCGCCCTGTTCACCGGCGACGGCCCGCCCGACACGGGCTGGACCTTCTATGTGCCCTTTTCGGCGGTGACCAGCACCAACGTCTCCGTCGCCGTGGCCGCCGTGTTCATCCTGGGCTTCTCGTCCATCCTCACCGGGTTGAATTTCATCGTCACCATCCACCGCCTGCGCGCCCCGGGGCTGACCTGGACGCGCCTGTCGCTGTTCGCCTGGGCCCTGTACGCCACGGCCTGGATCCAGCTCCTGGCCACGCCCATCCTGGGCATCACCGGGCTGCTGATCATCGCCGAGCGCGTCCTGGACATGGGCGTCTTCGACCCCGCCCGGGGCGGCGACCCCATCCTCTACCAGCACCTGTTCTGGATCTATTCCCATCCGGCGGTGTACATCATGGTCCTGCCCGCCATGGGCGTGATCTCCGACATCATCCCCGTATTCGCGCGCAAGGCCATCTTCGGCTACAAGACCATCGCCTTCTCCAGCCTGGCCATCGCCTTTGCGGGCTCGCTGGTCTGGGCGCACCACATGTTCGTCTCGGGCATGAGCGACACGGCTGTGATGGTCTTCTCGCTGCTGACCTTCGTGGTGGCCATCCCCTCGGCGGTGAAGGTCTTCAACTGGGTCAGCACGCTCTACAAGGGCTCCATCCACATGGAGCCGCCCCTGGTCTTCGCCCTGGGCTTCATCTTCCTGTTCACCATGGGCGGCATCACCGGGCTGGTGCTCGGCGCCGCGGGCACGGACATGCACACCCACGACACCTATTTCGTGGTCGGCCATTTCCACTATGTGATCTTCGGCGGCACGGGCATGGGCCTGTTCGCCGCCATGCACTACTGGCTGCCCAAGGTCCACGGGCGGATGTACAACAAGCGGGTGGCCACCTGGGCGGCCCTGATCCTCATCGTGGGCATGAACGGGCTGTATTTCCCCATGTACGTCATGGGGCTGGCGGGCATGCCCCGGCGCTATTACGACTACCTGCCGCAGTACACGGCCATGCACGAGGCCTCCACCGTGGGCTCGTGGGTGGTGGCGGCGGGGCTGGCGCTGATGTTCGCCAACCTCTGGCGCGGGCTGCGCTCCGGGCCGCGCGTGGGGCCGAACCCCTGGGGCGCGGCCACCCTGGAGTGGACCCTGCCCTCGCCGCCTCCGGCCCACAACTTCCCCGCCGAGCCGGTGGTGGATCGCGGACCTTACGACTTCCGGGGCGTGCGCGCCGATGACTGATACGCACAAGGACTACGAGGGCGCCAAGCTGGGCATGTGGCTGTTCCTGTTCACGGAAATCCTGCTCTTCGGCGGGCTGTTCGTGCTCTTCGCGGTCTACATGGCGCGCCACCACGAGGCCTTCCACATGGCCAGCCGCCACCTCGACGTGCGCATGGGCGCGGCCAACACCGTGGTGCTCATCACGTCGAGCTGGCTGGCGGCCCTGGCCGTGGCGGCCCTCAAGCGCGGGCAGGACGCCCGCGCCCGGGGCCTGACCCTGGGCACCATCGCCCTGGCCGGGGTCTTCCTGGTCATCAAGTACTTCGAGTGGAGCGCCAAGTTCCGCCACGGGCTGTATCCCGGCTCGGAGCACCTGGCGGCCGGGCCCCCGGGCGAGGCCGTCTATTTCGCCATGTACTACGCCATGACCGGGCTGCACGGCCTGCACGTCACCGTGGGCATGGGCGTGCTGGGCTTCGCGTGGTGGCTCATGCGCACCGGGCGCTGCACGCGCGCGGACTTCGTGTTCCTGGAAAACGGGGCCCTGTACTGGCACCTGGTGGACCTGATCTGGATCTACCTGTTCCCATTGTTCTATCTGGTGGGCTGAGGGGGAGGCCGCATGACGCACGACACGACGCGGGAAAACGCACGCCACGGCCCGAGCTACGGCACGCTCACGGCCATCTGGTGCGGCCTTCTGGTCCTGACGGTCGTCACCGTCGGGGTGGCGGGGGTGGACCTGGGCTTCTGGAACGTGGTGGTGGCCATGGCCGTGGCCACCGCCAAGGCCGCGCTGGTGGTCCTGGTGTTCATGCACCTCAAGTACGAGAACTGGGTCTTCAAGGGCTTCGTGCTGATGACCTTCGCCATCCTGGCCATATTCATCGGCTTCACCTTCTTCGACACCGCATACAGGTAGGCCGCCATGACCGAGCAACTGTTCAGCGCCGCGAGCGAGGTGGACCGGGCCTTCCTGTTCATCCTGGCCTTCGCCGTGGGCGCGCTGGTGCTGGTGACGGCGCTGATGCTCTACTTCTCCTGGCGCTACCACCACACCCGCAACCCCGAGGCCGTGGAGATTCCCGGCAGCCTCGGGCTGGAACTGCTGTGGACCATCCTGCCGACGGCCATCGTCATGGCCATGTTCTGGTTCGGCTGGACCAGCTTCAAGGCCATGCGCACCGTGCCCGAGGGCGCGATGGAGGTGGGCGTGGAGGCGCGCATGTGGTCCTGGGCCTTCACCTACCCCGGGGGGCGGCGCTCCGCGGAGCTGGTGGTCCCCGTGGGCGGCGACGTGAAGCTGGCCATGACCTCGCGCGACGTGATCCACAGCTTCTATGTGCCGGCCCTGCGCCTGAAGATGGACACCGTGCCCGGGCTGACCACCACGGCCTGGTTCAACATCGCGGCCCCCGGCGAGTTCGACATCCTGTGCGCCGAATACTGCGGCCTGAAGCACGCCAACATGATCACCACCCTGCGCGCCGTGCCCGAGGAGGACTTCCGGCAGTGGCTGGCGGGCGCCGACGCTGCCTCCGCCCGGGCCGGGGAGCTGTTCTCGGCATACGGCTGCACCGCCTGCCACGACCTGGGCGGCGGGCAGGGCCTGGGCCCGCCCCTGGACGCCCTGGGCGGGCGCACGGGCGATGTCCTGCTGCCCGACGGCGGGCGCAGGCGGATCACCGTGGACGCCGACTACCTGCGCCGGGCCATGCTCGACCCCGGGGCGGAGATCGCCGAGGGCTACGAGGCCATGATGCCGTCCTACCAGGACCAGATTCCCGAGGCCGACCTGGAGGCCATGATCCGCTGGATGCTCACCGGCGACACCGCCGGGCCGCCCCCCGGGCGCGAGCTGGCCGAGGCCGAGGGCTGCATGTCCTGCCATTCCACCGACGGCTCCTCCATCGCCGGGCCCAGCTTCCGCGACCTGGCGGGCTCGGTGCGCCGCGTGCGCGACCAGTCCGGGGCCGTGCACGAGGTGGTGGCCGACGACGCCTACCTGGGCCAGTCCATCCTGGACCCCGGGGCCCTGGTGGTGGAGGGCGAGACGCCCATCATGCCCGAGTACGATTATCTGGACGCCGAGCAGGTGGCCCGGCTGGTGGAGTACATCCGCAGCCTGGGGCCCGGGGGCGGCGCGCAGCCATGACGGCGGCGGACCTGCTGGCCCTGGCGCGCCCGGGGGTGAGCCTCGCCGTGGGCGGGGCCGCCCTGTGCGGGGCGCTGCTGGCGGGCGGGGGGGCGGGCCCTGGCGCGGCCCTGGCCGTTGCGGGGGCCGTGCTGCTGTGCGCGGGCTGCTCGGCCCTGAATCAGGTCCAGGAGCGCCAACGCGACGCGCGCATGGCCCGCACGGCGGACCGGCCCCTGCCCTGCGGGCGCGTGGCCCCCGGGGCGGCCCTGGGGCTTGGCCTTGGGCTGTGCGCGGGAGGGCTCGGGCTGTTCGCCCTGGGCGGCGGGGCGGCCCTGGCCGGGCTGGGCCTGGGGGTGCTGGCGCTCTACAACGGCCTGTACACGCCCCTGAAGCCCCGGACGGGCGCGGCGCTGCTGGTGGGCGCCCTGGCCGGGGCCCTGCCGCCCCTGTGCGGCTGGCTGGGGGCCGGGGGCGAGGCCTGGGGCGCGCGGGCGCCGTTGATCTGGGCCGTGACGGTCATGGTCTACCTGTGGCAGGTGCCGCATTTCTGGCTCCTTGCGTGGCGGCGCAGGGCGGAGTATCAACGGGCGGGCTTCGCCCCGCCCTTCGCCGCGCTGCCCGCGCGCTCGCGGGGGCCGGTGCTGGCCTTGTGGACGGCGGCCTACTGCGTGGGCATCGGCCTGGCCCTGGCCCTGGCCCTGGGCGGGGCCGCCGGGGGGGCTGGCGCCGCGGGCGGGCTGGCGGCCGCCGGGCTGGCCGCCGGGCTGGCCCTGGCCGCCGTGGTCCCGGCGCGCGGTGCCCGGGCCCTGGCCGCCGTCAACGGCTCCATGCTGCTGGCCCTGGCCGGGACGCTTCTGGCGGCCTGGCCTTTCTAGGAGCGCAGCCCTGGGATGCAGGCAGGGTTTCCGGGGCACCCCCCCTTGTCCCTGACGGGATACGATGAAGCAAGGGAGTCGTGTCCCGCGGACGCGACACAAGTTCCGACGCATCGTCGGCGCGGCCCCGCGCGGGCCCGGCGCCGCAACCACGCCCCGGAGGCGCCCATGCTCTGGATTCATCCGCTGGTGCAGATCGCCGTGACCCTGCTGGCCCTGTGGGTCATGGAAATGGGCGTGCGCCGCGCCCTTTTCGTCCACCTGGGGCGGCGTTCGGTGCTCTTTCCCTGGAAGCGGCATGTGCTGTGGGGCAAGGTGGTTCTTCTGGGCTGGCTCGCGGGGCTGGTCGTCGGCGTCTGGGCCATGCGCCACTCCTTCGGCACCTGGGGCGTTTCCGGCGCGCATTATACCGTGAGCGCGCTCATCGCCGCCCTGGTCGGCACGGGCTACGCCAGCGGCCACCTGCTGGACCGGGTCAAGAAGCGCCGCCGGTTCCTGCACGTCTTCCACGGCCTGAACAATACCGCGCTGCTGGCTCTGGCCCTGTTCCAGCTCTGGACGGGCTGGGGGCTTGTGCGCATGTTCCTGCTGCCCTAGCTGGTCGGCCCCGTGCGCATGCTTCTGCTGCCCTGACGGCCGCCCCCCCGTGTGCAGGCGGCTGCACGCGCTTGTGCCGGTTCCTGCGCAGCTGGCGCGTCCGCCCGGTGGCTTTGTCAGGCTATCCATCCGGTATCATTAATTTCTGATTCTGGCAGAGCTCTTGCAGTCCTGACGGTGCAAGTCGCGAGTGTGTGCAGCTCCCTGCACGCGGCCGCGGCCGCCCCCGGCGGCCCGGGCGACCAATACCCGAGAGGCGTTCCATGCAGGATCTGATTTCCCTTCCCGGCGGACTGACCTTTGCGGCCCTGACCCTGGCCCTGACCCTGGGCTCCGCGCCCGCAGCGGCCTTCTTCGGCCTGGAGGCCGCGCCCGTGCCCGCGCGCGGGGCAGGGCGGCCGGGGCGGGCAAAGGCCCCTGGCCAGCGCCGGGCGCTGGTTGCCGCCGTCCCCCGGCGGGCACGCCCGTAGCCCGTCGCCCCGCCGCGCGCCCGTCGCCCGTGGCCGCCCCTGGCCCGGGCCGGGTCGCCCGGCCCCCCGGAGAGCGGCCCCCTCCGGAGAGCGGCTCCCCGGGGAGCCGCTCCCCCGGGGAGAGCGGCTCCCTGTGGCCGTCCGTCTCCGGGAGGCGGCCGCCTTCCCCCCGCCCGCCTGTCTTTCCCCGCCCGGCGGCGCCGGGACCGCAGCGCACGAAGGCCGGGGAGAAGCGGCGTCGCCCCCAGTCCGCAGCCC
>Ga0172382_10012071_pt1 | contig 11325 bp, 8 predicted proteins | sample Leawel138RmetaG_FD_122245 | JGI IMG/M metagenome (GOLD analysis project Ga0172382, IMG submission 122245) | Leachate microbial communities from a municipal landfill in Southern Ontario, Canada - Leachate well 138R metaG | ecosystem: Engineered > Solid waste > Landfill > Unclassified | place...
TATTCTAAAAGAAGCGCAAAGGGCATGAATTTTCCTTTCCGATATTGGGAGAGCGCGGGTTCCGCGATTGCGGGGCGCATACCCTCATTGGAACGCTATCGCATGCGGCTGCATGTCGGCTTGCTCGCCGTGGACGCGGCGATCATAATTGCCGGGATGGGCCTGGCCGGCCTGATCTATCGCGGCGAATGGCTGAACTCCTATTCGATTCTCGCCGCCCAGCTGATGGTGCCGATCTTTCTCACCATCGGGCTCTACAACGGCACCTATTCGCTAGCGTCGCTCAATCGTTTCCGGACGGCCGCGCAGCGGGTGGTGACCGCGCTGGCCGTGTCGGCCGCCCTGCTCAGCTTCATGGTCTTCTTCCTGAAGGCCGGCGAAGCGCTTTCCCGCTTCATCTATGCGCTGGGTCTGGTTCTGGCGCTCTGCGCGATGCTGCTGGTCCGCTACGCGCTCGACAAATGGATCAAGAAGCGCCTCGGCCCCACCCTGCTCAATATATTGCTGATCGACGCGGGTGGGCCGGAAGTCAGTCTTCGCGACGCCCATCGGATCGATGCCGAGCAACACGGGCTGTCGCCGTCTCTGGACGATCCGCTCGGGCTGGACCGGCTGGGCCGGGCCATGCGCAATATGGACCGGGTGGTCGTCAGCTGCCCGCCGGAACGGCAGCCGGACTGGGCGCTGGTGTTCCGCGCGGCCGCCGTGGATGGAGAGATCGTGAGCCTCGCCGCTCACGACATCGGTGCCGTAGGGGTGCGCCACAGCCACGATTTTTCCACGCTGGTCGTTTCAAAAGGGCCGCTCAGCCTCGAATCGAGGGCCATCAAGCGCCTGTTCGACCTGACCCTGTCCGTGGCCGCGCTGATCGTGCTGGCCCCGGTCATGATAGGCGCTGCCATTGCGATCAAGCGGGAGGATGGCGGGCCGATCTTCTTCCGGCAGCAGCGGATGGGCCGGGCCAATCGCCTGTTCACGATCTACAAGTTTCGCTCGATGCGCGTGAATCGGGCCGACCATGAAGGACACCGCTCAACCGCGCGCGAGGACGATCGCATTACCAGGACCGGCCGGCTGCTGCGATCCTGGAGCATCGACGAACTCCCCCAGCTCTGGAACATCATCCTGGGGGACATGAGCATCGTCGGCCCCCGGCCGCATGCCCTCGGCTCACTGGCGGGACGAAGCGATTCTGGGAAGTGGATCGCCGATACTGGCAGCGCCATGCGCTCAAGCCCGGCCTTACGGGGCTTGCCCAGATTCGCGGATTGCGCGGCGCGACGGAGGCGGAAGACGATCTCTCCAGCCGGCTTCGCGCCGATCTGGAATATCTCTCCGGCTGGAATATCCTGCGCGATATCGGGATCGTGATACTGACGCTGCGCGTAATCGTCCACGAGCGGGCATTCTGACCGCAAATTCAAACGGTTCGCCTCAACTTTAGTCCGATTTGGCTTCTTTGCCTTTGGACTTTCCGGGCAAATTGGATATTCCCCGCACGATTAGGGGGCTGGGATAAATGGAGATTCCCAAGATGAGCATGGTTCGCGCAATTTTTTGCACCTTGGCTGCGGGCGGACTTGCAATCGCGCAGCCGGCAATCGCCAGTGCGACCCGTTCGTCGGATGCCCTGCCCTCCGCTGGCGTGGCCGCCGCTCCGCAATCGGTGGCTCGCGGAAGCCAGCCGGCGGAAGCCGCGAGCGAACTGATAAGCCCGCTCTGGATTGCCCTCATCATTGCGTTTCTTGGCGGGATCATCGCGATAGCGGCGGATGGCGGCAGCAACAACGACAGCCCAGGCTGATCGTTCCGGCCACCCGTGTTCATCCCTGTATCCGATTGCGAAGGGCCCGGCTGACTGCCGGGTTTTTCTCGGCTGTGCGTGTCTCCAAACCCTCCTCCAACCGCCGCATTTTCGTTGCTCTTGCGTTGCTGATTGCGGCGATGACGCTTGGCGGCGGCGGAACGCCCAATCCCGCTTTCGAGATAGCCCTGCAACTCCTCGCGGCGATCCTCGCCTGCATCTGGATATGGCTGCCATCCGCGACCTCTCGCAAAGCCGATGCGAAGTTTCCGGTCGATCCGCGGCTGTTGCTGATCGCCGCAGGCGCCATTCTTCTTCCCGCGCTGCAGCTTGTCCCGCTGCCCCCGCCATTATGGCAGGCCCTGCCTGGCCGCGAAACCGAGAGCATAGCGCTCGAACTCGTCGGCGGGGCACAAGGCTGGCAGCCGCTCTCGCTCGCTCCTTCGCGCAGCTGGGCCGCGCTGCTGTCGTTCGGCCCGCCGCTGTTCCTCATGCTCATGGCCGGCGCGCTGCCGCTTTCCTCCCGCACCCGGATTGTCGCCTGTATCGCGCTGATAGCCCTGGCCAGCGCGATCTGGGGCGCGATGCAACTTGCCGCCAGCGGCGACGCGCTGCGCCTTTATCCGCAAACCCATTCCGGCTGGATCACCGGCTTCCAGGCCAACCGCAATGCGCAGGCCGACGTGCTGCTGATCGGGATGGTTGCGCTGGCCGCCATTCTGCCGGGGAATGACGCCACTCGCGTTCCCCTTTGGCAACGCAAGGAGCGGCTCGTGCTGTTTCTGGGCACGAATGCCCTGCTGCTGTTTGCCGTAATCATGACCGGATCGCGCATGGGAATCGCACTCGTTCCGGTGGCGCTGCTGGCCCAGCTCGCCATCCTCTATCCCAGCCTGCCCCGGTGGCGCTGGAACAGGGGCCTCGCCTTCGCCGCGACTGCGGGCTTGGCTGCGTTTATCGGATCGGCCCTGATCTTGCAGGGCAACGCCGCCTTGCGCGCGGTGATCGCGCGCTTCTCCCTGCAAGGCGAATTCCGGCCGGAACTGTGGGCCGACACCCATTTCGCCATCGCGCAATACTGGCCGGGGGGAAGCGGAATGGGCACGTTCGTGCCCGCCATCCTCGCGGCGGAACGGCTCGAAGTGGTCGATCCGACCATGCCGAACCGCGCCCATAACGATTATCTGGAGCTTCTGCTCGAAACGGGGATTCCCGGCATCGTCATGCTTCTGGCCATTGCCGGGCTGCTGGCGGCACTGGCGGTCAAGGCATGGCGGAGCGAAGGCGCCATGCGCGCGCACCTCGTCTTCAGCCTCGCCTGCTTTCTCATTCTCGCCCTGCACTCGATCGTGGATTATCCCTTGCGCTGCATGTCATTGGCATGTCTGGCGGGGATCGCCGCAGGGCTGCTGGCGCGCCCGCCCGGTTTCGAGCGCCGCCACTCCGACCAGTATAGAACGCAAGGACAATCAGGCATGATGGAATGCAGCACATGATCCGCAAAGGCCGGCTTGCTCCCTTCCTGCTGGTGCTGCTTGCCGTTGCGGCATGCCGGTCCACTCTCGATCCCGTGGTGCCGGCGGGGCAGGCGGCCTATGGCAGCATCGAAGGCCCCGCGCAGGAGGTCCGGGATTCCGCCTATCTCCTGCAAAGCGGCGACAAGATCAGCGTCACCGTGTTTCAGGAACCCGATCTCAGCGTCTCGGATATCGAGATCGACGGTTCCGGCCTGCTGAATCTTCCGCTGATCGGCAGCGTGGCGGCCGCGGGCAGGAGCCAGGCCGAACTCGCCGGAGACATCGAGCAGGCCTATGCGCGCCGCTATCTGCGCAACCCCCGCGTGGCGATATCCATCGTGGAAGCGACGCCCCGGGTGGTGTCGGTGGAAGGCGAGGTCAACCAGCCCGGCGCCTATGAACTGAAGCCCGGCGCGACGCTGCTCGCCGCGCTGGCCATGGCGCGAAGCCCCACCGCGACCGCCAAGCTGGACCAGGTGATCGTCTTCCGGACCCTGCAGGGGCAGCGCATGGGCGGCCGGTTCGATCTCCAGGCCATTCGTTCCGGCAGCGCGCCCGATCCGCAGATGATGGATGGCGACGTGGTGGTGGTGGGCTACAGCCGCGCGGCCGGCATCTGGAACGATATCCTGCGGGCGGCCCCCCTGTTCAACACATTCGTCCTGCTCGACAACAACAGATGATGGCGCAAGGCGGCCTCCGCCGCCTTGGAGACATATAGAAACGGAAGCATCCCGATCGTGGCCCAAGACGGACAGAATCTTTTGGCATCTTCCCGGCCGCCCGCCGATGCGGGCGATCCCTACGCCACGGGCATGGCGGAGCGCATCCGCTATATCCTCGCGCTGCTGCGGCGCAATCTGTGGCTGATCGGTGCGATCGTCGGCGCCGCCCTGGCGCTGGCCACCGTCGTCACCATGCTGACCCCGCCCCTTTTCACGGCCGAAAGCAGCATCCAGATCAACGACCAGAGCGACCAGGTGCTCGGCGACGACCTGGAAGGGAGAGCGGCGGCCAATCTCAACTGGGATGTCGATCGCTTCCTCAACACCCAGCTCGACATCCTGCGCAGCCGGGCGCTCGCGGAACGGGTGACGCGCAAGCTCAACCTGGCCGGCAGCAAGCAGTTCTTCGAAGCGATGGGGGCCGATCCGCCCGAAGCCAATTTGCCGGAGCGGGAGAAGCGCGAGATCGTGCTCGAAATGCTGAAGAACGGCCTGCAGGTCGAGCTTCCCCCCAGCACCCGCATCGCGACCATCCGCTTCACCAGCGCCGATCCGGGGATGTCCGCCAGCATCGCCAACGCCTTCTCCAGCGAGTTCATCCAGGCCAATCTGCAGCGGCGCTATGACAGCTCCTCCTATGCCCGCAATTTCGTGGCCGAGCAGCTGGAGGAAGCCCGGGCCAGGCTGGAAGCCTCGGAGCGGGAGCTGAACGCCTATGCCCGGCAGGCCGGCCTGATCCGCACCCGCGATCCGCGCAGGGAAGAAAGCGAAGGCGGCAACGGCAGCGTCACGGTGGCGAGCCTGATGCAGCTGAACGAAGCCGCCAACGAAGCGCAGGCAAGGCGGGTGGCGGCGCAGGCGCAATGGAATGCCGAACAGGGCAGCCCGCTGCTTTCCTCGCAATCCGTGCTCTCCAGCTCGGCCGTGCAGCAATTGATGACCGAACGGGCCGAGGTGGAAGCCAAGCTGCAGAGCGCGCGATCCCGCTACCTGCCCGATCATCCGGCCATCGAGAAGCTGGAAGGGGAATTGTCCGCGGTCAGGCAGCAGCTCAACCGGACGGCGCGGGAGGTGCGGGATTCGATCCGCGCGCAATATGTCGCCGCGCAAACCGCCGAGGAACGACTCAAGGCGCAAGTCTCGCAACTGCGGGGCGCGACGCTGGCCGAGCAGGACCGGGCGGTGCGCTACAACACGCTGGCCCGCGAGGCCGACACCAACCGCTCGATCTACGACGGGCTGCTGCAACGCTATCGCGAGCTGAACGCCGCCGCCGGCATTTCCTCCAGCAATATCTCGATCATCGATTCGGCCGATCCTCCGCTGGTCCCCAGCGCGCCGAGCTTCCCCTGGAACCTGGGCGTGGCGCTGCTGCTGGGGCTGGGCATATCGGGCGCGGCCGTGCTGGTGCGCGACCAGCTCGAAGACAAGATCCGCGCGCCGGAAGATGTCGAACAGAAAGTCGGCCTGTCCTTGCTGGGGGTCATCCCCGTGGTGCGGGATGGCGAACCGGCGGAAGCGCTGGACGATCCGAAATCGCCGATTTCCGAAGCCTATAATTCGCTGCGCGGCTCACTGTCCTATTCGACGGCGGAAGGGCTGCCGGGCCTGCTGATGGTCACCAGCGCGGAACCGGCGGAAGGCAAGACCACCACCAGCTTCGCCATTGCCCGCAGCTTCGCCCTGGCCGGCAAGCGCGTGCTGCTGGTCGATGCGGATCTCCGCCGCCCGTCCGTTCATCGCATGGCGGGCGCAAGCAACCGCAAGGGCCTGTCGAGCTTGCTGGCGGGGCAGGATACGCTGGAAGGCGTCGTCATTCCTTCCGGCCAGGACAATCTGTCGCTGGTGCCATCCGGCCCGCTCCCGGCCAGCCCCACGGAGCTGCTCGGTTCGCCGCGCATGGCCGCCCTGCTGGAACAATTCAGCGAGGCTTACGACCTGGTCGTGATCGACAGCCCGCCGGTGCTCGGCCTCGCCGATTCTCCGGTCCTGTCCGCGCTGGCGGATGGCGTGGTGGTGGTGATCGAAGCCGAACGCGGGCGCCGGGGCATGGTGAAGGCAAGCCTGCGCCGCTTGCAGGGCATGCATCCCGTCATTCTGGGGGCGGTGCTCACGAAATTCGATTCGCGGCGGGGCGCCGGGGGATCGTCGGCCTATTACAGCTATGAATATTTCCGCTACGGGGGAGAAGAGGCGAACGCGTGATGGCCGCGCGCCGCCGCTTCCCCGCCGGGCGCATCGCCTGCACCGCTCTGGCGGCGCTTTACGGCTATGCCTGCATCGGCAGCGGGCTGGACCGGATCAGCGCGATCAATCCTGCATGGCAGGCCTTCGTTCCCGGATATTTTCGCGCCAATGCCGAAACCGCCAAGGCCGCGCAGGCATTGGTGAGCGGCACGGACATAGACAAGAGCGAAGCCGTCCGCCGCGCGGTGCTGGCCGATCCGGTGGGTCGCAGGCCGATCGCCCTGCTGGGTACCGAGCGCCTGCTGGCGCAGGATCATGCCGGAGCGGAAGCGGCCTTCCGGGTCGGCGCGAGGCTTGGCTGGCGCGAGCCGGTGACGCAGAGCTACTGGTATCGCGCCGCCTTGCTGGCGGGCGACACGGCCCGGGCGGCGGAGCGGGTGGACGCCTTGCTGCGGGCAAATCCCGGCATGGCGGGCGCAGAGGAGATGCTCGATCCGCTTCTGGCCACTCCCAAAGGCAGGCAGGCGCTGGCGGACCGGCTCTCCCACCGCCCCGGCTGGCTGCCGCGTTTCCTCGCGCCGACCCGGCAGGCGAGCGCGCCCGCGTTCACAGGGCGCGCGGAAGTGGTGCGGCTGATGGCCGGGCAGGGCGCCGGCCTGAGTTGCGCCGAGATCGAGCCGCTGGAGCGGCGGCTGATGGAGGCCGGGCTGCAGCCGCCCGCACGCGCGCTCCGCTCCCGCCACTGCAATGCCGGGCCGGCAGACGGCCTGCTGTCCGATCCCGATTTTGCCGATCTGGCGCGCGGCGGCGCAAATCCGGCGGGCTGGCGATTGCATCCCTCCGGCGACGTCTCCGTATCGCCGGGCGGCACCGGGCGCGATGCGGCGGTCACGGTCGGCAACCTGGCATCGGTCCGCCGCCCGATCCTGTCGCAGCGGGTCGATCTGGAAGCGGGGGCCTATCGCGTGGAGCTGGCGATCGCGCCCGACCATGCGCGCGACCTGATCTCGGCATCCTCCGCTTGCGGGGGCGGCCACGCCTATCCCGATCCCGGCCAGCCGCTGACGATTATCGCCAAGCCCTGCGCATCCCAGACCCTGACGCTCTGGCTGTCGCCCTCGACGGAAGAGGTGCGCATCGACGCGGTGAGGCTGGAACCGGCGCGATAACGCCGGGCCGCCACGCGCCGCCCCAGGGCAGCTTCCCTCACAGGTTCCCGAAGGCGAGTTCGGCATACCAATGGAAGGTGACGCTCGCCGCGACATTGGCGCTGGTCTGGACATTGAGGGTGTTGCCGTCGAAATCCGAGAACCAGGAAAGATCGGCCGTTCCATTGTGAACCCGGCTGCGCGGAGTGACGAGGTGGAAGGCCGGCGCTCCGGCCAAGCCGTGTAGCACCCCGGCATATTTCGTGCCCGAGGCAAGCGTCAGAGTGCCGCTCGCTTCGGTTTTCTTGCCTTTCAAACGGTTCGACCGGGTGAAGCGGGCACTGGCCGCGCCCGTGAGGGCAATGGGGTTCCAGCTGGATGCGGCAGGGGCGATGAAGCTGTTGCCGTCGACCAGGCAATCCACGCTGTCGTCACCCTGTATCGCGATATGGCCGACCGCGCCGGAATAGCTCGATTCGATCCGGTTGCCGCGAAAGATGTTGGCGCCCGATTGCATATTGCCAATCACGCTGGGCTGGTCCGAATGCAGGCTGTTGGCCTCCACCAGATTGCGGCTCGACGGATAGTTGAGGCCAAGCTCCAAGGCCTTCGCACCCGTGGTCCGCAGCTGGACATTCCGGACCACACCGTCGTTCCAGTTATCGAGCCGGATATTGGCGGCGACCTGCGGAATCTCCATCAGCAGGTCCGAGCCGGTCGAGCCGCACCAGCGCAACCCGTCGATTGCATTGCCATGCATCGGTTTCGCATTGGTCGCCGCGATCAGGCCGCTGCCCAGCGTATCGTGGCGCACCGCCATGTCCCTGATCCGGGTGCGCGAGCAGCCGACCATTTCGATGCACAGGCGATCCACATGATCGAACCAGGGCCGGTCGATCAGGATATTATCCATGCAGCCGGACAGGGAAATGCCCATGCCCTGCGCATGCCCCGCGCCGGCATTGGCTTGGCCGATATGGACGAAGCGCGGGCGGACGATATGGATATTGCCGATCCGCACGGTGGAGCCGGTTCCGTGGTTCTGGAATTCCAGCCCCATCCGGCCGCAATTCTCGAACACGCAATCGATCAGCCAGATATTTTGGGCCGAGCCGGTGTCGCACACCCAGCGGATGCCGTTGGTGGAGCCGAACCATGCGCCGTCGATCCCGCTTTGCGGATCGCTGGTGAACCTGACCCGGTTGAACACGACGTTCTCCACGGTCTGGCCCTGCGGCACATAGAGCGCGCCATAGCCATTCGCGCCGTGCAGGGTGAGATCCTGCAGCAGGAGGTTTTCGCAGGAATGGAGCGTCAGCGCGCTGCCCGACGTGATCGCATGATCGGTCTGCCGCAGGATCGAGCGGCTCATGCCCTGCCCGAGGATCGCGCTGCCGGACTGGTCCCACGTCAGCCCGCCGCTTTCATTGAGGGCATAGGTCCTGCTCTCGAGCCGGAGAGTTCGCTCGCCGGCGGCGGCGAACAGCGCCCTGACAGCCGCGAAGGCCGGATCGTCCGGCGCCAGACCGTCGCCGGTCGCGCCGTGCAGCGACGGGGTCGTCCCTTGCCGGAGGGAATGGGCGAGGGCGCTTTTGGCCAGGCCGCGCGCCGCGACGTCCAGCCCGATCATTGCGACACCCGATAGGCGAGGGCGCCCGCAGTCAGCGCGATATCGAGATGGAAGGTCGCGCCTTCCTCCGTCTCGATCCAGACTTGCTCGCAGCCTTGTTCATGGAATGTTCCCCACACCATTCCGCCGACGAGCAGGGGAGTGAGCGTGTCGCCCCCATCCATCGAACGCAGCATCCGCACGGTGCCGGTCCATTCGCCGGACAGGGTCAGGATGATCGGGATGCCGAGCACGGGCTGGAACGGCCCGGCCAGCAGGGAAGCCGAAGTCTCGCCGCTCAAGGGATCAGGGGACGCGGCAGGCTGGTCCGCGATCGCTACGGGCAGAGGGGCATTGCTACTGACGATGGAAAGGCGCGATTCGGAATCCGAAAAACCAAGCGCGAAAGCCGGAGCGAATCCGGCTGGAACGGAGATGGGCGGGGGATTGGGCATGATGGTCGTCCTCTTGCCGATTGCGAAAAAGGACAAACCCCATAGGCCCGGAAAGCTGCTGTAGGAAAATGAAAAATTGCGGCTTTGGCCTTGCGGAATCCGCTGGATCGGCGATCCGCCGCCTCGGTGCCTCTCTGGCTCCTTTATGGCGCCTCTGTGTGCCGTTCTGTCGCCAGAAAGTGCCGGTAGGTATCCGCGATGCCTTCGCGCAGGGTGATGGCGGGCCGCCAGCCCATCGCCGCGAGCTTGCTCCCGCTCATCAGCTTGCGCGGCGTGCCGTCCGGCTTGGCCGGATCGGTCACGATCCCCCCGCCGAAACCCACCGCGTCGCACACCAGCCGGGCAAGATCGACGATCGGGATATCCTGCCCCGATCCCACATTGACATGCTCCTCGCCGGAATAGAATTTCAGCAGGAAGACACAGGCATCGGCGAGATCGTCGACATGCAGGAACTCGCGCCGGGGGGTGCCGGTGCCCCAGATTTCGATATGCGGCGCGCCCGCCAGCTTCGCCTCATGCGCCTTGCGGATCAGGGCCGGCAGGACATGGCTGCTGGCGAGGTCGAAATTATCGCCCGGGCCATAGAGGTTGGTCGGCATGGCGCTGATGAAATCGCAGCCATGCTCGCGCCGGTAGGCCTGGCACAGCTTGATCCCGGCGATCTTGGCCACCGCATACCATTCGTTGGTCGGCTCGAGCGGGCCGGTGAGCAGCGCGTCCTCGGTGATCGGCTGGGGGGCGAGCCGGGGGTATATGCAGGACGAACCGAGGAACAGCAGCTTTTCCGCCGCATGCCGGCGCGCCGCCTCGATCAGATTGGCCTCGATCATCAGATTGTCGTAGAGGAACTGGGCCGGATAGCTGTCATTGGCGAGGATGCCGCCCACTTTCGCGGCCGCCACGATCACCGCATCCGGGCGATTCTGCGCGAACCATTCCCGCACCGCCTGCTGCTCGCGCAGATCGACGGAGCGCGGCGCGGTCAGGATCGTGCAATTTTCGCGCTCAAGGCGGCGGACGATGGCGGAACCGACCATGCCCCTGTGCCCGGCGACATAGATCCGCTTGCCTGCTGGATCATAGGCTGGTCCCATGGCCCCGGCTCGCTCCGAAATCGTCAAACAGTCCTCCTGCAAGTCCGAAGGTCAAATCGGAAGGCAAATTAGGGCACTATGGCCGAGATGCAACGGATAAGCCTCGGCCTGGGAAACCCGCGAATATCCTGTTGCCGCCGGGCGTTAGCTTGTGCCTGAAAAAGCCTGTGCCTATAATCACGCACGGTGGCCGGGCTTGGCCGCCGCACACCCTCGCCAGTCAGGACATGCCTTGGCCGATCCCGCCGCGTCCCGCCCATCCCCCGCCGCTCCGCTGGCATGGTTCGACGTGCTGGGCACCGGCATTTCGGTGACCACTCCGGAGAGGGCCGTGGCAACCCTGCTCGCCTGGGCGCGGGACGACATCGGCCGCTATGTCTGCATCCGCGATGTCCATGGCGTGATGCTGGCCCGCCGCGATCCCGAACTGGCCGGGATTCACCGCGAAGCGGCGATGGTCACGCCCGATGGGATGCCCCTCGCCCTTCTCGGCAAGCTGCGCGGCCTGCCGGTGGAGCGCACCTGCGGCCCCGACCTGATGCTCGACATGTTCGCGGCCTCCCGCGCGGGGCAGGTGAAGCATTATCTCTACGGCGGGCGGGACGGCGTGGCCCGGGAACTCGCGGACAGGCTGCTTGAGCGCTTCCCCGGCGCCACCATTGCCGGAATGGAAACGCCGCCGTTCCGGCCGATCGAGGAAGAAGAATTGCGGGATCTGGCGACGCGGATCGACGCTTCCGGCGCGGATCTCGTCTGGGTCGGCCTTTCCACGCCCAAGCAGGA
>Ga0172382_10012072_pt1 | contig 11322 bp, 11 predicted proteins | sample Leawel138RmetaG_FD_122245 | JGI IMG/M metagenome (GOLD analysis project Ga0172382, IMG submission 122245) | Leachate microbial communities from a municipal landfill in Southern Ontario, Canada - Leachate well 138R metaG | ecosystem: Engineered > Solid waste > Landfill > Unclassified | place...
AGCTGACATCAAGGCCCTCTTCCCACCATCAAGCAGCAGCAAATATGCGGGGCGCCCAGGGGCGCAGCTATTCCTACCACGTGGAAGCGGCGGGCGGCCACGTGATGCGGACCTGACCGGCTGTCGGGGTGACTCGACAGTTCCTCTGTTATAGAGGTGATTACGCTACGGATGACGCCAGCTGGCCGCTACGCTCCAGCTTTCCCGATTTGGTACCGTCGCCAATGCCGAAGGCGCCACGAACCGGTAACCTCAGCAAATATTGACGTTCACTCAAAATTCTTCTTCCAGATGTCCGTCGGATCTCGTCGCTCACTGGCCGGGCATGCCGACGGGTCTGGACACAAAATATTCCGGGCAGCTCTCCATGCCGTTGCGGTCACCCAGGTCGCTCTGCCCTGTCGGCGAGAAGCTGCACGGCAGGCTCGGCCCGCTGGTGCGCGTCGGCGTGATTCCGTTGAATCCGGCGCCGGCGCAGAATTGGACTCCGGTCCTGAACGGTGGAATGCGGGCTACTCAGAGCTGAGGCGTCACGGCACGCCCGGCGCGTTGACGAACCATACGTTGTCCTCGCGCAGCCGACGGCTGCGCCAGCCGTCAGGGGTGCGAACCACCTCGTGGTGGTAGTAGCCACCGCACGCGCTCTGCTCCGCCATGCCCGGCAACTGCATCGGGTTGTAGAACATCGCGCGCACCGTGGCGGTGTCGCCGTCGACGTCCGTATTGAAATCGGTGACTTCGATGTTGGTGATGTAGTGCATGCTCCACGGGATCACCCCGAAGTTCGCGGCGAACCACTCGACGACTTCGTCACGGCCGCCGACGACGGCGCCGGCCGACGAATAGTCGATGTGCGCATCGTCGGTGAACACCGAGCGGTACAGCTCCCAGTCCTTGGTGTCGACGGCCCGGGCGTACCGGTACAGCAGCCCGGCGATCTGTTCGGCGTCGCTCGTCATGAACGGTTCGCTCGCACGCTCGCTCGTCATGAACGGTTCGCTCGCACGCTCGCTCGTCATGAACGGTTCGCTCGCACGCTCGCTCACTGGTCGGGCATGCCGATGGTCTTGGCCTCGAGGTACTCCTTGTAGCCCTCTTCGCCGTTGCGGTAGCCCAGGCCGCTCTGTTTGGTGCCGCCGAACGGGCTGCCGATTCCGAAGTGGCTCTTGCCGTTGATGGTCACGTTGCCGGTGCGCATCCGGCAGGCGACGGCGAACGCGCGGTCGACGTCGGCGCTGCTGACCTCACCGGACAGGCCGTAGATCGTGTTGTTGGCGATTGCGATCGCGTCGTCGTCGGTGTCGTACGGGGTGACGGTCAGCACCGGGCCGAAGATCTCCTCCTGCGCGACCTGCGAATCGGGATCGACGTCGGCCAGCAGCGTCGGTTGGGTGTAGTAGCCGACCGGCAGGTTCTCCGGGATGCCGCCCCCGGTGACCAGCCGGGCACCCGAGTCGATGCCGCTCTTGATCAAACCGAGGACCTTCTGCCGCTGGGCTTCGCTGATCTGCGGGCCCTGCATGTTGCCGGGAGTCCACGGGTCGCCGACCGGGAATCCTTCCATCATGGTCTTGAGGATCTCGATGCCCTCGTCATAGCGGCTGCGCGGCAACAGGATCCGGCTGGGCAGGATGCAGCTCTGCCCCGACATCACGCACGCCATCATCGCGGCCAGTGGCAGCGCGGCGTTGAAGTCGGCGTCGTCGAGCACGATGTGGGCGGACTTGCCACCGAGTTCCAGCAGCGTCTTCTTCACCGTCGGAGCGCCGGCGGCCAGGATCGCGCGGCCGGTGGCGGTCGAGCCGGTGAACGTGATCATGTCCACCCGCGGATCGGCCGACAGCGCGGCGCCCACCTCGTTGGCGTTGGAGACCACCACGTTGAACACACCTGCCGGGATGTCGGTCTCCTCGGCCACGATGCGCCCGTACTCGGTGCCCGACCACGGCGTGAGCTGCGCGGGTTTGAGCACGACGGTGTTCCCGGCCATCAGCGCAGGCACCGTCTCGGCGATGTTGAGGTAGAACGGCACGTTCCACGGGGTGATCGCGCCGACCACACCGACCGCTTCGTAGTGGATCTTGCGCCGCGCCGGCCCCAGCGGGGTGTCATGCACGCCGTTGTCGACCAGGTAGTCGAAATCCCGGCCGTGCTCGGCCCAGTGCTTGACCTCCTCGATCGGGCTCTCGATCTGGCTGCCGGACACCGAGACGGGGCAGCCGACCTCGGTGATCAGGATGCGGCGCAGCCGCTCCTTGTTGCGCTCCAGCGCCTCGTGCAGCTGGGTCAGGCAGTGATACCGAAAGTCCAGGTCCCGTGACCAGTCGGTCTCGTCGAATGCCCGCCGCGCCGCGCTGCAGGCGCGGGCCATGTCCTCGACGGTGCCGTCGGTGGCCCGCCCGGCGACCTGCTCGCTGGCGGGGTGGATCACGTCGAATGTGGCTCCGCTGCCCGTGATTTGCAGTTCCCCGTCGATGAGCATGCGCTCGTCGCCTGCGAGCACACCCGTGTCGGTCTCGGTCGTCGTCATGCCTGACAGCTTTACAAGTTTTACGCCGGGTGTCACGCGTTTTCTGTTAGCTCGGCTTTATTCCTACCGAATGGCGCAACTGTGCCAGAAACTGATCGTCGTCGTCGGCGCGGACGATGTAATGCGAGACGGCCACCCGGATCGCCGTGGCCGCCTTGACCGCGCCGTTGGGGCCGGGAAGCAGTTTCTCCAGCTGGGCGCGCATCGCCGGGATGATGTGGGCCAGGCGGCCGATGACCACCTCGGGTTCGATGTCGACGAGCCGCACGCCGGAATAGGACTGCTGGTAGTCGACGATGAACCGCATCGCGGCGTCCACCCGGTCGTTGCCGCGCAGCCCGGCCGTGGCCTTGGCGATTCCGGTCTCGAACATCTCGCGCTCGTAGATGCCGAACGCTTCCAGTAGGGCCGGCTTGTCGGCGAACCAGCGGTAGAGGGTCGGACGTGACACCCCGGCCTGAAGGGCGACCTCGGACAGGCTCAGCTTCGTCTGCCCGCTGCGGCTGAGCACCTCGGCGGTGGCGACGAGGATCCGGTGCCTCGTCGAGGTGTCCTCGGCGGCGGCGGCATCGCTTGCGGGTTCGTTCACGTACCTGGCCTCACTTACGGGTTCGGTCTCGATCGTAAAGCGTGTCCGGGCAGCGCAGCGGTGGCACGCGGGCGGCGTCGCTCACAAACTCTTCTCCAGCAGGGCGACGGTGTCGAGGTCGTCGAGCGCGTGCAGACTCCGCTCCAGGCCCTTCAACGCGATGCCGTCGTCCTGCATCCCGCCCATGCCCGCGGTGATCAGGGTGGCGACGTAGGGGTACATCGCGCCCTGCCGGTAGCGGTCCCACAGCTGGTCACCGTCCAGCTCCGGCCCGCCCGACGCCGCCAGCGCGCGCCGGTAGACGTCGAGCAGATCCCGCTCCGAGCGCCGTCGATCCTCGGTGGTCATGCTGGTGACCAGCGTGTATGCCAGCTCCCGGCCGGGGTGGCCGCGCCGCACCGCCTGCCAGTCCAGCAGCCCGGCCCGCCCGTCGCGGAAGTACAGGTTGCCGGGGTGGGCGTCGCCGTGCATGACGGTGTGCGGCGGGCGGTCGACGAGCGAGGCGATGGCGCGGTAGTTGTCGTCGATGAAGCCACCTCGGTGCACGGGCAGGGGGGTGCGTTCGGCCAGCCGCCGCGCCGACGTCCGCAGCAGCGGCGCGGTGAGCAGGGATGCGCTGTCGCCCGACGCCGAGTAGAGCCAGCCGAGCGGGCCGGCGTGGCCCCGGGCGGGCAAGCGGCCCCAGAACGTCGCGTGCACGGTGGCTAACAGCTCGACGACGAGCGCGGCGCGATCCGCGTCGATCGGGTGCAAGGTGTCGGGGAACTCGCAGTCGCCGCCCGCGAGATCCTCAAGAACGAGGATGTACCGGCCGGTGTACGGGTCGAAGGCGGAGCCGTAGCTGAGCGGTACGCCGGTGGTGAGCTCCGGGGAAAGCTCCCGGTAGAACCGCGTCTCGGTCTCGGCGAGATTGCCCAGCTCACCCATCAGGCGGGTGCCGACGGTCTCGGCCGCCATTTTGACGAACACCGACTCGGGGACGCCGTCACCGGTGAGCGCCAGCCGGGCCCGCGACGACGTGCCCGCGTCGCCGTCGAGCACCGACACCGACGTCACCGCGCGCCCGATGACCGATGACATCGCGGCGGCGTCGAGATCGGCGACCGTGCGGGGCAGCGCACGAGCGCGGCCGATCACTGCGTCGGTCCCGATCCTGCCGAGGGCGCGGCCCAGATGCGCGGCCAGACCGGCGGCCCTTGCGATCCGCTGGGTGATGACGGTCAACACGCCTCCTAGGCTTGTACCTGTAGCCAGAACAGGCTTACAAAATCACCCATATTTGTAAAGTTAAAAAGGAGGCCGGCATGGCGGGTCCGCTGGAAGGTCTGCGGGTGGTCGAGCTCGGCGTGTGGGTGGCCGGTCCCGCGGCGGGTGGCATCCTCGCCGACTGGGGCGCCGATGTCGTCAAGATCGAACCGCCCGGCGGCGACCCGGCGCGCACATTCGGTCGGATGTTGGGCATCCAACCGCAGGATCGCCATCATGTCAGCCCGCCGTTCCAGATGGACAACCGTGGAAAACGCAGCGTGGTGCTCGACCTCGCGACCGCCGACGGGCAGTCCTCGGCGCGCGAGCTGCTCGCCGGCGCCGACGTGTTCCTGACCAACATCCGCACCGGTGCGCTGCGCCGCATCGGGCTGGACTTCCCGGCGGTGGCGGCGGCAAAACCCCAGCTGATCTACGGCCTGATCACCGGCTACGGCAGCGACGGCCCCGACGCGGATCGGCCCGCCTACGACGTCGCCGCGTTCTGGGCCAGGTCCGGTCTGGCTCACCTGCTGACCCGCCCCGGCGAGGCGCCGCCGTTCCAGCGCGGCGGGATGGGCGACCACATGGCCGGTATGACCCTGGCCGGTGCCGTGTGTGCGGCGTTGGTGGCGCGGGCCCGCACCGGCTCAGGGCAGTTGGTGAGCACGTCGCTGTACCGGCAGGGGGCCTACACCGTCAGCTTCGATCTCAACACGTTCCTGCTCACCGGGCACCCGATCGCGATCGGGCAGCGCGAGACGATGGGCAACCCGTGCATGAACAACTACACCGCCGCCGACGGGCGCCGGTTCTGGCTGGTCGGTCTGCAGGGCGAGCGGCACTGGCCCGCGTTGTGCGCAGCGGTGGAGCGCACGGACTGGCTGTCCGACGAACGTTTCGCCACCGGCCGGGCGCGCGCGGCCAATGCGGTCGAACTCATCGCCGAACTGGACACCGTCTTCGCGGGCAAGACGCTGGAAGAATGGGCGGAGGTCTTCTCCGGACAACCGGATCTGTTCTGGTCGCCGATCAACTCGATGGAAGACGTCATCGCCGACGAGCAGTTCCACGCATCCGGCGGGATCGTCTATGTGCCCGACTCCGACGGCGGGGCGGTCCCGATGGTCGCCACCCCGGCGGACTTTCACGGCACGCCCGCCGAAGTGCGTTGCGCTGCACCAGAACTGGGGGAGCACACAGAGGAGGTCCTCGCCGAACTCGCTCAGTGGACGAATCGCTCGATGTAGGGGGTGAACCGTCGCCGCAGCTCGTCGGAGTCCAGGCCCAGGTCGGCGGCGCGGTAATCGACCGTGCCCAGCCTGCCCCGGGTGTGCCCGGCCAGGTATTCGCTTACCGCTGTTCGGGATTCGGCGGAAGGACGGTATCCGGCCACGTCCCACACCCGTTCCACCATGGCCAGGTCGTCGGCCATGAACTCGTCGAAGCGCACGTCGATGGTGCGCTCGGGAGGCAGCTTGTCGTGGTCGCGCAGGCAGGCCGACAGCATCTCGTCTATGCGGTCGATCCAGTAGCCGGCCACGGTGGGCACGTCGACCTCGTCGACGCTCATGCGCATCGTGTAGGTCATCATCGTGGCCATCGACACCGACACGTCGACGGGATCGCGGTGGGTCACGATGAACGTCGCGTCCGGAAAGACGTTCATGATCGGCACGAACTGCTCGAGGTGCTGTGGACTCTTGAGTACCCATCGCCGCTCGTACCCGTCCTGGTGGGACAGCACCTGCAGCATCATCCGCAGGAACTGGTAGCCGGGCGTCTGGTCATTGTCGCGAAGGTAATCCGACCAGCGCGGCAGATGGGTCAGCGTGGTGAAGAACCCGCTCGCGAAATCCTGCACCATCAACCCGATGTCCTCGTGGATGTGGTCGATCGTCATCTCGTGCATCAACTGGAAGTAGGGCATCAGCGTGTTCGAGATGTTCAGGGCTGCGCCGGTGCGCTCCCGCCGCGGTTCGATCGTGCCCTCCTCGCCCAGCGGGGGCAACGGCTCCTGGGCCTCCCAGTACGGCAGCGAACGCAGCGCCGGATCCGCGGCCAACATGCTGTGCAGATGCGTGGTGCCCGTCCGGGGCAGGCCCGCGATGATCATGGGGGCCGCGATGTCGACGTCGAAGACCTCGGGGTGCCGCTTGAGGTGATCGATGACCTGCAGTCTGCCCTTGAGGAACGTCAGCATCAACGAGAACGCGTAGGTGCGGCCGGACGCGGTGAGCCGGGGGAGTTCGTGGAATGCCTTCAGTAGCACCGCCATCCGTTCGCGGTAGTCCTGAGCACCGAAGTCGGTCAGGCCGGTCTGTATGGACGCCTGCTCGTGAAGCGCGTCCGCGGTCAGCGGGCAGTAGTCCGCCATCGCCGCCATGCCGTCGATGATCGCCTGCGCCTCCGGGCTGAAGGTCGGGCGCGCCAGATCGGCGATGTGCACGGCGGCTGCCGGCCGCGGCGAGGGCGGGGCTGTCACGGCGCAGACGCTACCCGGGCGTTACAGATCTTACAAGAAGTGTCTTGACGTAAGTTTTGTGTCTAGGATTCTTCCATGTCTTCCTCCGCGGGTGAGAGTGCCGCCGCGTGGCGCGAATTACTCTCGGCGTTCGCCGATTTCGACACTCAGTTCCTCGATGGCCCCAAGGCGGTGCGGGGGCAGACCGCGGTGGCCGAGGGCTATCAGAACCTGGCCACCATGCTCGCGTTGTCCCTGGACATGCACTATTTCGCCGATCCGGTGGCGCCGCGGTTCATCGACACGTTGACGCCGTTTCGGCCGGATCGGCGCTGGGGCGGGGACAACACCGACTGCTACTACGGCTACGCGGCCGTCGACCCGCGTCGGACCTACCGGACCAGCGGGCGCCCGAAGGACAGCGTCATGTACTCGGTCACCGTGTACAACGAGCCCGAGCCTGGGGCGTGGCCCAACCGCACCGTCGGGCTGCTCTACGACGTCGACATGCCGATCGACGTTGACGGCCGATTCCGTTGTGTGCTCGGCCCGCAACGCCCAGCCGGCTACGACGGACCGTTCATCGAGCTGAGCCATGACGCGCGCGGCATCATCACCCGCGACTACCACGAGCATCCGGAGTCCGGGGCGCGGGTGCAGTGGGACATCGAGGTCGTCGACCACGGTGGCCTGCCTGCGACCCCGGCGAAATCCGATGCGGACGTGGCGAAGTCGCTGCGCGCGTCGCTGCGGTTCGCCCAGGACATGTATGCGCTGATACCGCTGATACTGATGGAGCGCAAACCCGTCGAACTGGCCGACGGGCAGTCGCTGAGCCTCAACACCCTAGCCCCGCCGTACCGCGCGGGTGCTGCCACGCACGGCTACTCGATGCAGGATGCCTGCTATTGCCTGGGTGGGTTCTCCCTCGAGCCGGGTGAGGCGTTGGTGATCACGTCGAAGCACCCGAAGTGCCGCTTCTGGAATCTCACGCTGTGGAACCAGTACATGGCTGCTCTCGACGTCGAGTACGGCCGGGCGGGGCTGAACTCGGGCTCTGCGGTGCCGAACTCCGACGGCTCGGTCACGATCGTGGTGAGCACCGAGCAGCTCGCCCACCCCGATGCGCTCTCGACCAAGGGGCATCCGGAAGGGCTGATGTCATTTCGCTGGTTTCTCGCCGACGAGTTGCCCGAACACCCCGCCACCACGGTGGTGCCCGTCGCGCAGGCGCCGGCGACGATCAGCTGAGATCGCCTGCGCCCGCGGACATCACCGGGCCGATCCACTGCCGCAGGTAGCCGCGCAGCGCGGCGGCGCTACGGGCCGGATCCGACGGCGCGATGACCATCGACTGGATCATCCGGAGCAGGAACTCGACCAGGTCGTCCATCCGTCGGCCCGTGAATCCCATCGCCGACCAGTCGATGCCGGTGTGCTCCAACATGGTTCGCGATCGGGCCACGGCCGCAGGCATCACCATCTTGCGGCTCATGACGCGCATCCGGTCGGTCTCCAGCAACAGCCCGAGAAGCGGTTCGTCGGGTAGCCGCTCGATCAGGTAGGCGACGGCCTCGACGAGCAGATCGGTGGCGTCGGTGAAGTGGCCGGACATCTCCCCGATACGCGCCGTCCAATGGTCGAGGGCGATCTCGGCCGCGGCCGCCAGGAGGTCCTCGGAGGACGTGAAGTGGCGGTAGATGGTCGGGCGGGTGATGCCCAGATCGGCGGCCACCTCGGTCAGCGTGGTGTGTCTCGGCCCGCGTCTCTCGATGCTGGCCAGCGCGGCGTCGAGAATGCGCTGGCGCGCTTCGCGGTCATCGGCCGGCGGTGCACCGCGCCAGCCCTTGCGCCCCATGGCCGCAACCCTACATATCGCGGTGCTTGACCCGGGCCGCGTGGCGCAACTGGGCGAGGAACTGTTCGGAGTCGTCGCTGCGCACCAGGTACTGCGAGATCGCCACGCGCACCGCGGTGGCCGCCGCCAGAGCGGCGTCGGGCCCGGTGCACAGTCGTTGCAGGCGATCGCGCATCAGCGGCAGCACGCGGGTCAGTCTCTTGATCACCTGATCGGGTTCGACGTCGACCATGCGCAGGCCGGGGTAGGACAGTTGGTATTCGACGATGACCCGCAGCGCCGCGTCGAGGCGCTCGGAGACAGGAAGATCCGCGGTGGCCCGTGCTATCGCGCGTTCGTAGTACTGGCGTTCCCACACCACGAACACATCGAGCAACTCGCGCTTGTCGGCGAAGTACCGGTACAGCGTCGGGCGGGAGACGCCGGCCTGACTGGCCACCTCGGACAGCGACAACTTGGTTGTGCCGTTGCGGCCCAGCACTTCTGCCGTTGCGGCCAGGATGCGCTGGCGTGTCGGGGAGTCCGGATCGTCGGCGCTCTGCGGACCACGATCACCCGGCGGCGGTTGCGGCATGCAGACAGCTTTACAAATTAACGGTGAAGTGTCACGCTAATTCGGTGACTGCACCATCGCTGCACGAGCGTGAGCACAGCGCGATCGACATCACCTCCCACGACTTCTGGAGCCGACCCTTCGCGCAGCGTGACGAATCGTTCGCGCGGCTGCGCGCCGGTGACGGGCTGAGCTGGCACGCACCGTTTCCGTCGTTGTTCCCGATGGAGGAGCCCGGCTACTGGGCCGTGACCCGGCGGGCCGACATCGCCTACGTCAGCCAGCATCCCGAGTTGTTCACCTCCGAGCGCGGCGTCGCGCTGGACCCGATGCCCGCCGAGGTGCAGCGCTTCGCGTCGTTCTTCCTCACCATGGACCCGCCGCAGCACACGACCTACCGCCGGTTGATCAGCTCGGCGTTCACCCCGCGTAACGTCCGCCAGATCGAGGAGCAGATCCAGCGCAACGCGGTGGCGATCGTCGACGACCTGGTCGGGGCCGGCGACATCAACTTCGTCGCGGATTGTTCTGCGCGACTGCCGATGCTGACGATCATGGAGATGCTCGGGGTGCCCGGCGCCGATCAGCCCGCCGTGGCGCTGGCCGCCGAGAAACTGTTCTCGATGAGCGACGACGAGTACAGCTCCCTGGAAGAGCGGGCCGCCAACACCCTCAACGAGATCATGTTGCTGTCGAGCACCGGCGCCGAGCTGGCGAAGTTCCGCCGGGCCCATCCCGGGGACGACCTGATGACCGGCATCGTCAACGCCGAGGTGGACGGCCAGCGGCTCACCGACGAGGAGATCGGGGCGTTCCTGATCCTGCTGGCGTCGGCGGGTAACGACACCACCAAGCAGACCACCACCCACGCGATGATGGCGCTGGTGGAGAACCCGCAGCAGCGCGCGTGGCTGATGGCCGACTTCGACGGCCGCATCGGCGCGGCGGTCGAGGAGTTCGTCAGGTGGTCGTCGCCGGTGCTGCAGTTCGCGCGGTTCGCGACGCGGGACACCGAGATCAACGGGCACCCGGTCGCCGAGGGGGACAAGGTCGGGCTGTTCTACTGCTCGGCCAACCGGGACGAGGCGGTGTTCGACAACCCGGCGGGCTTCGATCTGTCGCGCTCGCCGAATCCGCATCTCGGGTTCGGCGGCGGCGGCCCGCATTTCTGCCTCGGCAACCAGTTGGCAAAGGCGGAGCTGCGAAACCTGTTCAGGGAGTTGCTCACTCGACTCAAGACGGTCGAGTTCGGTGAACCCGACCTGCTCCACAGCAGCTTCGTCCACGGTGTGAAGCGGCTGCCCGCCCACGTTCGATGAGGATCGGAGAGTGCGCATGAGGATTGCGGTGGATCTCGCCAAATGCACCGGGCACGGCATCTGTGAGTCGATCGCCGAGGACGTGTTCGAAGTCCAGGACGACGGCGCGGTGGTGATCCACGACGCCGACCGTCCGGAGTCCGACCGCGACCGGATGCAGCAAGCCATCACCCAGTGCCCGGCGGCGGCCCTCTACCTCGCCGCGGAATAGCATTCCCGGTCGTTGTCGAGGGGGCCCTCGCCGCAGCCCGGAATGCTATTCCGCGGCAGGTTATTTGGGCGGGCGGGGGCGGACCAGGACCGACTGCTGGATCGCACCGACGGCGCCGGTCTCGTCGAACAGCGTTCCGAGCGTGGTGCCGATACCGTCGGGCCCGTAGTTGGTCTCGGCGCGGATGCCGACCCACTCACCGCCGGGCACCCGGTGGATGTGCACCGCCAGGTCGGTGTTCAGGAACGTCCACTTGCGGATGTCGAGTTTGGTGCCGATCCCGTTGGCGTCGTCGGCGACGGCGAACACCCGTTCCAGCGGGGTCATCGACTCGCCCTTGACGAGATCGACCTCAGGCCTGATCCACGACTCGCCGGGCCCCTCGGCCATCGGTGTGGTGAGCCAGCGCCAGTCGAGGCTGTGGACGTAATTGCGGTCCCAGTCCTTCTTCATGTCACGGCTGCGTGCCTCCGACACCGGGCGCAGCGGCACGGCGGGCGCATGCACCACGGCGGCGGTGTCCAACGTCTGCAGCCGCCACCCACTGGCCCTG
>Ga0172382_10012073_pt1 | contig 11322 bp, 13 predicted proteins | sample Leawel138RmetaG_FD_122245 | JGI IMG/M metagenome (GOLD analysis project Ga0172382, IMG submission 122245) | Leachate microbial communities from a municipal landfill in Southern Ontario, Canada - Leachate well 138R metaG | ecosystem: Engineered > Solid waste > Landfill > Unclassified | place...
ACATATATCATCTTGAGACATATTAGCAGCTATTAGTTTATCTTTGTCAGGCGTATCTACACCGTAAAAACATGGATCTGTTGTCGGGGGAGAGGATACTCTCATGTGAACCTCACTCGCTCCTGCCTCCTTTAGCATTCTTATAATTCTCTTTGAGGTTGTCCCGCGAACGATAGAGTCATCAACAACTATAACTCTTTTTCCTTTGATTATATCAATCATAGGGGATAGTTTCATCTTAACTTTAAGGTCTCTCATCTCTTGTGTCGGCTCAATAAAAGTCCGTCCAATATAGTGATTACGCATAATTCCCATCTCATAAGGGATACCGCTCTCTTGTGCATAACCTATGGCTGCAGGAACTCCGCCATCGGGAACCGGAATTACCATATCAGCCTCAACCGGTTTAATAAGCGCTAACTCTCTGCCCATATTTTTTCTAGTCTGGTAAACACTCTGACCAAATACTTTTGAGTCTGGTCTTGAAAAATATACATATTCAAAAATACAGTGCTTTGGAGTAGGTTCAAAAACCTTTATGCTTCTTGGCTCTTCGCCTTCGTTAAATATTAGAAGTTCCCCGGGTTCAACGTCTCTTATGAACTCAGCACCGACAAGGTCAAATGCACAAGTCTCACTTGCAACTATATAGCCGCCTCCCGGAAGTTTTCCTAGACTTAATGGTCGAAAACCATGTCTATCACGCATTGCAAACATCTTTGTTCTGCTTAAAAATACAAGGGAGAAAGCACCCTCTATTTTTTGTACAGCATCAATAATTCTATCAAGGAGTTTTCTTTTTTCGCTTTTGGCAATAAGGTGTATAAGATTTTCAGTATCCATAAAGGTTTGAAAAATAGCACCTTTATCAATTAGCTTGTTTCTAATCTCTTCGGCATTTGTAAGATTACCGTTATGAACAATCGCCATCTCGCCCAAGTCATATCTTGCAAATACCGGTTGAGCATCTAAAATGGAGTCATCTCCGGCAGTTGAGTAGCGTGTATGTCCAATTGCGCTTGAGCCCCTTAGGGTTTCAAGTTTTTTCTCATCAAATACCCGCATAACTAAACCGCGCTTTTTGATTGTTTGAAGTTTTGTTCCGTCTGAGGAGCTGATTCCTGCTGCTTCTTGTCCACGATGCTGAAGTGCATGTAGCGAAAAATAAGCTAATTTTGAAGCTTCTTTATTACCGTAGATTCCTACAACTGCACATTTTTCATTTACATCTTTTAGCACATTTTCTCCTCGAGAATATTTAACGGAATTATACTAAAAGCAAATTAAATAGAGTTTATTTTACAACTCAAGACAGTCACTTATGGAGTAAAGTCCCGCCTCTTTGTTTACTAGCCAAGAGGCTGCTCTTATAGCACCTTTGCTAAAGGTGTTTCTTGAGGTCGCCCGATGGTTTAGCTCTATAAATTCACCGTCATTATAAAAACCAACAGTATGACGCCCGACTATATCTCCGCCACGAAGAGCCATAACTGCGATTTCATCTCTGCTTCTCTCACCGATATTACCGTCTCTACCACTTATGCGTACACTATCTAGATTAGCTCCACGACCGCGCGCTGCCGACTCACCAAGAGTAAGAGCCGTTCCGCTTGGAGCATCTTTTTTATGCTTGTGGTGCATCTCAACTATCTCTATATCAAAACCCTCAAGTGCAGCTGCAGCTTGATAGACTAGATTGTTTAAGAGTGCAACGCCAAGAGACATGTTTGTAGCATATAAAATCGGCATACACTCACTGGCTTGCCTTAGGAGATTAAGTTGATGAGCGCTTAATCCGGTTGTTCCAATAACAAGTGGTTTTGGAGTTTTTATAGCAGCTTCAAGAAGGATTTCACAAGCCTCAGGAAGAGAGAAGTCGATAACAATGTCGCATCCATTTAAAAATGATTCTATATCCGTGCTTACCAAAACGGATGGGTCAATGGAGAAGTCGAGAGAACTTCTGACATATACAGAGCTTAAACTTATATTATCACTCTCTTTTAAATCATCTATAATTAACCTGCCGACTCTGCCATTTGCACCAAAAACACCAACTCGTGTCATTTAATTCTCCTACTAAATAAATTAATTTAATTTTTCATCCACATAAGATATAGCTTGAAGTGCGGCAACAGCACCGTCACCCGCAGCACTAACAACCTGTTTTGGAGCAGCTATACGCATATCGCCTGCTGCAAAAAGACCTTCAACCGAGGTCTTCATGCTGATATCAACAATTATATCTCCCTGCTTGCTTACATCACATAGAAAGCTTCCATCTTCTTGAATTAGAGTTTGATTATTTACATCGTTTCCGACAAAAACAAAAACACCGGGTGCTTTTATATCACGAATCTCTCCATCGCTGTTTTTTACCTTGATACCTACAACTCCCATATTATCGCCGTAAACTTCTTCGGGAGTAGTGTTTAAAATAAGCTCAATATTTTCGGAATTTTCTACTCTTTTTACTGTATTTGGAGCTGCACGAAATGAGTCACGCCTATGGATGAGATAGACTTTAGAGCATATTTTCGCAAGGTATAGAGCCTCTTCTAAGGCAGTATCTCCGCCGCCGATTACAGCAACTTCTTTTCCTTTATAGAAAAAACCATCACATGTAGCACAAGTACTCACGCCCTTACCAAGCAATTCATCCTCTCCTGCAAATCCAGCTCGTCTTGGGGAGGATCCTGTACATACTATAACACTATGTGCTTGGCTTATTGAGCCATCCTCTTTATGAATCTTAAATATATCGCCATCTTTGCTGATACGTTTTACTTCAACCATCTCATGTTTTAGACCAAATTTTTGGCACTGCTCGGGCCATGGCATCATCAAATCCATTCCACTGATTTCGCCGGTAACACCTGGGTAGTTCTCAATCTCTGAACTCTGCGTTATCTGCCCTCCGGGCATACCTTTTTCAAACATAACAACGTTTTCTAAGCCACCGCGAGTTGTATATAATCCTGCAGTAAGACCTGCCGGTCCGCCACCGATAATTGCGCAATCCAATATCATAAAATATCCTTGTTTATAAATCTTTTATTTGGGTTGATAACTCATTTAAATTATCTAGTTTTCGTATCACTATATTCATTATTCCCATAAAGGGGCTTTGCCCCTTTATTCCGCTCAGACCGCTGTGGTCACTGAAGGTGGGCTCTCAAATTACAATAAATCAACACTTTTAGATAACTCATTTAAATTATCTAGTTTTCGTATCATACTATCTTGTTTATAAAGAGACTCTTTTGTTTTCTTTATAAAAAAAATAGATGGAATTTCATATAAGTTAAATCTTTGTATAAAACTTAGAGATGTTTTTGTTCCGCTTCTTAAAAATGTGGTATTTTTGCTGTTTTCATAAACTTCATTATAGTAGTCAATTGCAATAATGGGGAGATTTAAATCAATATCTGCAAGAAGTTGGGCTGTTTTATCTATTTTAGAGCTATAAAAAACTACTATATATTTATCAGCCGTTGGGGTAAAAATATCTTTTTTTTCATAAAATACCCACTCTTTAAAGTCAATAAATTTATACTCTGAGAATTTATAATTAAAATAAGCAAAGGCAGCAGCTATCATAGCTGCGCCAAAGAAAGAGGCTAGTAGTGTAGATAGAGAAAAGAGACTTTTGCCTCCTGCAGACACTACACTACTCTTAAGTTACGCTAAGAGAGCGTCTATTTTTTCAGCTAGAGCAGCTTTTGATTGTGCCCCGACAACTTGGTCTACCATCTTGCCATCTTTGAAAAACATGATTGTAGGAATAGAGCGAATACCAAATTTAACAGCAATATCTTGCTCTTCATCAGTATTTACTTTACAGATTTTAGCTTTACCGTCATAGTCATTAGCAAGCTCTTCAATTACAGGAGCAATCATACGGCAAGGCCCGCACCAAGGTGCCCAAAAATCTACTAAAGATACACCTTCGCTTAGTGTTGCTTCAAAATCAGAACCAGTTAATTCTATATATTTACCCATCTTAATTTCCTTCTTAAATTTAAGTTTTTGCATTATACAAGTCTAACTCTTTAAAATTGCTTTATGATATTTTTATCAAATCTTTATAAACTCTTTTTTCCTATTTTTATAAAATACACACTCCTCATAACCTGCATCTTTTGCCATCTTAAGAGCCTTATCACTAAATAATCCAACTTGCTCAGGTTTATGGGCATCTGAAGCAAATGTTATCGGGATATCAAGCTTTTTAATCTCCCTTAAGAGAGACATAGATGGATAAGCTTCGCCGATAGGCTTTCTAAATCCTGCAACATTTATCTCAATAGACATATCTGCTTCTTTAATCGCAAGTAGCGCATTTTTTGCTATTTCATTTATATCTTTTTTTGGCAAAAATTTAAAAATTTTAATTAAATCCAAATGCCCGACAATGTCAAAGAGTCTGCTACTTGCCATCTCCTCAATCGCATCAAAATATTTTTGCCAAATCTCATCAATATCCTGCTCTTTATAGTTTCCTATAAACTCAGGATTATCAAACCCCCACTCATCAATAAAGTGTACGGAGCCTATCAAAAAATCAACATCAGCTTTTAGAACTCTCTCATCCATATAGCCTTTAAGGTAATCAACTTCATATCCTAGCAGAATCTCAATGCTCTCTTTATATCTCTCTTTTGCCTCAAGAATAGTTGTTTCATACTCTTGCATCTGCTCAAAACTCATGCGATATTTTTCATCAAAATTCATAGGTGCATGTTCAGAAAAGCCAAAATATTTTATGTTGCACTCTATCGCTTTTTGGATATATTCAGATACTTCGCCCTCTGCATGATTGCAAAGTTTAGTATGGTTATGTAGGTCAACTATCATTGTTTAATTCTCATATTTATATGTTTTATGATATTATAGTGATAAAAATTAAATTTAGCGAATGTATAACGGAGAATTTTCTATGACTCAAGAAGAACTAGATGCTATGATGAGCGGTGATATTGAAGATTTAGACTCTTTTGCGGATGATGATATAAATAATGCCTCTGTTGAAGAGGATTCTGAATTTGAAGATGATGAAAAAGAGGATTTAGTCTCTGCAAAACAGAGTGATGATAAGCCGTTGGGATATAGTCCCGATACAGCACATCATTGGCCTCTTCCTGCAACAAATGAAAACAAAATGGTACATCAACTTGATGATGTTACAAAAGAGAGTGAAGAGAAAGCTAGTGAGATTTTTGACATTATTGAGGGGATAAGCAATGATTTGCTTGAGGAAGAGAAGAGAGCCCAAGAAGTAATAGAGGTGCTAGAAAGTAACATTGAGTTGTTTAAAACCTTAAGCATTAAATTTCCGGATGTAGAAGCTTTTAAAGTTCAACTAGATAAAAATAGCTCGGCACTACAGAGCACAAACGAAGCCTTAGAGACTCTTCAATCAAGTGGAGAGTCTATAATCAGTGTTATGGACATTATGCAGTATCAAGATATTCATCGTCAAAAAATTGAACGTGTTATTAATGTTATGCGCGCACTCTCTAACTACATGAACTCCCTCTTTGAAGGTAAAATTGATGATGAAAAAAGAGTCTCTTCTGCACAGCATATTGTAGGCGACTCTCATAATGAATTGGCGACAAATGAAGATATAGAAGCTCTTTTAGCGCAGTTTGGCAGTTGATGCAAAAAGTTGAGTTATTATCCCCTGCGGGAACGTTAGAAAAATTAAAAATTGCGATTGATTTTGGTGCTGATGCCGTATATGGAGGGGTGAGTCACTTCTCTCTTCGTATTCGCTCAGGAAAAGAGTTCAGTTTTGAAGAGTTTGAGGAGGGGATTGCATATGCACATGCAAGAGGTAAAAAAGTTTATGCAACAATAAACGGCTTTCCTTTTAACTCCCAACTCAACCTGTTAAAAAAACATATTTTAAAAATGGCAGAGCTAAAACCGGATGCTTTTATAATTGCGACACCGGGTGTACTTAAACTTTGCCACGAGTTAGCTCCAGAGATGCCTCTTCATCTCTCGACTCAAGCTAATGTAATGAATGTTCTTGATGCTAAAGTTTACTATGATATGGGAGCAACACGCATAATTACGGCTAGAGAGATCTCACTTAAGGATTTGGTTGAGATTAAAAAAGAGCTTCCGGATTTGGAGCTTGAAGTTTTTGTTCATGGCTCTATGTGTTTTGCATATAGTGGAAGATGTCTTATCTCAACACTTCAAAGCGGGCGTGTGCCAAACCGTGGCTCATGCGCGAATGATTGTAGGTTTCCTTATGAGATGTATGCGGCAAATCCTGAGACGGGAACGCTCTTTAGACTTGAGGAGGATGAGGGTGTGGGAACTTACATCATGAATTCAAAAGATCTTAATCTCGCTTCGCATATCAAAGAGATTCTAGATAGCGGTGTTGTAGATTCTGTTAAGATAGAGGGTCGTACAAAAACAGCATATTACGCGGCAGTAACGGCAAAGGCCTATAGAATGGCTATAGATGACTACTATGAAGATAAGGTAGATGTTGATAAATATCAGTATGAGTTACAATCTCTTCAAAATCGCGGATATACCGATGCTTATTTAATCTCTAGACCGTTTGAGAAACATGACACGCAGAGCTTGGATTTTACAATGCAACTTGGAACACATCAGGTAAGCGGAGTCGTAAATGAGGAGGGGACTCACTTCCTATGCAAATATAAAACTCTGCCTAATGATGAGCTTGAAATAGTTGCTCCGCTGGGTTCTAATATAGAACTCGTTGACAATAAGATAGGCACGACATATGAGCGTGAGGGAAGAGTTTACATGAAGCTAAAACAGCTCTTGGCTGAAAATAAAAAAGTGTGGGATGAGGTTCATAGCGGAAACACAAACCCGATAACACTTCCTCTAAAACTGCCGCCATACACCTTTTTAAGAGTTCCGGCTCATCCGGATATGGGAACGTACCCAAAAGCATAAGGGGGCTTTTTTTATACATCAAAAATAATTTAAAAAGCTATGATATAATCTCCAATCAAAAAAAAAAGGAAGATATTAGATGAAGTTTGTTTCAATTATAATAGGTAGTAAAAGCGATTACGAGGTAATGAAATCTTGTTCAGACATGTTTGAAGCATTCGGGGTTCAGTATGAGATGATAATATCTTCGGCTCATCGTTCACCGGAGAGAACAAAAGAGTATATAGCAAAAGCTGAGAAAAAAGGTGCGCAGGTTTTTATTGCAGCTGCCGGAATGGCTGCACATTTAGCAGGTGTTTTATCATCTAAGACGGTAAAGCCTATTATCGGCGTTCCTATGAGTGCGTCTGCCCTTGGTGGAATAGATGCTCTTTTATCAACTGTTCAAATGCCTGCAGGAATGCCGGTTGCTACAGTAGCGATAGGAAAAGCAGGAGCAATAAACTCGGCTTATTTAGCTATGCAGATATTAGCACTTGAGAATGAAGAGTTGGCAATTAAACTAAAAGAAGACCGTATTTCAAAAGCTAAAAAAGTTGAAATGGACTCAATGGAGATAGAGACAATCTTATCTTAAAAATTTCTAACAGGAATATGCATGAAGTGGATGAGTGATGAAGAGTATATGGAGCTTACCGGTCTGGAGATAACAGCTATTGATGATTTAGCAGACAGAGGAAAGCTGACTATAAAAGTAGAAGACGGTGTTAGATATATAGACCCGTCTAAAGGTGCAGGAGAGGTTGTTCCTGCACAACTAAAAGAGCTCTCTGCTCATAACACAAAAGAGATGGTAGTACAACCTGAGTTTGTAGAAAAAACGATAGGCACTATTATCAATCTTCATGAAAAAGTTCTTGACGCAAAAGATGAGACTCTTGCTGCTGTTAGAGTTGAAAATGAGTTTTTAAGAGAGGCGCTTGCATCTCTGCAAGAGCTCTATGATGAAGATAGAAAAACGATACATACGCTTCAAGAGCAGTTAAAACTTTCACAGCAAGAGGTTGAGTTTATGAGAAGAAAATATAAACTTATGTGGAATAAAGCTATAGAAGAACACACAGATAAGTAAGCTTTTAAATGACTATTGATGAGGCATGTATAGAGTGCATAATAAACCAGAGCGTTAAGGTTGCAAATGCCATTCATGCAGACGAAGCTCTCTCAGATGAGCTTACATCTACTGTTACAAAGATGAGTAAAGACTTCTCTTACAACGATACCCCGCCTGAAATAGCCTCCTATGTATATGAGAAAATGGCACAAATTGCAAATAAAACAGACCTTTACGATGAGGTTAAAGAGCTCTCTACAAAAAAAGCCCTCTCTTTTGTACCGCTTCTAGAAAAAGAGCTTTTAGACTCAAAAGATAAACTCCTAACCGCTATAAAAATAGCAGTAGCAGGAAATGTTATAGATCTTGCTGCAGAGGTGGAGTTTGACCTTGAAGATGAGCTAAGAGAGATATTTCATACAGAGTTTTCCCACAATGATTTTGACATATTTGAGGAGAAGCTAAGTAGCGCAAAGAGTGTTTTAGTCATAGGCGATAATGTTGGAGAGCATATCTTTGACTACATGCTTATGCAGACGCTAAAAAAACTATATCCAAATGCCAAATACTCATACATGGTAAGGGGAAATCCGATTATAAATGACGTTACTATAAAAGAGGCTAAAGAGGCTGGTTTTAGTGAACTTTGTGAGCTAGTAGATAGCGGAGTAAACACTCCCGGATTTGTTTATGATAGAGCAAACAGCTACTCCAAAGAGCTTTTTGACAGCGTTGATTTGGTTATAAGTAAAGGGATGGGAAATTATGAGTGTCTGAGCCCATCACACAGGGACAATATATGCTTTTTACTCAAAGTAAAGTGCGGAGTTGTTGCCGCCTCACTAAAAAAAGAGGTAGGCGACATAATCTGTAAAGTTGTTTAAACCTACTCAAACACCATTAATGCGTAGCCACTGTTTTGGTACCCTATAGTCTCTATAAAACTGTTAGGAGATATTTTTACCTCAGGAATAACATCCTCTTTTGGAATTGTATTTGCATTTAAGCTCATGGCGCACACAACTAACTCAACCCCTCTCTCAGATAGCTTTATAAGCTGTTTTTGAGATATTTCGATTGATGCCAAATCATCTTCGTCAAGAATTATCTCATCATAGTTTTTTGAAACTATCGGCGCGCAACTTCCATGAATTGTTACTGCAAACTTTGTCCTACCGCCGTTTTTCTCAATCATATCTATTGTTCTCTCAACTAAAATCATACGACTTGCTACATACTGCATATCTTTTGCATTACAGTTAAAGACCGCTTTGTACTCTTGCGCGTTTGCCGTTATAAAAAGAGTAGATAAAATAATAAAAAAGTATCTCATGTTATTCTCCAAGTCCAAAAACATTTGAAAGTGTATTTATATAGTTAAAGTAGCCTGTAATTGCAACCGCTTCTAAAATCTGCACTTCGCTATACCCTAGAGCTTTAAGGGCATCAATCTCTTCTTTTAATATTTTGTAGTTCTCTTTTTGAGAAGCCTTGATACAAAAATTTAAAAGGGCTTTCTCTTTTGCATCGGTATCAATCGCATCGACTCCCTCTAATATCTTTTGAATTTTTTCATCACTTAAGCCAAGCATTTTTGCAATGTTTTTATGGACATCAACACACATCTTGCAGCCATTCTCTTTTGAGACTAAAAGAGCAATAGCCTCTTTGGTGTCATACGAGAGTGTAGTCTCATCAAGCAAGTATGTTTGCACCATCATGTCGGTTGCAAAGTAAATTTTCTCATCTATCGCTAAGAGTTTAAATATTTCACCGAGGTTTCCTGTTTTTTCTAAAATTGGACGTGCTCTGTCTTGAATAGCAGGAGACATCTCTTCAAATTCCGGTAGTTTTATATGTGCCATACTTTCCTCTTTTATCTATGTTGCTTGTATTGTAGTTAAAATTTTAAAATCAATCAAGCCAATAGAAAAAAAACTTAAAGTATAGCTTTGATATAATTGCAAAATTAAAAAATATTAGGGTGTATAGATGATAACTTTTAGCGAGATGCTACTTAAACTTCAAGAATTTTGGATGAAGCAAGGATGTAATATTGTACAGCCTTACGATATCACCGCAGGAGCAGGAACTTTTCATCCTGCTACATTTCTACGTTCACTAGATTCTACCCCATGGGCTGTTGCTTATGTTGCACCATCGCGCCGTCCGACTGATGGAAGGTATGGTGAAAATCCAAATCGTCTTGGAAGCTACTATCAGTTTCAAGCCCTTATAAAACCATCACCCGATAATATTCAAGAGCTTTATTTGAAATCTTTAGAGTACTTAGGACTTGATGTGAAAAATCATGATATCCGCTTTGTAGAAGATAACTGGGAGTCTCCAACACTCGGTGCTTGGGGACTTGGCTGGGAAGTTTGGCTAAACGGTATGGAAGTTACGCAGTTTACATATTTTCAACAAGTCGGCGGGATAGAGTGTAATCCTGTTGCAGTTGAGATAACTTACGGAACAGAACGCTTAGCGATGTATCTACAAGGTGTGGACACCGTATTTGACATAGTTTGGGGTGAGAATGAGCATGGAAAAACTTACTACCGCGATGTTCATAAAGAGAGTGAGATAGAGTTTTCAAAATATAACTTTGAAGTTGCAGATACTGACATGTTGTTTAAGGAGTTTGAAGCAAAAAGCAAAGAGTGCCTAAGAGCGTTAGAAGCAGAGCTTCCTTTGCCTGCATATGACCTCTGTATGATGGCAGCAAGCACTTTTAACGTTCTTGATGCCAGAAAAGCAATAAGCCAGACTGAGAGACAAAACTACATCCTAAAAATCCGTGAACTCTCACGTGGCTGCGCCGAGCTTTATAAGGCACAAGAAAAGGATAGAATCAAGAGAGTTAAGGCGTAAGACCTTAACCCGCGAGTGACTTAGTAAAATTCGCTTCAACCCCTTTTGGGTCAGTTGCAAGTCTCTCTTTTACCATCTGGGCAAAAACATCTGGAAATATATCAAATACACCCTCTTTAACCTCTTTTAGAACCCTCTTTGCCACATCAATAGGGTCTGCTTTTGGCATCTCTGAGCCTTCTGTTAGTCTTGTGTCAATTGGCCCTGCAAAAACCTCATAAACTTCGCTATCATAAGCTTTTAACTCCGCTCTTAAGGCTTGAGTAAAGGAGTGTAGAGCACTTTTTGAGATAGAGTACTTTGCCATGATGGGGAGATTGCAAAGAGCGACGATTGAAGAGATGTTAATAATTTGCATCTTATGCTCTTTTGCATACTCAAAGTAGCTTTCGCAGAGATTTGCCGTACCTTTATAGTTAACTTCTAAGTCGCTAAAGTCG
>Ga0172382_10012074_pt1 | contig 11321 bp, 9 predicted proteins | sample Leawel138RmetaG_FD_122245 | JGI IMG/M metagenome (GOLD analysis project Ga0172382, IMG submission 122245) | Leachate microbial communities from a municipal landfill in Southern Ontario, Canada - Leachate well 138R metaG | ecosystem: Engineered > Solid waste > Landfill > Unclassified | place...
GAGCTACTCCGGTATGTCGGGGATGCGGAACAGGTTTTTGGAATAAAGGATTACATTCTTTCGGGTGGAAAAGCCAAAGGAGTGAGGGCCTTTGACATCAGGAACGGTTCGGGACTGGAATTTACCGTGCTCGCCGACCGGGGACTGGATATTGCCGCAATGTCCGTCCACGGGATAAATTGCAGTTATCGGAGCAAGACAGGGATCGTTGCCCCGGAATATTATGAAGAAAGCGTGCACGGTTTTCTTCGCAGTTTTTCTGCGGGATTTCTCACCACCTGCGGGTTAAGAAATGTCGGAAACCCCTGTCGGGAAGCGGAGGAGGCGTTTGGTCAGCATGGAAGGATTTCGAGCATTCCCGGAGAGGAGGTAGGCGCCAAAACCGAATGGATGGAAGGCATCCCGGTCTTCACTGTCAGCGGGAAGATGCGGGAAGCCAGGGTGTTCGGAGAACACCTGGTGTTTCACAGAAAGATATCGTGCCGCTATGGAGAGAACAGAATCCGGATCCAAAATACGGTGGAGAACATGGGATTTAAAAGCGAGCAGGTCATGGTGCTCTTTCATTTTAACCTCGGATATCCCCTGTTGGATGAAGGGGCGATTCTGCTCACCCCGACAGAAAAGGTAATCCCGAGGGATATGGAAGCCGTCAAAGGTGAGGCTTCTTTTAGCCGGTGTCAGAAACCCACACCCGGGTATGCCGAACAGGTCTTTTATCACAACCTGCGATCGGATGAAGCCGGGAACACCTGTGCAGCCCTGATCAATCCAGACCGGGAAATCGGGGTCGCGATCCATTTCAATAAAAAGCAGCTCTTTAATTTCACCCAATGGAAACAGATGGGCGAAGGCGAGTATGTAATGGGAATGGAGCCCTGTAACTGTTACGTGGGAGGGCGCACAGACCCGCGGAATGAGGGAATCGTTGAATACCTCGAACCCGGGGAAGTCAGGAATTTTGATCTGACGATCGACGTGTTGAGTGGCCGGGACGAGATCGCCGCCATCACCAGGGAGATAGCCGGCTACCGGGACTAACCCGATAGCGGGACCAAAATTTTGAAAAATATCCGGGGGGAAAATGCGGATCACCTTTTATTACGAATTTTATAAAAAGCAAATCGGGTATGGAAAATAAATCAATCCTGATCTTTGGCGCCGGAAAGATCGGGAGGTCCTTTATCGGACAACTGTTTGGACGGGCAGGTTATGAGGTGGTCTTCTCGGATGTAGACCTTTCAGTGGTGGAGTTGCTGAATCAGAGAGGGTCCTATCCGGTGGTCATTAAAGGTGAAAGGGAAGAGTTGCTGGTGATTCCCCGCGTAAGGGCGGTGTCGGGACTGGACCGGGAGCAGGTTGCCGCAGAGGTTTCGGGGGCGTCTCTGCTGACGGTTTCAGTGGGAAAGAACGCCCTGGGGAAAATCATCCCCGTGATCGCGCAGGGATTAATGAGACGTTATGAAGCCGATCCGGAACGGACACTGGATATCATCATCGCGGAGAACATGCGGGATGCCGGTGCCTTCCTGCATGAAAAGCTGTCGCAGTGCCTTCCTGCCGGTTATCCGCTCGACAGGCTCGTGGGACTGGTGGAGACCAGCATCGGGAAAATGGTTCCCATCATGACGCAGGCCGATCTTGAGCAGGACCCGCTGCAGGTCTTTGCCGAGCCTTACAACAACCTGATCGTGGACCGGCTGGGGTTTAAGGGGAAGGTGCCTGAAGTTCCCGGGCTCAGTCCCAAAGAGAATATAAAAGCCTGGGTTGACCGGAAAGCCTTTATTCACAACCTCGGTCATGCTGCTGCGGCCTATTACGGCTCATTTAAACATCCCAACGCGGTCTACATTTATGAAGTTTTATCGGACGCCACGGTCTTCGGCTTTGTAAAAGACGTCATGCTTCAGTCGGCGGCCGTCATCCAAAGGCAATACCCCAACGATTTTTCCATGGAAGACCTCGAAGCCCATGTCGATGATCTTCTGAAGCGATTTCAGAATAAAGCGTTGAAAGATACGGTTTTCAGGGTGGGACAGGACCGACCCCGCAAGCTGGGCCCCGACGACCGTTTTGTCGGCGTGATCCGGCTTGCCGAAACACTTGGGATGAACTCTGACAAGATTGTTCAGGCCATGACCTATGCCTTCCGGTTCAAAGCCACCGGTGAAAACGGGGAGAGGTCGCCGCAGGATGTCCTGTTTGATGAATATCTGTCAGCCGGGCTGGAATATCCACTGCAGAAGGTATGCGGCTTTGATCCGGTGAAGGATAACGATTTGATCGCTAAAACGATTGCGTATCATCTCTGTTCGGAATAGGGTTGTGATAAGGAGAATACCGCCTGGAAAACGGACGATATCCGGTCAGACGATCCGTTTCTTTTTTTTTAGTTCGTTTTTCACCCCGCAACCGGCGCAGCCCCCGCAAATACTTTTGTCTTTTACGGTCAGGGACTTGTAGACGGAGTGAATCACTTTCAGAATAACGGCCCCAATAATCATTATAACTAGGATTTCCTGAACCATGTTTGCTGATTTAAATAAAGAGGCTCCCGATCTGATAAACCGCAAAAGCGGCAAACCAGGCAATAGCCGTCGTGTAAACCGATGTGAAGGCTGCCCATTTCCAGTTGGCTTCCTTTTTTATGGCCGCGACGACCGCGACACACGGAAAATAGATCAGCACGAATATCATCAGCCCGAATGCCACCAGCGGTGAAAAAACCTTTTGTCCCGTTTTGGGGCCTCTGGTAAAGGTTTGTTGCTGAAGTTTTTCTTTTAAGGATTGCGTATTTTCATCGGCGTGAAGACTGGCCTGGTACAGCACGCCCATCGAACTCACCACGATTTCTTTCGCCGCCATTCCGGTGATGATGCTCATTCCGACCTTCCAGTCAAATCCGAGCGGAGTGATCACCGGCTCGATGAAATGGCCCATCTTTCCAATGTACGACTGTGCCTGCCGTTCCTCTTCCTTTTGCAGGAGAAGTCGTTCAGACTGCTCTGCCCGCTGCGTGTCGGTAAGCGTGGGATCCCCTTCCACCCCGGCCAGCAACGTCTCATAATCGTTTGAGTATTCCACCTGGCGCGGATAATAACCGAGTGCCCAGATGAGAATCGACGCGAACAGGATCACCGTTCCCATTTTCTTCAGATACTGAGACCCTTTATGCCACATGTGAATCGTCGTGTTTCGCAGGGTGGGCATCCGGTAGGGCGGAAGCTCCATGACAAAAGGGACTTCTTTTTTTGCAAACAAGGTCTTTTTGAAAAACAAGCCCAGGACGACAGCCAGCGCAATGCCAAGGAGGTAAATCAGAAACAGCAGGGCTCCCTGATACTGGTAGAAGAAGGCTGAGATCAGCAACACGTAAACCGGAAGCCGCGCACTGCACGACATGAAGGGGATGATGAGCATGGTGAGCAGCCGGTCGCTGCGGTTGTCCAGGGTCCGGGTGGCCATCACCGCTGGTACGTTGCAGCCAAATCCCATGATGAGGGGAATGAACGACTTGCCGTGGAGGCCCATTTTGTGCATCAGCTTGTCCATGATAAACGCAGCGCGCGCCATGTATCCCGAATCTTCCATCAGGGAGATAAAGAAAAACAGGATGAGGATATTGGGCAGAAAAACAATCACTCCGCCCACGCCGCCGACAATCCCGTCGACAAGGAGATCATTGAGCGGGCCCGCGGGGAGATGCGTGCCAATGAGGTTTCCAATCCATCCGATTCCGGCTTCCATCCAGTCCATCGGGTAACCGCCCAGGGTAAACGTCGCCTGAAAGGTCAGCCAGATGAAGAAAATAAAGGCCGGGAATCCCCATATTTTGTGGGTTAACACCTTGTCGATCTCGCGGCTTTGGTCACGCCTTACCTGTGCGGCGGGTTTGTAGGTTTCCCGAAGGGCCCCGGCAATAAACCCGTACTTGGCATCCGCGATCAGGGTTTCAGAATGGTCACCCATCATCTGTTCGAGCCGTTTCGCTTCCCGGTCGGCAGTCTCCTTAATCCACCCGAAACGGGGACTTTGCTTCAGGAAGTGCAGCGTCGGCTGGTCGGCCTCCAGCAGCTTGACCGAAAGGTAACGCGTCGAGTAATTTCTGTTCCGCTGCCCATCTTCTTTTATCTCCTTCTGAATGGCGCGGATCGATTGCTCAATCTCGGCGCCGTAATTGACGTGCACGTGCCTGACCACCGGATCCCGTTCCTCATACACTTCAATGATCCGGCTAAACAGTTCCTTCAATCCTTTTCCCTTTGAGGCAACCGTGGGAACCACGGGGATGCCGATCATTTTTCCGAGATAGTGATAATCAAAACGATCCTCTCTTTTTTCCAGTTCGTCGTACATGTTCAGGGCGATGACCACTTTGATGTTCATGTCGATGAGTTGGGTCGTGAGATAGAGGTTTCGTTCCAGGTTGGAGGCGTCGATGACATTGACCACCACATCGGGTCGGTTTTCAAGAATGTGGTTTCTGACAAAAAGCTCTTCGGGCGAGTATTCAGTAATGGAATAGGTCCCGGGCAAATCTGAAACCACAAAGGTGTAGGGAGCCTGTTTAAATCGCGCTTCCTTGGCGTCGATGGTGACACCCGCGTAGTTGCCCACACGCTCACTCGACCCCGATGCATGATTGAAAAGCGTGGTCTTGCCGCAGTTTGGGTTCCCCACCAGGGCTACCGAAATGGTTTTCCCTTTTTTAATCCCCGTGACCTTCATGCGGTGCTCGTCGATCGTCCCTTCAAACTTGCCAAACAGGATATCCTGCGCGGCAGAGGGTGATACGACCTCGATCATTTCGGCCTCACTGCGGCGCAATGAAACCTTGTATCCCATGATCTCATATTCGACCGGATCTTTCATCGGGGCGTTTTTGATGACCCTCACCCGTTGCCCTTTGATGAAGCCCATCTCGGAGATCCGCTTGCGAAATGCGCCTTGCCCCAGCACATGCCAAATAACACCCTGCGTGCCGCTGGGCAGCTCCGTTAACCGCTTCCTTCTGATTTCAACTTCCGTATTTTGCAAAAACATGTTTTTCCCTTATTCGTTCATCCGAACACCGTCGTGTGCCATATCCCCTGAAATGATGATCCGGATGTGCGTGCTGCCGATGCGAAAGATAAGATGACCTTCCGGATCAACAAGCTTTTCCCGGAAAAATCAGGAAATTATTAGCAATTGCTTTACACGAAAGTAGGAATTTGGATGAATCCTGTCAATCCCTACTTATTGGGATATTTGGTGATCAAAAAAAAGCCTACTTTTACTTCCCGGTAATCTAAAAAAAAAGTTATGGCTTTACAGAAAATCCTTTTGATGATTTTGGATGGTTGGGGGATCGGTGATGGTTCGGAACGTGATGTCATTGCGACTGCCCCCACCCCGTGTATGGATGCATTGTTGAACGAATACCCGCATTCCCGGTTGCTGACGTCGGGCGAAAACGTCGGTTTACCCGACGGCCAGATGGGGAACTCGGAAGTGGGACATCTGAATATCGGAGCAGGCAGGGTGCTATACCAGGACATGGTCAGGATCACCAAGGCGATCAGGGAGAAAACCCTGTGGCAAAATGCCCGGCTGCTGAAGGCTTACCAATATGCCAAAGACCATCATAAAAAGGTGCATCTTATCGGACTTATCGGACCCGGCGGAGTTCATGCCCTGAGCACGCACATGATCGCGCTTTGCCGGATGGCCACGGATATGGGATTGAATGCTGTTTTTGTTCATGGACTGACCGACGGAAGGGATACCGATCCCCGGTCCGGCTATGACTTTTTGAAGGCCGACCTGGAAGCACTGAAGGCGACCAACGGGCGGTTTGCCTCCCTGATCGGTCGCTATTACGGCATGGACCGCGATAAAAACTATGACCGTGTCAAACTGGCGTACGACTTGTATACAAAGGGCGAAGGGGAGAAGTCGACGAACCTGCTGGCATCGGTCAAGGCTTCGTATGACGCCGGGATTACCGACGAGTTCATAAAGCCGATCGTGATGGTCAACGACGACGGAAGTCCGGTAGCCCTGATTGAAGAAGGGGATGTGGTCATCTGCTTTAACTTCCGTACGGATCGCTTGCGGCAGACGACCATCGCCTTTACCCAGAAGGATTTGCCCCAGTTCGGCATGAAAACCATGAAACTGGAGTGGTATACGATGACTAATTATAAGGCTGATTTTGAGAATGTTCAAGTGATCTTCAACAAGGAGAACCCGACCAATACGATGGGCGAAGTCGTGTCAAATGCAGGATTGAAACAAATCCGGATTGCCGAGACAGAGAAGTACGCCCATGTCACCTTCTTTTTCAGTGGCGGCCGTGAAGAAGAGTTTGAGGGGGAAAAACGGATTTTGATCCCGTCGCCGAAGGTTCCGACGTACGATCTTCAGCCGGAGATGTCTGCTCCGGCAATTAAGGATGCGATTATTCCTGAACTGCAGAGACAAGAGGCGGCGTTCATCTGCCTGAATTTTGCGAATGGGGATATGGTTGGGCATACCGGGGTTTACGAAGCCATTTGCAAAGCCATTACGACGGTGGACCAGTGTGTCGGGGAAGTTGTGGAAGCCGCCAGAAAGAATGGCTACAACGTGTTGATCATCGCTGATCATGGGAACGCTGATTACGCGGTGAACCCTGACGGCTCCCCGAATACCGCCCATTCACTGAACCCTGTTCCCTGCATTTATGTGAGCGATGACAAAAACCTGAAAATTCGGGACGGTATCCTGGCAGATGTCGCACCGACGCTGCTGTCGGAGATGGGACTGGGTATCCCCGCAGAGATGGAAGGTAAAGTGTTGATTGAGCGATGAAGCGCGTGGTTTATGCTTGAAATTGGAGAGACCATTGTCAGTTTTGACGTGCTGGAAGAATACTTCCTTTGCGATTTGATGAAAGGCCGGGGGGGCTGTTGCGTGGAAGGAGACTCCGGCGCGCCGCTGACGGAGGAAGAGGCAGCAGCCATTGAAGAGCTATATCCGCTGGTCGAGCCTTTCATGACCAGCGAAGGAAAGTCAGTCGTTGCGATGCAAGGCACTTCCATGATCGATCGGGACGGTGACCGGGTGACTCCTTTGGTCAACAACCGGGAATGCGCCTTCACATTCAAGGACGAACACGGGATCACGAAGTGTGCCATCGAAAAAGCGTTTCTTGACGGGAAGGTTCATTTTCGAAAACCATTGTCCTGTCACCTGTTCCCGGTAAGAATCACAGCATATCCACGTTTTGATGCTGTGAACTACCAGCGGTTGAGTATTTGTAAACCCGGGCGGGTATGCGGAAAAGCACAAAAACTGCCGCTTTACCAGTTTTTGAAGGAGCCGCTGACCAGAAAGTACGGCGCTGAATGGTTTGAGCAGTTGCATGTTGCCGCGCTGCAAAAACCCTGGATCGGGCGGTAATCCGTCCTTCTTTCGGCGAAAGCATATTTTCTTTCAAACGCAACAGACTTCGGTTTTTCCGGAAATGAATGCCGCCGGGAGGATACCTGCTTTCCCGGGACTGTTGCCGTCATTTAATTTCTTTGTTAAGCGGGGATTTTGTATTTTTAAACGGCAAAAGCCGATCATGAAAGGTCAATGAAGATGGTTAAGTTTTTGAATCAGCCGTTTACTTTGCTCGATGATATGCGTCACCGGTGGATACTCATTTCTATTTGTACCGGTTTTGGCATCATCTTCCTCAATGTGTTTGTTCCTTTCAACATCAACCGGTGGAGTAATGACTCCGGATTAAGGGAATTTTTGCGCCTTTCCGGTTTTGGACTGATCGCGGGATTGATTTTAGCCGTATCCCAGTTTGGCATTCGCCGGGCAACAGGTGTTGAACATTTCAGGGTGTTGACGTTTGGATTGTGGTTTATCGGGGAAATAGGCCTGATGACTGCGGCCTTTCTTTTGTACCAGTCACCCTGGATCAGTGTTGGACGGTTTATAGGTGAGTTTCCGGGAAGCTTGAAATATACCCTTCCGGGGGTCATGATCCCTTACTCGCTGGCGCTGTTATTGATTTCTCTGATCGCGAACAGGAATCAGTTGAGCAAATTAAAAGACAAAGCCGGCAAGGTGACTTTTGAACACGGACTGATGGATTTTCCGGATGAAAAAGGCATTGTCCGTTTTTCGGTGGCCAGTGACCAGGTTCTGTACCTTGAATCGGCCGACAATTATGTCATCGTATTTTACCTGAGCGGAAGCAAGTTTCAGAAGCAGATCCTGCGCAATTCCATGAAGAATGTGGAGGGCCTGTTGGGCAGTTTCGCATTGGAAAGATGCCACCGGTCATTCATGGTGAATCTTCAGAAGATCGAATTTATAGAACATGAGCGGAGCAGGTGCCGGATCAAACTTGCAGGGGTTGAGAATTTGATCCCGGTTTCCAGAAAATTCTATCCAAAATTCAAGTCCTGGATCGACCAGGACCGGCTATGATGTCATTCACCCCTCCAGTAATGTGTTCGTCCCAAAAATTTTTTTTGTCTTTTTTCATCGCCTAGATTTGTGTGTGATTTCCCGGGGAAACCCGGAATGTTCAGAAATCAGAAGAATTTAGTTAATCATCATTAAAAAAAAAGACAATGAAAAAATTGAGTTTGTTTGTTTTGTTCTTTTTGGGGTTGATCGTGTGCGTGAATGGGAATTCACCGGTAAAAGAAAGTCTTAAAGGGATCTGGGAATACCGGGTTCCGGATGCACCCTATGAATACAGTACAGGCACGTTCGTTTTTGGGGAAGTCGACGGAAAACCTGCCTTGACCGTCAAATTTAAAAGCGGGGCTGAAGTCAAGGCAAAGGATGTCAGGATCGAGAACGACAGTGTGATCTTTTCCGTGACGGTGGAATACGAGTTGGTGAAAGTAACCGGTAAGCTCGCTGACAACCGGATTACCGGGAAGGCCAGTTCTTCTCAGGGTGTGATGGGCCTGACTGCCGAAAAGGCGAAAAAGAAAACCAACTAAAAACCGGAACCCCGGAGTTAATTAATTTCCCGGGCCTGCTTCGTCCATCATCGTGCATAACGTCGCGGAGGCCCGGGAAAGAACAAATCCAGGCAAGCGATCCTGCTGCCCCGGATATGCCGGGTATTACTTCCGTTCAGGCCATCAATTCAATCCTGTTTCCCTCGGGATCGAGGATCGCCGATTCATAAAACCCATCACCTGTTGTGCTGGGCTCACGTACAACTTTAAAGCCGTCAGCGCGCAGGGTTTCGGTCAGTTCGTCTACTTTCTGTTTGGATCCGGGCTGAACCGCAAAATGAATGATTCCCATGGATTGCTTACGCGGATCATTTTTAGACTGGGGAATTCCGGGCATCTGCATTAACTCGAGGTAGCAATCCCCGTCAAAGCTTAGAAAATAGGAACGAAAATCTTTGGTGTGATTGTAATAGCCTTCGCTGGAACTGGCATCGAAATAATGCATATAGAAATTTCTCATCCCCTCCAGATTGTTCACCCATAGAGCAACGTGTGTGATCTTCATAACGCGTTCATTTTGAAAATTTTTTCCAAAACCAAGTCAAGTTCTTTCTCTTTACTAAATTACCAAAATGTTTTTGATATTGCTAAAACATGTTAAAAAATGAACGGATATCCGGGATTTCGTTATTTTTACAACTTTAAACAGAGATGATATTGGGTGTTACCGTTATGAATGAGTTGGATAAGCTGACCTTGCCTGCGATGTTGCAGGCGAGTTTTGAGAAGTACCGGGACCGCGTGTCGTTGGTTTTTGTCGGAGAGGGGAAAAAAACCTATCTCGAATTAAAGCGGGAGGTGGAGGAGTTAGGTGCCCGTTTGCGAAAAATGGGGATTGGAAAAGGGACGAAGGTCGCTATTCTGAGTCATAATATGCCGAACTGGGGAATTGCTTATTTTGCCATTGCTTCGGTCGGGGCTGTTGCTGTTCCCGTTTTGCCCGACTTTCATCCGAACGAGATCAGCAACATTCTGGAACATTCGGAAGCTGAGGCAGTTTTTGTATCCCTGAACCTAAGGAGTAAGCTTGAACCCCGGGAATATCCGACGCTCCGGATCCTGTGTATGGAAGATTTTCAGGAGCTCCGTGCGGATGGTGAACCTGTACCTGCCGTGGAAGCCACTTCTGTCGGATTTGAATACGAGGATGTGGACGAAGGCGACCTGCTCTCTATCATTTACACGTCCGGAACAACCGGGAAATCGAAGGGAGTGATGCTGACCCATAAGAATGTCGTATGGGATGCCAGGCAATGCCGTTTCTTTCAGTTGATTAACGCAGACGACCGCTTTTTGTCGGTGCTGCCATTGTCGCATACCTTTGAAAATACCCTGGGACTCATCCTTCCGGTGATGCACGGCGCTTCAGTGCATTATCTTCGTAAACCGCCCACTCCTGCCGTTTTGCTGCCTGCCCTTCAGATTGTCAGGCCAACGTTGATGTTGGTGGTCCCCCTGATTATTGAAAAGATCTATAAAGGGAAGATCTTACCCGAGATTAACAGAAGGCCTGTTACCCGGGTCTTATACCGGTACCGGGTTTTTCAGAAGTTGCTGAACAGGGTGGCCGGCAAGAAACTGTATGAAACGTTTGGGGGTAAACTGAAGTTTTTTGGCATCGGCGGGGCGAAGCTGGATAACCAGGTTGAACGTTTTTTGATGGATACCATATTCCCGATGGCGATTGGCTACGGGCTGACCGAAACATCACCGTTACTTGCCGGTGCGGTCGGAAAGAACATACGTTACCTGTCTACCGGGATCCCCCTCGAGGGAGTGAGACTCCGTATTGGAAACGCCGATCCGGTGACCGGGGAAGGCGAAGTCCAGGCCCTGGGGGAAAATGTCATGAAAGGATACTTTAAAGAGCCTGATTTGACCGCGGAGGTATTCACGCCGGACGGTTGGTTCCGGACAGGGGACCTGGGACGGTTCGACAAGTCCGGGTTTCTTTATATCAAAGGACGGATCAAGAATATGATCGTTGGGGCAAGCGGTGAAAATATCTACCCTGAGGAAATTGAATCAGTCATTAACCGCATGGAATTTGTGCTCGAATCGCTGGTGGTTCAGCAAAAAGGACGACTGGTAGCCAAGGTGTACCTCAATATGGAGGAGATTGAACAGCGTTTCAAACAAGTTAAAGAGGAGGCTGTTTCGCTGTTCAACGCGAGGGTTGACGAGATACTGATGGAAATACAGCGAAGGGCCAACGAACAGGTTAACAATTTTTCGAGATTACAACAGGTGGTCCTCCAGCCCGTTCCTTTCGAAAAAACGCCTACTCTGAAGATCAAACGGTTCCTGTATTATTAAGAC
>Ga0172382_10012075_pt1 | contig 11319 bp, 23 predicted proteins | sample Leawel138RmetaG_FD_122245 | JGI IMG/M metagenome (GOLD analysis project Ga0172382, IMG submission 122245) | Leachate microbial communities from a municipal landfill in Southern Ontario, Canada - Leachate well 138R metaG | ecosystem: Engineered > Solid waste > Landfill > Unclassified | place...
ATACCTTTGCCTTTGTGTTCCAGAATAATGGTGCTTTCTTCTACGGTATTGGATTCTATTACGAGCTGTTTGATTCTGAGGATCAAATCGATATAATCCGAATTGGTACCGGGAATGGGGGTAAACTCGTGGTGCAAACCTTCAATCCGCACGAAGCGTACAGCGGCACCCTGAATAGATGAGAGCAGGATTCTGCGCAAGGTATTGCCCAGCGTGGTGCCAAATCCGGGCTCCAGGGGACCTATTTCAAACTTGCCGAAATTGCGGGAATACGTAGCTTTATCGTGTTCCACGATTTCCGGCATTTGCAAAGGTTCAAGATACATCATATCAAAACTCCTCTGGGGGATTATTTGGAGTAGAACTCAACGATGAGGCGGAGATCTACGGTTACCGGGATCTCGCTGGCGGCAGGGATCATATCGAAACTGCCACGCATATTTTCTTTATCTACTGTTAACCAACTGTATGGGGAAGTGGCTTCGCTTTGTTCGAGCGCCTGCACCAGCATATTCATGCCGCGGCTTTTGGGGCGAACTTCGATGATATCTCCGGCTTTGAGGAGATAGGAAGGGATATCCACTTTTTTGCCATTTACCATGAAATGGCCGTGATTTACAAATTGACGTGCCTGCATGCGGGTAGATGCAAAGCCCAGGCGATAGACTACATTATCCAATCTGCGCTCGAGGAGCTGCAAGAGGTTGTCGCCGGTAACGCCGGAAGCTTTTGCGGCTTTGAAAAAGTAATTTCGGAATTGCTTTTCCATAAGGCAATAGGTGAGGCGAAGCTGCTGCTTGGCGCGCAGGTGCACCCCGTAATCCGAGTGTTTTCTGCGCGAGGTAGGTCCGTGTTGTCCAGCGGGGAACTTACGTCTTTCCAATATCTTGTCGTATTTGGCGGCGCCGTAGATATTTTCACCGAAACGCCGGCAAATCTTTCCTTTGGGTCCAGTATATCTTGCCATGATTTCTCCTTTATATCCTTCTGGTTTTGGGAGGACGGCAGCCATTATGAGGAATGGGAGTTTCGTCCTTGATCATGGTTACCCGTAGTCCCGCAGCATTGAGTGCGCGGATTGAGGATTCTCTTCCGCCACCGGGACCTTTTACGATTACACCCACTTTTTGGATGCCCATTTCCATCCCGGTGCGAGCCACTTCGGCAGCAGCCATCTGCGCTGCATAAGGGGTACTTTTGCGAGAACCTTTGTTCCCAATCTTGCCACCCGAGCTCCATGCCAATACGTTTCCGGCTCTATCGGTAAGCGTGATAATGGTATTATTGAAGCTGGAATGCACGAAGACCAAGCCTTCATCAAAGGAGAGGCGAACACGTTTTTTCTTTACTCTGGTTTTCTTTGCCATTTCTTAGCTCCTATTTCTTCTTTTTGATGGCGCTACCGCGGGGACCTTTGCGGGTGCGGGCGTTTGTATGGGTACGCTGCCCACGCACGGGCAAACCGCGCTTATGGCGCAATCCACGATAGCAACCTATTTCCATTAGCCTTTTGATATTCATGGCTACCTGGGTTCTCAGATTACCCTCTACCACGTATTCATTTTGAATGATATCGCGTAGGGCTTTTTCTTCTTCCAATGTAAGATCGGCGACCTTCTTGAATTCGTCCACATTAGCCTTGTGGCATATTTCTATAGCGCGGCTGCGACCAATGCCATAGATATGGGTAAGACCAATGAAGAGTCGCTTATTCTTGGGAATCTCAATACCTGCAATATGTGCCAAGTTGGTCCTCCTTTTTAACCCTGTCTTTGTTTGTGTTTAGGGTTTGATTTGCAGATAACTCTTATTACGCCATGGCGCTTGATTATTCTGCAATCTTTGCAGATTATCTTTACGGATGCTTTGACTTTCATTGTTATCTCCTTGATTTCCGCTTAAAGAATCCAAGCCAAAATCAAATCTCTCTTATTTATAACGGTAAGTGATTCTGCCGCGGCTAAGATCGTAGGGAGAAAGCTCCACCTTTACCTTGTCGCCGGGCAGGATACGTATATAGTTCATGCGCATTTTGCCGGAAGAATGAGCCAGTATCTCGTGGCCGTTTTCCAGTTCTACGCGAAATGTAGTATTGGGAAGGGCTTCGGTTACGATGCCTTCCACTTCGATTACGCCGGATTTACTCATGCAAGTTCCTTTATTTAAGCTGGGTAAGTATTTCGGGTTCGCCATCGGTAATGAGGATGCTGTGTTCAAAATGGGCAGAAAGACTTCCATCTGCTACTCTGAACTCCCAGCCTCTCTCTTTTACGCGCGGTGTTCCGATATTTACCATGGGTTCAATGGCCAGGGTCATGCCGGCTTGCAGCCTGGGGCCATAGCCGGCTCGTCCGCTATTGGGTATCTGAGGTTCTTCATGCAATTCTCTACCTACGCCGTGTCCGGTAAGGTTATCCGCCGGATGGTAGCCCATTTGGGCTATATAGGAGCCGATGGCATGGGATATATCTCCCACCCTGGCTTCTGGCGTGGCAGCCGCTATTCCCAGTCTCAAGGCTTCCTGGGTTACATCCAAAAGAGCTTGTGCCTGGGCGCTTATCTCACCCACAGGATAGCTAAAAGCGGCATCCCCATAGTAACTATCTTTGATCACACCTACATCGATACCGATGATATCTCCTGCCTTCAGGATCACCTTTTTGGAGGGTATGCCGTGCACTATCATCTCGTTTGGCGAGGTGCAGAGCGTTCCCGGAAAGGGTTTGAGTCCGGGAATGGTATATCCCTTAAAAGCGGGTTTGCCACCACGCTGAAGGATATAACTTTCGGCATATTTATCCAAATCCCAGGTACTGATGCCCGGTTCTATCATCTCACCTAACTTTGATAAAAGCTCGGCGATAATACGGCAGGCAGCGCGTATCTTGGAGATTTCGGCAGGGGATTTGATGTAGATCATCTTAGCTACTGCGACCGCGCAGCTTACCTTTCTTCATAAAGCCGTCGTAATGACGCATGGTGAGATGACTTTCGATCTGTTGCAGAGTATCCAGAGCCACGCCTACTACGATGATGAGACCGGTGCCGCCAAAATAGAATGGCAGGTCAAAGCGGTGCGTCATAATCTCGGGCAGAAGCGCAATAAAGGCAAAGAAGATAGCTCCTGGCAGGGTGATTCTGGTAAGTACGGTATTGATGTATTCAGCTGTCTTTTTACCGGGTTTTTTGCCGGGGATATGACCGCCGTTTTTCACCATGTTTTCTGCGATCTCGGTGGGATTAAGCACTATTGCCGTATAGAAATAGGCAAAGAAGATGATGAGTCCCACATACAGGATGGTATAAAGCCAGGCGCCGGGGGAAAGAAGGCGCTGCAAGCCTACCCAAAATCCGCTGCCGCTGCCAAAGAAGGCGGCAATGGTAGCCGGAAACATCAATACGCTTTGCGCAAAGATGATGGGTATAACACCAGCGGTATTTACACGTAAGGGAATATGGGTGCTTTGACCGCCATATACCCGGCGACCTACGATGCGCTTGGCATATTGTACAGGAATCTTGCGGATGGCTTCGGTTACAAAAATCACCGCCGCGGTGACAGCCACCATCAGGATCATCGCAAATATTGCCTTCCAGGCATAGGTAGGCTCTGCCAATACCTTTTGGAACATACGTACAAATCCCTGGGGATAGCGGGCTATAATGCCAGCAAAAATGATGAGCGAGATGCCATTGCCAATACCGTGTTCGGTAATCTGTTCACCTATCCACATCACGATCATGGTACCGGTTACTAGGGTGATAATACCGGTAAGGTGAAAGAGAAATCCGGGTATGGGCACCACATTACCGCTTAAGTTTGTAAGCCAGATGGTAATGGTGATGGCATTGAAAGCTCCCAAACCCACCGTAGCATAACGGGTGATCTGATTCAGCTTCTTTTGCCCTTCGGCACCTTCCTTGCGCAGTTTCTCAAAATAGGGAATAATACTGCCCAATAGCTGCAACACAATGGAAGAGGTAATATAGGGCATTATTCCCAATGCAAATACTGATGCGCGTTCAAAGTTTCCGCCCACAAAGAGATCAAGCAATCCAAAGAGGGTGTTTCCCCCTTCTCTGGCTCCTTCAAAGAAGGCTTTGAGGGCTGTGGCATTCACACCGGGGATGGGTATAAAGCTACCCATGCGGTAGAGTACCAGAAACAGCGCCGTAAACAGGATCTTGTTCTTCAGATCCGGTATCCGGAACACGTTACTTATTGTTTTAAGCAAATTACACTACCTCCGCCTTGCCACCGTTCTTTTCAATCAAATCGATTGCGTTTTTGGAGAAGGCGTTTGCCTTGATTTGAACGGTTTTGGTGAATTCCTCAGTAGTTCCGGCAAGGATCTTCACCGGAGCGTTTGCTTTTTGACCTTTGGTAGGAATCAAGCCCAGTGCTTCGAGCTTGGCAATATCAAATTCGGTCTCTTCCAGGGGCATCAGGCGAGCAAGATTGAGGGTGCGGTATTCCACCCGGAAGATATTCTTGAAGCCGCGCTTTGGCAAACGGCGGTAGATGGGCATTTGTCCGCCTTCAAAGCCAGCGGGAACGTTTCCGCCGCTACGGGCTTTTTTACCCTTATGACCGCGTCCGGCCTGGTGTCCCCATCCGGAACCCTGACCCTTACCTAAGCGCTTTTTATTCTTTCTGCCGGCAGGTTTGCCGAGATTGCTAAGTGTAAGCATTACTATTCTCCCTGCACTTCTTCTACTTTCACCAGGTAGGATACTTTGTTGATCATACCACGGATTACGGGGTTATCGTCGTGAATCCGGCTGCTATTCAGCTTGTGCAGCCCCAGGGATTTCACCACGCGTTTATGAGCTTCTATTCTATTGATGGTGCTACGGACGAGGGTTACTTTGATCTTTTTCATAGTTTTACTCCCTTCCGGTAATCTCTGCCACGGTTTTATTTCTCAGGCGGGCTACATCGGCTACGGTGCGCATTTGCTTTAGCCCGTTGATGGTAGCTTTTACCACGTTTGTAGGGGTATTGGAGCCTAAGGATTTGCAGAGGATATTCTCGATGCCTGCTACTTCAAAGATGGCGCGGGCGGTATTGCCGGCTATTACACCGGTACCGGGAGCGGCGGGTTTGATTAGCACGCGGCTGCCGCCAAAGCGGGAGAGTATCTCGTGAGGCACCGTTCCTTTTACGATGGGCACCTTGAACATGTTTTTCTTGGCACGCTCTCTGGCTTTGCGGATGGCATCCACTATTTCATTGGCTTTTCCATTGCCGATACCGATATTACCGGCTTTGTCTCCCACCACCACGATGGCGGTAAAGGAGAAGTTTCTGCCACCTTTCACCACTTTTGCCACGCGTTTGGTATCGATGATTTTCTCTACCAGGGCTTCTTCTTCGGTATTTTGAGTATGTTGATAATTCAAGCTATCCTCCTGTATTAGAACTCAAGCCCGGCTTTTCGGGCGCCATCGGCCAAAGCTTTTACTCTGCCATGATACTTGTATCCGGCTCGATCAAAAGCAATACATTTGATGCCGGCTGCCAGGGCTTTTTCGCCCAGCTTCTCGCCTACCACAGCGCTAATCTCGGTTTTGGATTTGGCATCGCCAGCCTCAAAACCCTTGGCTTTGGAAGACATCGAAACCAGGGTAATCCCCTTGCTATCATCGATAATCTGCGCATAAATATGCTTTATCGAGCGAAATACCGCCAAACGGGGGCGCTCTGCCGAACCGCTTAAGTGCTTGCGGATGGCAGCGCGACGGCGGCTGCGCAATCTATTCTTTTCTTTTTGAACTGATTTTATCATGTTTATCTTACCTCTTACTTGCTTCCGGCTTTTCCGGCTTTGATGGCAACATATTCGTTATGATAGCGAACGCCTTTGCCTTTGTAATTTTCCGGAGGACGACAGCCACGCACTTCTGCGGCAAATTGACCAACCAATTGTTTGCTGATACCGCTTACTTTGATGATGGTGGTAAAATCCTGCCTGCCGGTTTTGGAACGCGGCACGGCGGTAGCTTCCACCTTGAGCTCCTGCGGGATATAAAGCAAGATATCGTGAGAATAGCCCAGGCTCATCTTTAGCCAGGGACCTATCACTTCGGCATTGTATCCGGTGCCAAAGATATGCAAAATCTTTTCGTAGCCTTCGCTTACACCGGTTACCATGTTTTGAATCAGAGCGCGGGTAAGCCCATGGGCAGCGCGCTGGTTTTTGCTATCATCGGCACGTTTTACATGGATAATGCCGTCTTCTATTTCCAGGCTCATTCCGGGCAAAAGCTCATACTTTAGCTCGCCCAGCTTTCCCTTTACGCTCAAGAGGTTGCCATCAAGTTTTATTACGTGATCGGAGCTTAGTTTGATAGGTGCTTTTCCTATGCGGGACATTACATTACCTCCCTACCAAACTCGGCAGATATATTCGCCGCCCACGTGGTTAATGCGGGCATCGCGATCCACCATTACGCCACTGGAAGTGGAGATGATGGCGCAGCCGGTATTGTTGTACACGCTGGGAAGCTTTCCGGCTTTCACATACACGCGGCGGCCGGGTTTGGAAACTCTTACCAATCCTTGCATTACGGGTCGTCCATCATTGGTGTAACGCAGGATTACCAATATACGTTTATAGTTGAACTTGTGCTCCGGATCTTTATCCAAAACTTGGTAGCTATTTACAAAGTTTTCATCTGCAAGGATCTTAACCAGGGCTTCGGTGAGCCGGTTATGGTTTACGATCACCTGGGAATGTCCGGCACGATATGCATTGCGGATCTTGGTCAATGCATCAGCTATCGGATCAGATACGCTCATTAAATATCTCCTTATATTTACCAGCTACTTCTGGTGATACCGGGGATGAGTCCCTCGGAAGCATATTTACGGAAGCAAAGGCGACACATGCCAAAGGCACGCATATAGGCGCGGGGGCGTCCGCATACTTTGCAACGGTTATACTTTCTCACGGCGAACTTGGGAGTTCTTTGTTGCTTATTTATGAGTGATTTTTTTGCCACGTTATCTCCTTATTCTGCTCTTTGGAAGGGCATACCCAGCTCTGCCAGAAGCCCTTTGCATTCCTCATCCGTATGAGCCGTGGTTACGATGGTGATATTGAGTCCGCGGATGGCATCCACTTTGTCAAATTCGATTTCGGGAAATACGGTTTGCTCTTTAAGGCCAAAAGAAAAGTTTCCTCTGCCATCAAAAGCATCGGCTTTGATACCACGGAAGTCCCTGATTCTGGGAATGGTGATAGCGGTAAGGCGATCAAAGAATTCATACATCACTTCGTCGCGCAGGGTTACTTTGCAGCCTATCGGCATGCCCTGGCGCAGCTTGAAGTTCGAGATGGATTTGCGGGCTTTGGTTATCAGCGCCTTGCGGCCGGTAATCTGCTCCAAATCCTTCACGGCATTATCCAATATCGCTTTATTTTGAGTGGCGCTACCCACGCCCATGCTCACCACGATTTTTACCAATTTCGGCACCTGGTGGGGGTTCTTGTAATCAAACTTTTTGGTAAGAGCCGGAACCACCTGAGTGCGGTATTTTTCTTTTATACGGTTCATCCTATTGCTCCTTTACAGCTCGTCACCGCTCTTTTTACACACGCGGATGCGTCTGCCTTCTCTTATCTGAATTACCGGTTTGGATACGGTATTCAGCTTCTCATTGAAGAGCATCACTTTGGAAGCCATAATGGGAGCTTCTTTATTGATGATCCCCCCTTGAGGGTTTCTTTGCGAAGGCTTCGCATGCTTTTTGATCATATTTACTTTTTCTACGATTACGCGTCCGGTGCTGGGAAAGGCTCGCAGGATGCGTCCTTTTTTGCCTTTATCTTCACCGGAGATTACTACCACGTAATCACCTTTTTTCAAGTTCAATTTCTTTCGCACGGCGCTCTCCTATAATACTTCCGGAGCCAAAGATACGATCTTCATATAGCCGGCTTCGCGCAATTCCCGCGCTACCGGACCAAAGATACGGGTGCCCTTAGGCTCGTGTTTTTCGTCTATCACCACTGCCGCATTATCCGAAAACCGGATGTAAGAACCATCGGCGCGGCGTACTTCTTTGGCAGTACGTACTATTACTGCTCTTTCCACTGCGCTCTTTTTTACTTTGCCGCCCGGGGTGGCGCTTTTTATAGCTACTACGATCACGTCTCCCACGGTGGCATACTTGCGTTTGCTTCCACCCAGTACTTTGATGCACATGGCTTTCTTGGCGCCGGAGTTATCGGCGATATTCAATACTGTTTCTACCTGAATCATTCCTCGAACTCCTTAGGTTTATTTACTTCTTTCGATGATCTTGTGTAAAGACCAGCGTTTACGTGCGCTCAAGGGGCGGGATTCGCATATTTGAACGATATCCCCTTCGCGCGCTTCATTTTGTTCATCGTGCGCCATAAACTTCTTATGGCGACGTACCGTCTTTTTGTATAGCGGATGGATGTATTGGCGTTGTACACGTACCACGATGGTTTTGTCGTTCTTATCGGATACCACTACGCCCTGTTTAATCATTTTACGGCTTGTTTCCACGTTCACCTCTGCGCCTTTAGCTCTTTTTCTTTGATAACGGTATTGATTCTGGCGATTTCGCGGCGGGCAAGGCGGATGCGATCGGTGCGATCCAAGAGATTCTTTGCCTTTTGAAAGCGCAGATTGAATATCTCAATGCGCAGCTCTTCCAGCCGGGCATTCAGCTCTTCCGTATTCATATCACGTATTTCGTCGATCTTCATAATTCCACTCCTTCGCGGGCTATCAGGCGGGTCTTGATGGGCAATTTGTGGGCTGCCAGGCGCATGGCTTCTTTGGCAATCTTCATGTCCACCCCTTCCAGCTCAAAAAGCACTCTGCCCGGTCTTACCACGGCTACCCAATATTCCGGAGCGCCTTTACCTTTTCCCATACGGGTTTCGGCGGGCTTGGAAGTAATGGGTTTATCCGGAAAGATGCGGATCCATACTTTTCCCACACGTTTCATGTGGCGGGTAATAGCGATACGGGCAGCTTCGATCTGGCGGCTGGAGATAAAAGCATCTTCCAATGCGATAAGTCCATAATCGCCAAAGCTCACTTCGTTTCCCGTCCAGGAAAGGCCAGTGCGCCTGCCCTTCATCATCTTGCGACGTCTTACTTTTTTAGGTGCTAACACAGCTCTCTCCTTCTATTATAAAATGTCGCCCTTGTAGATCCATACCTTGATGCCAATTACGCCGTAGGTGGTATTTGCCTCTACTAAAGCGTAGTCGATATCGGCTCTTAAGGTATGAAGCGGGGTGCGACCCTGTTTATAGCGCTCTGTGCGGGCTATCTCGGCACCGCCCAAACGACCGGATACCTGTATTTTAACGCCCATGGCGCCATCTCTCATTATGTTTTTGATCGCCTGTTTCATGGCATAGCGGAAGGATGCGCGCTTTTCAAGCTGGGCGGCAATCTCTTTGCCTGCCAATCTTGCATCCAGCCACATCTTGTCGATTTGCTCCACATTTAGGGAAACCTGTAGCGGAGTGGGGCGATTCACATTGATCAGGTGGGTAAGCTCTTTGCGCAGTTTTTCGATATCCTCACCCTTTTTACCAATCACCATACCCGGGCGCGCCGTATATAGATCGATGGTAATAGAGCTGGTTCTGCGGAAGATCTTGATCTTGGATACCATATGGCTGGGGGGCAAACTCTTGTGGATATACTCGCGAATCTTGATATCTTCGTGCAGGGCATCCACGTAGTTTTTGCCTTGGGCAAACCAGATGGAATCGGTTTCTTTATTTACTCCAATGCGATACAGTGTGGGGTGTATTTTCTGTCCCAAGGTATTCCTCCTATTCCGTAGGGCCCAATTGCTGGATACCCAGGCTAATATGACAGGTGGGTTTCCGAATCATAAAAGCGCGTCCCTGGGCTCTGGGCATGAAACGTTTCATTTGCGGACCCTCATCTGCCGTAGCCAGGGTAACGTACATGGTGGAAAGATCCAAACGCGGGTCTTTTACCTGGGCATTGGCAATGGCGGATTCCAACAATTTGGCTATGGTACCTGCTGCACGGCGACGCGTAAACTTCAGTATATTCTGAGCATCGGTTACGCTCTTGTAGCGAATGGTATCCAATACTAAACGGGCTTTACGGGCAGATCCGCGGGTAAAACGCAATTTCGCTGTTGCTTCCATCACTTATTCTCCTTATCTGCCTTTTTTCTTTTTGTCTTTATGACCACGATAGGTGCGGGTAGGGGAAAACTCTCCCAATTTGTGCCCCACCATGTTTTCCGTTACATATACGGGTACAAACTTGTGGCCATTGTGTACCGAAAAGGTATGACCAATGAAATCCGGAGTAACCATCGAGCGGCGGCTCCAGGTTTTGATCACACTCTTTTTATTCTGTTCGTTGAGGACTACTACTTTTTTCATCAGATGCTCGTCAACGAATGGACCTTTCTTGATTGAACGTGCCATTATCTATATCCTCACACTATCTCTTTTTTGCCGCTTTCACGATATACTTATCGGAATATTTGCGTGCTCTGCGGGTCTTGCCGCCCTTGGCGGGTTTGCCCCAGGGGGATACGGGATGTCCGCCACCGGAGGTTTTACCTTCTCCACCGCCCATCGGGTGGTCTACGGGGTTCATCGCCACGCCACGAACGCCGGGGCGCTTGCCCAGCCAGCGGTTGCGTCCGGCTTTGCCAATCTTGATCAAAGAGTGATCCGGATTGCTTACCTGACCCAATGTGGCAAGGCATTCTTTACGAATTAGATGCACATCGTTGGAAGGCATTTTTACATGTACATAATCACCATCTTTTGCTACTACCTGGGCATAAGAACCGGCGCTGCGGGCTATCTGTCCGCCTTTGCCGCGCTTTAGCTCCACGTTGTGAACCACGCTGCCCAGAGGAATCCTTTCCAGAGGCAGGGCGTTTCCGATGGCTACATCTGCATTGGGACCGCTCATCACTTTGCTGCCCACCTGCAAGCCGTCGGGAGCTATGATATAGCGCTTTTCACCATCTACATAGTGCAAAAGGGCAATGCGGGCAGTGCGGTTCGGATCGTATTCCACGCTCGCTACTTTGGCGGGGATGCCAAATTTATCCCGCTTGAAATCGATGATGCGGTAATGGCGACGGTGTCCACCGCCACGCTGGCGGCTGGTAATGCGACCGCGGTTATTGCGTCCACCCGTCTTCGCTAAGGGTTTTAAAAGAGATTTTTCCGGTTTATTGGTGGTAATCTCTTCAAAGGTATAACCCGTGCGGAAGCGAAGGGAGGGGGTAGTTGCTTTATAATGTTTAATTCCCATTTA
>Ga0172382_10012076_pt1 | contig 11319 bp, 7 predicted proteins | sample Leawel138RmetaG_FD_122245 | JGI IMG/M metagenome (GOLD analysis project Ga0172382, IMG submission 122245) | Leachate microbial communities from a municipal landfill in Southern Ontario, Canada - Leachate well 138R metaG | ecosystem: Engineered > Solid waste > Landfill > Unclassified | place...
CCCTCACCGACGCCCTCACCGGCCTTGCCAATCGCCGGGGGTGGGACCTGCGCCTCGAAGAGGAAGAGGCCAGGGCCCGGCGCTACGGCGGGCCAGTGGGGGTGCTGGTGATCGACCTCGACGACCTCAAGGAGATCAACGACACCCAGGGCCACGGGGAGGGGGACAAGCTGATCCGCGACAGCGCCCGCATCATCGGCGAGACCCTGCGCACCTCGGACTTCGCCGCCCGCATCGGTGGCGACGAATTCGCCATCCTCGCGGTGGAATCCGGCGCCGCCCATGCCGCCGCCCTTGCGGGGCGGCTCGAGGAGGCCCTCGCCGCCGGCGGTATCCGCGCCTCCATCGGCCACGCCGGCCGGGACCCGCGCCAGCACCTGGCGAAGGCCTGGGAGGCCGCCGACCAGGCCATGTACGCCATCAAGCAGGAGCGCCGGGGCGACCCCAAATGAGAATCGTTGTCATCTTTGCCCGGGGCCGGTAGCATCCCCCTGTCCGCAAGGCCCACCCCCAAGCCGTCACGGAAACAGGATTACCCATGCATTACCCCGCCATCGCCCGCCGGGCGCTCCCCTGGCTGCTGCTCATCGCCGCCCTGCCCGCCCCACTGGAGGCCAACGACCCGGCGCCGGTGGCGGTCACCACCCCCATCACCGCCACCGCCGCCGAGACCCTGCGCCTGTCCGGCTCCCTGAGCGCCGAACGCCACGCCAGCCTCTCGCCCCGGGCGGACGGCCTGGTGACGGAAGTGCTGGTGGACGCCGGCAGCCGGGTTGAGGCCGGTGACGTGCTGTTGCGCCTGGACCCGGCCATCGCCACCCTGGCCAGGGACGAGGCCCGCGCCGCCAGCGCCGAGGCCCGGGCACGGCTGGCGGAGGCCCGACGTCTCGCCGACGAGGCCCGGCGCCTGCGGGAAAGCAACCACATCTCCGCCACCGAAGCGGCGGCCCGGGAGGCGGCCCTCGCCCGCCACCAGCTGACCGCCCCCTTCGGCGGGGTGATCAGCGCCCGGCACAGCGAGGCCGGGGAGTGGGTCAACCGTGGCGACACCGTGCTGGAGCTGGTGGCCCTCGACCCGGTGCGCCTCGACGTGCGCGCTCCCCAGGAGCGCTTTGCCGACATCGGCCCCCACACCCCGGTGACCGTGCTGCCCGACAGCCGCCCGGGGGTGCGTCTCGACGGTCGGGTGGCGGCCCGGGTACCGGTCAGCGACCCCGCCGCCCGGGCCTTTCTGGTGCGGGTGGTGATCGACGACCCCGGCCCCGCGGGCGACCTGCTGCCCGGCACCTCCGCCATCGCCCTGTTCCAGCTCGACGACGGCAAGCCCCGCCTGCTGGTCCCCCGGGACGCCCTGCTGCGTCACCCCGACGGCGGCCACAGCCTGTTCGTGGTGGCGGACGGCCGCGCCCAGCGCCGCCCGGTGACCCTCGGCCCCGAGGGCCCCGATGGCGTGGCCATTCGCACCGGCCTCGACGCCGGCGAACGGGTGGTGATCCGCGGCAACGAGGCGCTGCGGGACGGCCAGTTGGTAACCGTGATCGACAACTAAGGACTCCCCATGCTTGAGGCAGGCGTGCGCAACGGCAAGCTGCTGACGGTGATCGTGTTGATCATCTGTGTACTCGGCATCGCCGCGGCGTTGCGGATTCCGGTGCAGATGATCCCCGACCTCAACACCCGGGTCATCAGCGTGGTCACCGGCTGGGCCGGCGCCACCCCCCAGGATGTGGAGAAGGAAATCCTCATCGAGCAGGAGCGCTACCTGCGCACCCTGCCCAACCTCCAGCGCATGGAGTCCGTGGCGGAGACCGGCCAAGCCACCATCGAGCTGGAATTCCCCTTCGGGGTCGACGTCAACGAGGCGCTGATCCGCGTCTCCAACGCCTTGAGCCAGGTCTCCGGCTACCCGGAGAACGTCGACCAGCCCCAGCTGTTCAGCAGCTCGTTCTCGGAAAACGCCTTCATGTACTTCAGCCTGGCACCCCTGCCCGGCAACCCCCTCGCCCTCGACATGGACATGGTCAGCGACTTCGCCGAGAACCAGGTGCGGCCGCGCATGGAGCGGGTGCCCGGGGTCTCCCAGGTGGAGCTGCGGGGCGGCGCCGAGCGCCAGGTGCAGATTCGCGTCGACCCCGCCAAGCTCGCCCAGCGGGGCCTTGGCCTCACCGAGGTGCGGGACGCGGTGCGCGCCCGCAACCGGGACAGCTCCGCCGGCGATCTGGACGACGGCAAGCGCCGCTACCTGATCCGGGTGATGGGCCGCTTCGAGGACATGGCGGACCTCGGCAACCTGATCCTCGCCCACCGGGACGGCGCCGACATCCGCCTCAAGGACGTGGCCGAGATAAAGCTCGACCACTTCGAGGTGCGCGGCCTGTTCTTCGCCGACGGCGAGCGCGCCCTGAACCTGGCGGTCAAGCGCGAGCCGGGCTCCAACGTCATCGCCATCAAGGAGGCGATGACCCGGGTGGTGGATGAGATGGGCCGCGACCTGCTAGAACCCAACGGCCTGCGGCTGGTGCTGATCGGCGACGATGTGCGCTATGTAGAGGCCTCGGTGCGCAACGTGGCCACCAACCTGGGGCTCGGCGCTGCCCTCGCCACGGCGGTGATGTACCTGTTCCTGCGCTCTCCCCGGGGGACCCTGATCGGCGTCATGGGCATACCGGTGTGCACCGTCGCCGCCTTTCTCGGGCTGTTGCTGTTCGGCCGCACCATCAATGTCATCTCCCTCGCCGGCATCGCCTTCGCCATCGGCATGACGGTCGACAACAGCATCGTGGTGCTGGAAAACATCGAGCAGGCCCGGCGCCGGGGCCGCGACCGCATCGAGGCCGCCATCCTCGGGGTGCGGGAGGTGTGGCCGGCGGTGCTCGCCTCCAGCGCCACCACGGTGCTGGTGTTCGCCCCGGTGCTGCTGGTGCGGGAGGAGGCGGGGCAGCTCTACTCCGACATCGCCATCGCCATCTCGGCGGCGATCATCGCCTCGATGCTGTTCGCGGTGCTGGTGGTACCCGCCGCCTGCGCCCGGCTCGGCTTTGGCAACGGCCCGGGCATCAGCGGCACCCCCGCCCCGGGGCGCCTGTCGGGGGCGGTGCACTGGCTCACCGCCAGCGGCCGCCGGCGCCTTGCCTGCATCGCCCTCACCCTGGGGACGGTGCTCGGCGCCGCCCTGTGGCTGATGCCCCCGGCGGAGTACCTGCCGGAGGGGGAGGAACCCAAGGCCTTCACGGTGATGACCGCGCCCCCCGGCTACAACCTCGGGGAGATGAGCGGCATCGCCGAGGAGGTTCGCGCCGTGCTCAGCGCCGCGGTCAACGCCGACCCGGCGCTGTTCGACCGGGGCGAGGCGGCGGTGCCGGCCCTCAAGTACTTTTCCCTGCGGGTCGAGCCCGGCAGCCTCCGGGTGATGAGCGAGCCGGTGCGGGGCGGCGACATCGAGCCGATGATGGATGCCCTCACCGCCCTGTTCACCGCCTACCCGGGGATGCGCGCCTTCTCGGCCCGGGGCTCGATCATCTCCAGCAACCAGGGGGGTACCCGGGCGGTCAACCTGGACATCGCCGGGCCCGATCTCGAGGGCCTCTACGCCACCGCCGAGCGCGCCTTCGCCCGCGCCGGGGAACTCTTCCCCGACGCCCAGCTGGACTCCCGCCCCGCCACCCTGTCCCTCGATCAGCCCCTGGTGCAGGTCCGCCCCCGCTGGGCGCGGCTGGCGGAGAACGGTTTCAGCGCCAGCGACTTTGGCTTCACCGTGGCGGCCCTGAGCGACGGCGCCTTCGTCGATGAATTCTTCGTCGCCGACGACAAGGTGGATATTTTCCTGTTCAGCGACGCCGGGCAGGAACAGAGCCTCGGCGGCCTCGGCGACCTGCCGATCCGCGCCCCCAACGGCGCGGTACTGCCCCTGTCCGCCCTCGCCGACATCCGCCAGACCGTCGACGGGGAGAGCCTGCGCCGCGTCAACGGCAGCCGCACCGTGACCCTGTCCATCATCCCGCCCCGGGAAATCGCCCTGGAAACGGCGGTGGCGCGGGTGCGGGACGAGCTGGTGCCGCCCATGGTGGCCGCCGGGGAAGTCAGCCCCGGGGTCAGCCTCAGCCTGTCCGGCGCCGCCGACCAGCTCGACGCCACCCGGGAATCCCTCGCCGGCAATCTCACCATCGCGGTGGTGCTGATCTACCTGCTGCTGGTGGCGATCTTTTCCCACTGGGGCTACCCCCTGCTGATTCTCGCCACCGTGCCCCTCGGCATCGCCGGCGCGGTGGTCGGCCTGGTGGCGTTCAACGGCATCGGCGCCGGGCTCGGCGCCGTCGGCGCGGGGGGGTTTCACCAACCCTTAGACATGATCACCATGCTGGGTTTCGTGATCCTGCTGGGCACGGTGGTCAACAATCCCATCCTCATCGTCGATCAGGCCCGCCACAATCTGCGCCGCGAGGGGGCGGATGTGGTGGAGGCGGTGCGGGACGCGGTGGCGAGCCGCCTGCGGCCGATCCTGATGTCCACCGCCACCACCGTGCTCGGCCTCGCGCCCCTGGTGTTGATCCCCGGGGCCGGCACCGAGCTGTACCGGGGGGTGGGCATCGTGGTGATGGTGGGCATCCTCTTCTCCACCCTCGTCACCCTGACATTCCTGCCATGCCTGCTGATCGCGGTGCTGGAGCGCCGGCGCTGAAGCGAGGCCGCGGCGCTTTTGTTATGATCGCCGCCAGCGCGCCACCCCCCGACCACCCGCGCCGCCGCATACCCGCCGGGAGCGGCCGCCGGGATCGCGACGAAGACCGATAAAAGGACCTGCCACCATGCCCCACTGCCACCGCCCCGGTCGCCGCCTGTCCGCCGCCCTGCTGCTCGCCGGACTCTGCGCCCTGCCCCTGCCCTTCGCCCACGCCGCCGCGGTGACCTTCGCCACCGGCAAGGCGGCCTACGAACAGGGGGATTTCCGCCAGGCGGAAAGCGTCTGGACGAAACTCGCGGAGCAGGGCGACGTGCAATCCCAGTTCTACCTGGGGGTGCTCTACGACCAGGGCTCCGCCGCCACCCCAAAAAACGACCAGGCCGCCACCGCCTGGTTCGACAAGGCCGCCCGCCAGGGCCACGTCAACGCCCAGTTCAACCTCGGCAACGCCTACATGAATGGTCGCGGTGTGGCGCCAAGCCCCGAGCGGGCGGTGTACTGGTGGCGCCAGGCCGCCGACAACGGCTCCCCCAACGCCCAGTTCAACCTCGCCATCCAGTACTACCAGGGCAAGGGTGTGGCCAAGGACTGGGACAGCGCCGTGTACTACTTCAACAAGGCGGCGAGCAACGGCCACGCCAAGGCCCGGGAGCTGATCGACGGCAAGCAGGTGCCGAAGCTCGACGCCGACCGCCTGGCGGGGCGCCCCCCCACCAGCCCCCCCGGCAACCTGCCCCCGGCCCTGGCGCCGGCGGCGTCCACCGCCGCCCCCAACGACGGCCCCGCCGCCAGCACTCCCCCGGCGGTAACGGCGCCATCGACAGCGGCACCCGATCCCGCGCCGGCACCCGCCCGGGAGGCGGCACAGCGGGCCGCCACGCCCGCCGGCGCCCCGTCGAACCCCGAGGACTGGCTGCGCGGCCAGGATCCCGGCCACTACACCATCCAGCTGGTGGCCTCCGGCAGCACCGAGGGGGTCGCCCGCTTCGTGGCGAAGCACCAGCTGGCGGACGACACCGTGCGCATCCAGGTGAGCCGCAACGGCCAGCCGTTCTACTACCTGCTGATGGGCAGCTTCCCCGACCGCCGCGAGGCCAACCTGCGGATCGAGTCGCTGCCCGCCGCGCTGCGTACCAGCAAGCCCTGGGCGCGCCCCTTCCGGGAGATGCAGTCGCTGCTGAACCGCTAGCTTTACGTTCCGGTCGGGCAATTGGGATGAGGGCAGGCCTCGCCTATACTTGCCGCAACCCATCGCCGCCCGAGTACGCGACCATGCGTTTCACCCCCCGCCCACGGCCCCGCGCCACCGCGCCTCCATGACCGTCGCCAACCTGCCGGCCCTGTTGCAGAACGCCGCGCTGCTGTTGGCCATGGTGGTGGTGTACGACATCGCCACCCGCCGCCAGCCCCTCGACAATCTGGCGGGCCAACTGAGCGCCGGGGCGCTGATAGGCCTGATCGGCGCCGCCATCATCCACACCAGCTTTCCCTTCGAGTCGGGGATAGTGTTCGACACCCGCTCGGTGCTGATGGCGGTGTGCGGCCTGTTCCTGGGGCTGGTGCCCACCCTGGTGGCCATCGCCGTGACGGTGGTGTTCCGCCTCGCGGAGGGCGGCGCCGCACTCACCGGCATACTGGTGATCCTCAGCTCCGCCGCCATCGGCCTCGCCTGGCGGCGCTGGCGCAAGGGGTCCCTGGGGGACATCGGCTTCACCGAACTGTACCGCTGCGGCCTGGCGGTGCACCTGGCGATGCTGGCGTTGATGTTCACCCTGCCGGGGGAGGACACCCCCTGGCGAGTGCTGTCCGCCATCGGCCTGCCGGTGATGCTGATCCACCCCCTCGCCACCGCCGCCCTCGGGGCAATATTCGCCAACCGCCTGCAGCGGGAGGCCCTCAAGCAGTCCCTGGAGCAGGAGCGCCACCTGCTCCAGCTGTTGTTTGCCTCTCTGCCCGACCTGGTGTGGCTGAAGGACCCAGCCGGCCGCTACCAGGCCTGCAATCCGCGCCTCGGCGCCCTGTTCGGCGCGGCGCCGGAGCGCATCATCGGCAACACCGACCACGACTTCGTCGACAAGGCCACCGCCGATCACTTCCGCCACTGCGACCGGCTGGTGATGGAATCCCGCCAGCCACTGACCTACGAGGAGTGGGTGACCTTCGCCAGCGACGGCCACCGGGAACTGCTTGAAACCACCAAGATTCCCCTGTTCGACACCGGCGGCAACATCAGCGGCGTGCTGGGCATGGGCCACGACATCTCCGCCCGCAAGCACGTCGAGCAGCAGTTGCGCCAGCTGGCCCAGGCGGTGGAGCAGAGTACCGAGAGCATCGTCATCACCAACACCGCCGGGGACATCGAGTACGTCAACGACGCTTTCGTGGCCAGCTCCGGCTACGATCGCGACGAGGTGCGCGGCCGCAACTCGCGGCTGCTGCAATCCGGCAAGACGCCGCCGGAGTACCACGCCGCCCTGTGGGCCAACCTGGCGGCGGGGCGCAGCTGGCGGGGCGAATTCCACAACCGCCGCAAGAATGGCGAGGAATACATCGAGTCCGCCATCATCAGCCCCATCCGCCAGCCCGACGGCACCATCACCCACTACCTGGCGGTGAAGCAGGACATCACCCACCAGAAGGCCGCCCAGGCCCGCATCGAACACCTCGCCCACTACGACGAACTCACCGCCCTGCCCAACCGGGCGCTGCTCACCGAGCGCCTTCAGACCCTGCTGGCCCTGTCCCAGCGCCAGCGCCACCAGGGCGCCCTGATCATCGTCAACCTCGACCACTTCAAGACCGTCAACGAAGCCCGCGGCATCGCCTTCGGCGACGCCATCCTGCAGCTGGCCGGGGCGCGGCTGCAGTCCCTGGCGGGGGACGGCGACACGGTGGCGCGGCTCTCCGCGGACGAGTTCGCGGTGCTACTGCCGGACCTGAGCCCCCACCGGGCGGAGGACACCGGCCAGCACGCCGAGGCCACCGCCGAGAATATCCACGCCGCCTTCCAGCGCCCCCTGGAGATTGACGGCGAAACGGTCACCCTGTCGGTGTCCATGGGCATCACCCTGTTCCCCGAGGCCCCGGAGGAGAGCGCCGAGGATGTCATCAGCCGCGCCGACACCGCCCTCCACCGGGCCAAGGCGGCGGGGGGCAACCACAGCGCCTTCTTCGAGACCGCCATGGGGGTTCAGGCCAAGGCCCGCTACGGCCTGGAGAAGGACCTGCGGGCAGGTCTCAAGGACGGCCAGCTGGCGGTGTATCTGCAATCCCAGGTGGACCGGGACGGCCAGGTGGTGGCGGCCGAGGCGCTACTGCGCTGGCAGCACCCGGAGCGGGGCCTGGTGCCGCCCTCACTGTTCATCCCCATCGCCGAGCAGTCGGACCTGATCGTCGAGCTAGGGGCCTGGGTGCTGGAGGAGGTCTGCCGGCTGATCGCCGCCCAGCAGGAGCAGGGCCGGCGCCTGCGCATCGCGGTCAACCTCTCCCCCCGCCAGTTCCGCAAGGCCGGCTTCGTGCCCTGGCTCAAGAACCTGCTGGCGACCACCGGCGCCGATCCGGGGCACCTGACCCTCGAAGTCACCGAGGGCCTGATGATCGACAACATGGACATGGTGGTGGGCAAGATGCACGACATCGCCGCCCTCGGGGTGCGCTTCTCGGTGGACGACTTCGGCACCGGCTACTCGTCCCTGGCCTACCTCAAGCGCCTGCCGATCCGGGAGGTGAAGATCGACAAGAGTTTCGTCCAGGACCTGCCGGACGACCGGGACGACGCCGTGCTGGTGGACACCATCCTCGCCATCGCCCGCCACCTCAACCTGGCGGTGGTGGCGGAGGGGGTGGAAACCCCCGCCCAGGCGGATTTCCTCAATGCCCGGGGCAATGTCATCCACCAGGGCTTTCTGTTCGCCCGCCCGCGGCCCGCCGGGGAGTGGCTCGACAGCTGGATCGCCGGGGACCGCGAGGGATGAGGGGCAACCGGATCGCCCTCGACTTGCCCCCCTGGCTCGCCGAGCTCAATCGCGCACCGCGCCGGTTCGCCGGCCTCCCCGAGGCGATGGCGTTCGCGGTGGACGCCGCCCGCCGCAACATAGCCGACGGCGGCGGCCCCTTCGGCGCCCTGGTCGTGGATGACGGGTTGCGTCTGGTGGCCGTTGGCGTCAACCGGGTGGTGCCGCTGCACGGCTCCATCCTCCACGCCGAGATGCTCGCCCTGCTCCTCGCCCAGCGGCGCCTCGGCAGTCACGATCTCGCCAGTCTCGGGGACTACAGCCTGGTCACCAGCTGCGCCCCCTGCGCCATGTGCCTCGGCGCCATCCCCTTCGCCGGGGTGCGCCGGGTGCTGTGCGGCGCCCGTGGGGAGGACGCCGAGGCCATCGGCTTCGACGAGGGGGACAAGCCGGAGCGCTGGGCGGACAAGCTGCGCGCCCGGGGCATCGCCGTGGAGGAGGATCTGGGGCGTGACGGGGCCGTGGCGGTACTGAACGCCTACCGGGCCGGGAGCGGTGTCATTTATTGACGGAGCGGGGGGCGAACCCGGGCCCCCTCAGCCGCGCCCCATTGCCCTCGCCACCAGCGCGCGAAAGGTCGCCCGATCCCGCTCCCGCTCCACCGCAAGGCTCAGGGTTTCCAGGTCCACCACCCGCCCGCCGTCCTCGATCAGCCGGTAGGTGAACACGTGGGGGCGATCGTCCCGCAGCCACTCGAAGGCCTGGCCGTAACGCAGGTCGCGGAAGTACAGCTCGCCGGCCTCCTCCACCACCTGGTAGTAGCCGTCGGACACCTTGACCAGATCCCGCACCACCGGCGCGTCCCGGTGGCCGTCCAGCAGCTCGCCGTTGCGGGGGAAGGGGATGAAATCGGCGGGGCTCTCGCCATCCAGCAGGGAATGGAAACCCACCCGGTAGCCGTCGTCGGTCTCGGCGATGGCCCGCCACAGCAGGCTGTTGAACATGGTGGGCTTGACGAACAGGCGGCGGTACTCGATGCCCTGGGCGGCAAGGCCGTCCTTGAACTGCCCCGTCACCCACTGCTTGGTCGCCAGGGTGGCGCCGAGGTAGAGGGACGACAGCGCGATCCCCGCCACTGCCAAGCGGGTGCGCGCCACCCGCTCCCGGGCAAGCCACGGCAGCGCCACCAGCGCCAGCAACAGCGGCAAGGTGTAGAGGGGGTCGATCACCGAGATAGTGGCGAGGGCGAAGCTGTGGTCGCTGAAGGGCAGCAACAGTTGAATGCCGTAGGAGGTGAAGGCGTCGAGGGTGAGGTGGCTGGCCAATACCCCGCCACAGACCAGCGCCCAGCGCCGCCACCCGGGCGCCGGCATCCAGCGGGCCAGCAGGGCGCCGAGGACGAGGGCCGCGAGGGCGGCAAACAGCAGGGAGTGGGTGATGCCCCGGTGGAAGGTGAGGGCCGCCGCGTCCCCGAGCAGGTGGCCGATGGGGACGTCGATATCCGGCACCAGGGCCACGGCGCCGCCGGCCACCAGGGCGCGGTTGCCGAGCTGGCGACCCAGGGCGCACTGGCCGATGGCGGCCCCCAGGAGGGCGTGGGACAGGGTATCCATGGGCATCTCTCGCAGCGGAAAGCCGCGATCATAGCAAGCCCCGCCCGCCTCTTGGGCACGGGCCGCGGCGCTGGCATACTGCGCCCCCTGTCCAACCTACCCGCGACACGGCGAAAACACCATGAAACTTGTACTGCTCGGCAATGCCGGCGCCGGCAAGAGCACCCTGGCGCGGCGGCTGATGGGGGGGCGCGACATCCCCCGCCTGTCCCTCGACGAGATCGCCTGGGACGAGGGCCCCACCCGCAAACCCCTGGCGGAGAGCATCGCCCTGCTGGAGGACTTCGTCGCCCGCCACCCCGAATGGATCATCGAGGGCTGCTACGGCGACCTGATCGCCGCCGCCCTGCCCCACTGCGAGGAGTTGCGCTTCCTCAACCCCGGGGTGGAGGTCTGCGTCGCCCATTGCCTCGCCCGGCCCTGGGAGCCGGAGAAATTCCCCAGCCCCGAGGCGCAGCGCGCCACACTCGACTACCTGGTGGGCTGGGTGCGGGCCTACGAAACCCGGGACGACGAATACGGCCTCACCCGCCACCGGGCGCTGTACGACACCTTCAAAGGCCCCAAGCGGGAATACCGGACCCCCGCGGACTACGACTGAGCCCCAGGGCGGCGCTTGGCGATTCATCCGCGGCGGATGACGCTGCGCTTTTCCGCCCCACACTCACCTCCACCGTAGGACCGAAGAGGCGCAGCCGTCATCGGCCGGCGGCTACCCCCATTGACCGGCAGAGCATCCACGGCGGATGACGCTGCGCTTTTCCGCCCTACATCACACCTCCACCGTAGGGCCGAAGAGGCGCAGCCGTCATCGGCCGATGGCTACCCCCATTGACCGGCAGAGCATCCGCGGCGGATGACGCTGCGCTTTTCCGCCCCACACTCACCTCCACCGTAGGGCCGAAGAGGCGCAGCCGTCATCGGCCGATGGCCCTCGCCTTTCGCGCCAGAGGCCCGGGTCAGAGCACTTCCGCCACCAGCCGCCCGGTGTCGTGGTCCTCGTAGGCGGTGGTGAGGCGCAGGTGGTTGAGGACGTTGATCTCCCAGCCGTAGTTGACCACCGGGGTGGTGA
>Ga0172382_10012078_pt1 | contig 11318 bp, 14 predicted proteins | sample Leawel138RmetaG_FD_122245 | JGI IMG/M metagenome (GOLD analysis project Ga0172382, IMG submission 122245) | Leachate microbial communities from a municipal landfill in Southern Ontario, Canada - Leachate well 138R metaG | ecosystem: Engineered > Solid waste > Landfill > Unclassified | place...
GGTAATGTCTTCAATAGTATCAGGGCCACGCAATGTGATTGACAAAAGTGGCATATCTCTATCCTCATCAAGCGGTTGGTTCAATTGTATGAGAGGATATGTAGCAGTGGCAGGCAACTTGGGATACAATTGCCTCAAAACAGCAGCCGCTTCGAAACGAAAAAGAATTGGATCTGTCCATTTATCGAGATCTATCCGAATCTGGGAAGATCCTTCCCCAGACACAGAATGCATATGCGAAACTCCTTCTAACCGGGCTAAAGCTCCCTCCAATACACTAGTCAAGCGTTGCTCTACAAGTAGTGGGGGTGCACCGCGCATATAAGAGACAACAGTGACAGAGGCAAATGATCGACTGGGCAGCAACTGAATAGACAGTTTCGGAATAAGCGCAAAACCTATTCCACCCAGCAATAAAAAAACAATCAATATACTAAAAGAAGAAAACTGTATGCGTTTTTTCGTTTGTCTATAGTCATTTTTCATTTTACAATCACCGGATGTTCATGCGCTAAATTAAAATGTCCTTTCACAATAACTCTATCACCTTCCTGCAGACCGGATTTTAATGCAAACTGGTTTTGGTTTTCATACAGGATCTCCACATAATTCCAAAGAGCAAGACCGTCTTGCTCAATAAAAACAACCTTTCTCCCTTGACGCTCCAGTACCGCTTCCTTAGGCAACATCAATGCTGGTATTGTGGTCTTTTGAACGATAACCTGTACACCCATACCATCTAATAAATTCGTTGCATGCTGTCCACTGGACAGCATGTCTGCTTTTACCGTTACCATGCCATTATTATCCACTAAAGGATTTATAGCATTCACTTTTCCACTGAAAACCTGGTTAGGTAAACTAAAAGACTTGACAAATACCAATTGCCCGGGTTCGACAAAAGAAACCTCCTGTTCTAATATTTTAAAAGATACTTGCAAAGATTGATCGTCAACCAACGTACAAAAGAAATCAAACTCTGATGTTGAATTATAAGGTTTTGCTTGGAGATTGGCTATTTTGCCAGAAAAAGGTGCCACCAATACGACCTGGTCCAACTGTGCTTTAGCTTTCTCCACACTAAGCTCAGCCATTTCCAATCCAGACCGGATTCGGGCAATGCGCTTTACTTCCAAGTCCAACCGGGCAGTATCTTGTATAGCATATCCAAGACGCAATAAATAATCTTCATAATCCAATTGGGCTCGTTGCCATTCCAATTGGGCTTGTTGTTGCTGGGTCAATTGTGTTTTGTGATCTACATAAGCCAAAGGTTGGCCCTTTTGCACACTTTGTCCTTCCTTCAATTCAAACGGCAGGATTATTCCCTCTGTCAAAAAGTTCAAATCGGCCTTTCGAACAGCCTCAACTGTACCATTGGTGAATAATTCAAGAGTAAAAGGTTCTTTTTTCAGGACAATAATCTCAACCTCATTAATTTCAGGGCTATAAGAAGTGATTTGCTGATCAATTAGTGTCTTGCCTGTCTTATTCGCATCACTACTACACGACAAGCAAGCTAAGACTAAAAGAAATAACAGAAAAATTGATGAAAGCACGCTCGTTGCGCCACGACTTAGCCTTAAGAAAAAAAATCCTACTGCTTCCATAACTTTTTTCATGTATATGAATTTGGTGTTTTTCATTTGAATTATCCAGAACCTTACTATATCCGAAATAAAAACCACCTAACTAATCATCAACATAGAAATCTGCCCAATAGCCTCAGTAACAATACTTTTATTTAGAATAATTGACCAATAGTAGAAGCAAGTATATATAAAATTCAATAATTCAATCTCAACATAAGATTAGAGTTCCTTGGATATCTTCCCAGTGTAGTTTAACATAGTCACAACATGACTGAAAATAAGCTTGGTTGTTGTGGTTTATTTGACAGAATAGAAAAAGATAATCTTGTTGCTGTTTATATCAACGGCTTTAGCAAAATCTAGGTAATCATTATTTACTTGAACATCTTTATTCTGCTCCTTGAACACTTGAATGTTTTTTTCGGCCTGTTTCATTAAAGCAGGGTCATATACAAAAGCTACCAAATTATTGTCACCACCAATTGGGATAAAGCGATTCATCGTTGCCCCACCCAAATAATTAAAGTTTCCTACTCCTTGAGTGTAAGATGTTAACTCATTAATATTCTTGTCATACACCAAAATACCCAAATCTGTTGCATTAAATAATAAATAATTTTCAGTTTCGAATGGATTTGCGATTTGTCTCCAAACAGTAGGCTCATCACGTAGCACCGAAAAGTCTATAACATATTTTAACTTTGCATCCCCAGAAGAAAACTCATAAATCAAACCTTCCTCTTTAGTGGTTATAAGAGCAGAAGTTGATGAAGTTACTTGCTTACCCCGGAATATACCAGTTTGATTATAAAGTCCCTTATCATTCGCATCTATTGGAAGACGCGATTCAATAAAAGACTTAGTCTTTAAATCATATATATCAAGATAAAAATCTGATGGCAGCATATTTTCAAGTTCTGATCTCAACAAAATTAAACTTTTATCAGCAACAACACCTGATAAGTACAGATCATCCAAAGTAACTTTATCTATAAGATTAAACTCGTAATCATACGTTAGTATTGAATATGGGTAATCTGTAATCAGCAATAGTCGTTTGTTGGCTATATCATGAACAACGTCCATCAAAGAAGAGTATTCATTAGGCCCGCGGCCTACATTTTGTATATGTTTTAGATACTTGCCATTTTTATCAAAACAAACTAATTTGTCACTTGCAGCATCAAAAACAAACAATTTGTTTTCGTCAATAAAAATCCTATCAATAATTTTAAGCATTGAAAATTGATTAGACTCTAAAATAATGGATTCTGAACCGTTAAAAAAATCCGAATCGATCAATTTAGAATCTACCATCCCAAGCTTAACATGAGTAATATCGTGGCTTTTTAACTCCTTCTTTTCTGAAGGTGTTGAGCAGCCAAAGACGAAAAGAAATATACAGAATGAAGCAAATACTCTCATAATAGATTCAACAAATAGGATGTCTGTTATTAACTTAAATTAATTTAAGGGCAAGGCGTATATCCCACATCATTCACCTCAATATCAATTATTCCTGTATCACAACAAGAAATTGTTCCAACGCCAGAACAAGTTATATATGTAGCCGAAAACTCATAAACCAGACAAACCCCCTCAGAAATTGGAACAAATTCGTTCCATGTGTCTGTATCTAAACGCAGGTATGAAACTTTAGGGCAATTGGATTGAGCTAAAGCAGTATTATCAGAAGAAAAAATACTGATAAAACCTAAACCAGTCAATAAAATTACAAGAGCGGAAAAATTAATAACAATCTTTTTCATAATATAAGAGATTTAGATAATTTGATATGTAATTGATTTTATTGGTATAATAGTTAACTTTTTTCATAGGCCTTTCAAAACTAAACATCGAAAATTTGTTGTTAGAATAGAAAAGCATTTACTGATTAATTTCGAAGAAGTAAGTAATCTAAAACTGTAATAATTCGTGTTTATTTAAACAGTAGACACATGATTTAGGCTTTATAATATATTTTATAAATTAAACCAACATTATCCAAGACGATAACTAAGGGCAAATTATAGTATCCTCATAATTTACCTCTTCTGTTATTACCCCTGTTCCACAACATGGAATTGATCCAACACCCATACAGTCTCTTTCTGTAATATGCGCTGTATAACGATCACAGAGGCCATTTCCTAAAGGGACATAATAATTATATGAACTAGAATTTTCACTAACACGTGAAACTTTAGGACAATCTTGAGCTAAAGCAGTATTATCAGAAGAAAAAATGCTGATAAAACCTAAACCAGTCAATAAAATTACAAGAGCGAAAAAATTAACAATAATCTTTCTCATAAATAAAAGTTTAAGCTTTGATAAAATGATAATTGGTTACATATATCATAGTAAAAAACACAATAATTAGAGGTGTTTTTCCTTACAAGTAACAAAGATACAAACCAAACAATATATAAACAAGAAAAAGTAAAAATATTTATCAACAGTGTCGATGATTGATTATTTCAGCGTTATTATTATTCTTGTCTCTTATTAATGCTCCTTTAATTTGTAATCATATTTACATAGTATGTATGAAGCACGAACTTATTTAAGAGAGTTTGTTGTTCCTGGGTTCAAGCATGAAAATCATTCTGCAAATTTAGTCTATTGATTGGTTGCAGAAAATTGAGGCTTTGATATGGTTTTAGAAGCGGGGAATTATATAGGCATGCTGAATCGGTTTTTTTAAAACAATAGTGCTACTTGTAAAAGAAGAATTATATTTGTTGCTGATCATATAATTTTAAAAAGACCAATACAAGCAAAAACACAAAGCTATGATTCTCCCCAACCCATTAAAGAAAACTTCTTTGATGCTATTATTTAGCCTGATTTTGCCAGGACAAATAATGGCACAAGGCATGAGCGGTACACCCCGTATCCTTCCTGATTTTGAATCTGTTTTCTCGGGAGATACCTTCGTGATCAAAGGAAAGGTGGCGAGTGCTGAACATGATTTTTTGGAATTCTCAGTTACGACATGGGAGGGTGGAACAGAATTGCTGGCCATACCCTTGGAAAAGGACGGGTCTTTCGAAGGCACATTCCCCATTATCGGAGGACAACAAGTCGTATTTAATTGGGAGATGACTTATATTTTCCATGTAATGCCTAATGACACCCTGGAGATATACATATCAGCGGATGAACCCGAAAAAATCCGTGTTGTTCAGAAAAATGTACAGCTTTTCCGTGAGATGGAAGCACTTAAAAATCAGTATCAGGAACTATACTATGGTGATTTCCAGGCCAAGTTAAGCACCAAAGAAGAAGGTGTAGATAAACGGGCTTTGGCAGAGGAATATTTCAATGAATTGATCCGGCATATGTATGGCCATCAGCGTATGTTTCCGGAAGATCGGGATCGTCCCGATGATCTGGGCCTGCAAAAGTATGGCAGTGAAGATGAGTCCCGGATTCATACATTGATAGATGATATCTATTGGGAACTGAGAATGTTGATGGCCCACAATAAGGTACAGGGCAAAATATATTACCAGCAGGAAACACAAGAGATCATGGGCATTGAGCTTCGGGAAGTCCTGATTGCGGGAAGAAAATTACGTGTTCCTGTTTCTTCGGAAGTTCCCTACTCTTTTTTATTTCAGTCTGAATCAAATACAAGAAATTCGCCCAGTATAAATGATCAGTATTACCTGAATATTCCGGGCTACCGGGAGTACCTAAATTACAAAAGCTCCTCCTCTTTTGATTTGGTAAGTACAAAATTGAGTTTCCGTGCAGGGATACCCGAACAACTGACCAGATCACTTTATCAGATCATCGGCCTTTATGGAACATCGGCCTTTGTCTGTGAAAACATGATGTACCGGCAGATCATGCGCAGATCCCCCAGAGTTCGGGATGCTGAAGATGCGCAGGCCGCCCTGGCTTTTGCAAAGAGTTATATTCAATCTCCCTTTCTGAGAGGAAAGTTAATGGAATTTGAATCCTTCCGTACCACACTCGCAGAAGGTGCCCTCGCACCCGATTTTACATTTGAGGATGAGAACGGGTTTCCGGTCAGTTTATCGGATTTTAGGGGGAAAGTCGTCTACTTAGATTTTTGGGGCGTATATTGTGGGCCTTGCATCACCGAAAATACCCAATACGCACCCGCTATCTATCAACACTACAAAGACAAAAATGTAGTTTTCATCAATGTCTGCATGGATGTGGATCGGGAGAAATGGAAAAGCAGTATCAAAACGGAAGAAAAAAGGGAGAATGTGGTTCACCTGTACGCTGAAGGAAAAACAAAAAATGAGTATGTCCGGGCGTACAATGTACAGAGTATTCCCCATTATTACCTGATCGATACCGAGGGTAGGATTTATAGTTATAATGCAGCCAGGCCCAGTACTTTGAGCCGGGATCTGCAAAGGAACGAACTGAGTGTCTTACTGAACGAGTAGGCAAGGAGCCTGATCCTGAGCAGGGAGAGGTGTCCCTTCAGTCTGAAAAGGGGAGTTCAGATCGAAACTATTTCAGTTTAAATCTCTCAAGCAATTTGGCATTTCTCTGCACCAAATTGGCATTTACATGGACATTATTCGAAGAATACAGATCATTGGTAAAACTCAGGGCTTTGATCATGAACTTCCATCATCTTTAGATCTGACAAATTATAAACATTTATCATCATCGCAATCTCCAGGCGACCAGCATCAATATACCCAGTATCAGTATCCCCCATCCCCACCAGGGCAATTGCAAGGCCGGGCGGAGGTCTTTTTCCTGCTGGTACTGCTCAGCCCGGTGCAACATAGTGTCCAGGCTGTCCCTGCGCTGCAGCCGGATTCCTTCCCTGTGCAGGGTATCCTGGCGGGCAATAGCTGTGTGCCTGTACCCTTCCAGCAGCAGGTATCCAGCCCCGCCTATAAATCCAGAGTCCGGATGGTAACGTATGGGCCCACGGGGCAGGATCAGCAGCCGCTGTCCGCTATGGGAGTACTGCAGATCCTGCCCAGACTGCATCCGGATCCATCGGCTACTGTCCAGTATCGACCGGCTCTGCAGATGGCTATCCAGTGTTGTCTGCCGGTCTGTGCGCTTCCATATGGTGCAGGAGCTTAGAAATCCAAAAGCGAGCAGACAGAGTAGTGCAGTCACGCATATCAGCGGTCTGACGATCCTGCTGCGAACATGTTTATTTCTTGCCGGTATCATCGTCTCCCCTCCTTTGCGTTGATCCAGTCTGCCACCACATGGATCGTGCGCAGGTGCCTGCGCCGCCGCTCCACCCGGTCGTGGCTGTTGCCCTCGATGGTCAGGTACCAGGAACCGCTGGCCTCCCAGTGTTCGATCTGTCCGGCATGGCCGATCCGGCCCTTCTCCCGGATCCAGAGGCCAAAGACATCGCCCGGAAGGGCCGATTCCACACTTTCCAATTGCCGGGCAAGGGGAAAAAGAGACGGTGACCAGGGAGTGCGGGGTTCTGAAAAACCGGCTTGGCCGTAGCACCAACTGACAAAGGCAGCGCACCATTCATAGCCTTCTCCCAAACGGGTATAACGCAGGTATTCCCCTACCCGATCGCCGTCATTGCGACCGCTTCGTTCCATCACGCCGATTTCTCCCCGGGCGATGTCAAGAATACGGGTGCGGGCATCTGTATAGCCATGACGGGTAGCAGCACCGGAATGACGGGTAGCAGCACCCGGCATTCCCCCCTCCCTCAAAAAACCGCTGCCAAGCAGGGCACAAAGGCATAGAGCAACAAAAAATAGCAAGCGAGATAGATTATGATTTTTTGCCATGGTAGTAAGGATTTGAAGATAGGTTCGAAATGATAGTTGCGAAAGTCCCGAAAGACTGGCCAAAGCAGGCCCAGCAGCCAGCGGCTGACCGCAATAAAGCCCAGGCCGCTCAGCAAGCCAAGCAGTACAAGGCCCAGCACGCCCAAGTCGGGGGCAGCAGCGAAGGGGTCTATCAAGCGCAGCAAAGGCCCGGACAGGACAAACAGAAGAAAAGTTAAAAGGAAAAGCGCCATCAGCGCGACCCTAAAATAAAAGCCGGTATGCGAGACACGTAGCCTGGAGGCACCGGCTTCCGGTGCCCAGGCTGGAAAAACCATTGTTTTCATGGTTTTTATCGTGGAATGTGTGAAATTGCCTCGCTCCAGTCCGACTTGCCATAGCCATTGATGGCTCTGACCCGGACAAAGTACCGCCTAAAGGGGATGACTGGCGCCAGGATATTCTGCCGGGAGGAACTGGTGGTCACGGGTTCGCTCCATTGGTGGTCGCCCGCTTCATCCCGCTCATGGGCCATGCAATATTCATAGAGCAGCGCTGTGGCTTGCTTGTTGAAGTCCAGCCGCATCTGCCCGCTCTGCCTCCCATCACGAAGAAAAATACCGGTGATCACATCCGGCACATCCCCCGAACGGGGATAGTCCGACACCTCAAAGCCCGAACTCAGCAGCTTTTGCAGCACACCGTCCGAGACCATGGTCACATGGAAGGCCAGTTGCTTTAGCGTAGCTTCCAGCACCTTGCGGCTGTCATTTTTGATGGCCGTATCCTGCGGACTGCCCCGGCGGCGGGCAATGGACAGCTTGTCCTGGAAATCCTGCAAGTGTGTGACCAGATCGGCCAGTGGCGGAACTAGATCGGGAAAATGGGCATTGTCCGTCAGTGCCTGCAGTACCGTACTGCCTCGCACCAACAATTCGTCGTCTTTGACCGAGCGGAACCCGCCCAGTGCTTGTTGTTTGATAAACATAAAAAAACAATTAAAAAATAAAGTAAAAGTGGAGAAGGCACATCCCCCTCCTGTCACCGGCAAAACTAACTGGGCGGGCAGGTGGCGACGAATAATGGCAGTGATTGGCAGTAATTGGCAGCGATTGGCACAAATTGGCAGGGCTATGACCCATTTCGAGGGACCAAAGTATCACGTCGAGGGACCAAAGTATCACGTCGAGGGACCAATGAAGCGCATCGAGGGACCAAGATGCGGGCGTCTGGGGTCAAGAAGGGCACATGAGGGATCAACACCTAAGGGCGACGGCCCAATAGAGGGTGCATTGGGATCAGATCACTTCACACACACTCAAAGACAGCGTATGCACGTAGGGAAGTACTGCACCAAGGTACAAGAATGGCTTCATCAGGAGCCAGTGTGGCTTCCTCATCTCCCAAAGGATGCGCAGTACGGACGTTGGCAAAGGGCATTGACCCCGGCATGAGCTGATCCGGGGCCAAAGATGTGGGGCCATGCCCCTACGGACGGGTACTTGCTCCAAAGCGTTCCCGCTCTCGGGCCGAAGGTGATTTTGTTGGCATCAATGGTCGCAGCCCTGCCCCGACCACACGAATCCTTGCTACCGGACTACAAGGCCAAGCCCCCCGGATGCCCGTCTTTGGTAGGAGGAAATAACCTGGATATGTGATGAAAGAAGATGGCCTGCAGCTCCAGAAGTGAGGCTGGAAACAAAACAACAATAAATCAACAAAAAACTAAACCCTCCCCCGGCGGATGCTTTCCTGCAACTGCCCGGCCAGCTCGGGTATATAGTAGTAGTCCCGCTGTCCGAAACGGTGTGGTTGGATCGTGCCGTTGGCTTTGAGACGGTAATAGGTGCGGTCACTGATCCGCAGGTAGTCCATCACGCCCTGGCGGTCCAGCCATTCGCCCCGGGATACCGGTGAAAAGACTCGCTGATGCTTATCGCTTGTGTCTCGAAGAGAGGATGGGGTGGCACAACGGTCACAGGAACGGGTGGCGGAAAGGTCACAGGAATGGGAGGCGGAAAGCGATCCGGCAATCTCCTGGAGCAACTCACGCATTTCATACAAAAGTTCTGATAAAGCATGTTTTTGGTCCATGGATCACCTCCTTTCATGCTGAGCCGCCGCTATTCAAGCGGTCCAATACAGCGATCAGATAAGTTCTTCCAATTGGCACTGGATGGGGATAACCGTGGACAAATAAATGCGTGTGGGAAAAATCGGTCACTTTACCCACGTTTACCATATGGCTTTTGTGCGTTCTGATAAAGCTTTCACTTGGCAAAAGCTTCTGTACCTGCTCAAGCGTTACTTTTGCTTCCCGATCAAAATCGGTGCAGTGGAAAGTGGATATTTTATCCAGCACCTCTATATGCAAAATATCTTGTATGGGTATATTGATTTTGGCCCCTTTCCCTCTGATAGAGCTCACCATAACACTGTCCATTGCGTACTCCATTGGATAAAGAAGATCGACCTGTGATACGGCCCGAAGCATTGCACTTTCAAAATCATCAAACGCTAACCACTTGGGCAAATAGGCTACCATGCCCAATGCAGAAGCTTCATAGGAATATTCCGTATAACCCGAACAGATCACCAGTACTGGCTTGTGGGACAATGATTGATAGAGCTGCAACCCGCTCAATCCTGACATCTGCATATCCAACAATAGTATATCAGGACAGGACTCCTCGATCATGGATACTGCTTTCATGGGATTCGCTTCATTGAACACAATGCTTAAATATTTCAAGCGTTCCAAATACAGTAATATCATGGCCAACTCTTCCGGTTGATCATCCACTATCCCTATTGTATATACAGGCCTTTTCATTTTACTCGACTTTCTGCATAAATCGAGCACTGAAAGTTTTTGAGTCCTGACTCACTTCAAGCTTTATGGGCAGGCCCGATTGTTCTATTCGCGTTCTTAAATGTTGAAGGCCAAATCCTGAACCTTCCAAAGATCCTTGTTTCTGAGGATCCACAGCATTGGTTGAGGTAAATTGAAAACCTTCTTGTCCTACTATCAACGAAATCGTAATATTCCCTTTGTCATGAAAGTCTGCATATTTCAATGCATTTTCAAAAAGCGTCAATAAACCCACCGACACGGTCAATTGACCTGGGGGGATCATTCCACTTATTTTGACCTTAACTTTGGATTTGCCGTATTTCCATTGAGCAACCTCTGCCAATCGGCACAATTGCTTCCACTCCTCTTCCAATGCGATCAAATGATCGGCATTGCGCTGTGCATTTAATACATAGCGCATGACTCCTGCCAATTGTTCAAGACATCTCCGTCCGCCGGGAGAACTATTCAAGAGGGATTGACCCAAGGCGGTCACCGTGACGGACTCTACAAAATGAGGGTAGATCTGTGCAGATGAAAATTGCAACTTCATCTGTTCAAGTTGATTGTTCAACTCCTTCATCCTGCGGACTCTCAACAAATACAGTCGGAATAAGGCTGCCAACAGAGCCAGTATAAAAATGAATGAAAAATTGCTGAGTATTCTTGATCGAAAATATTCTTCTACAAAAGGCACATCTGGCAAATACAACTGGATCCCCAATTGGGGATAGATCTTATAAATCGCCCAATACGTAACATCAAATAGGGTCAGACCGATCACTATCAGAATCAACAAACCCAGCAGCCGTTTCCACATCCCCGCACCGACAAATAACATCAGCAGTCCCAAATATGCTATCAAAAAATAACCGCTTATCAAAAACCATATAGCAGTAATCGATAGTATCGGTATCCAGACGCCATAAAGAACATAGTTGACGACCCAAACAATCAGTGCCAAAACGATTCCTAATGAAAAAAAGATAATATATGTCCGCCAAGCTTTATTCATAGCGAGAAAAATTTATTGTTTTTCCGCAACAAAAACTTCAAATATAATAATTTTTTAAACTAAACCGATCTAAATAAATAATACTTTTTTTTGTCAAACCA
>Ga0172382_10012079_pt1 | contig 11318 bp, 7 predicted proteins | sample Leawel138RmetaG_FD_122245 | JGI IMG/M metagenome (GOLD analysis project Ga0172382, IMG submission 122245) | Leachate microbial communities from a municipal landfill in Southern Ontario, Canada - Leachate well 138R metaG | ecosystem: Engineered > Solid waste > Landfill > Unclassified | place...
CAGCGAAGCTTTCAAACGCAGTAGCCACTTGTAAGGCCAACTCACGGGTCGGTGCCAGCACCAACACTTGTGCTTCGCGACGTGCAGCATCAATACGCGACAAAATAGGTAAAGCAAATGCAGCCGTTTTACCGGTACCGGTTTGTGCCTGGCCGATCATATCGTGGCCAGCCATAATCAACGGAATAGACTGTATTTGAATTGGGGATGGCTCTTCGTAACCGACCGCAGTGATTGCTGCAAGAACTGAAGGGTGAAGACCGAGCGTGGCAAAATTGCCGACTTCTGGGGTAGTGCCGATTTCTTGGGTCATGGTATGCCTTATATGCATCCGCAAAGACCCATGAAAGCTGCACACGCCGTGAAAGACCATAATGGTCGCCCTTTTGGCAGCCTATTTGCGAGTATTTGCGAGAACGCTGTTTGAAAAAAACGTCTAGGATAGTCCTATAGAGGACAAGCAGTCGAAGCAGTGCTTCGCGATATTGCAGTAACCTTAACGGGGGCCGATCTGGCCGGCGCATATTATAGACACTTTTACACTGTTCTGCCTAGTGTTAGTTAAGCAACTTACATCGATAAGTTCAATTGACTTTTAAAACTACGCAAAATCCCCGTAAAAGGATCTATAAAGCTGATTTGCTTAGCCAACAGTTTAAGCGGCTGAGTGTAATCGTCTGGCTCGCTCATCTCTTGCAAGCAAGGATAGAGCGGGTCGTTAACAATTGGCGCGCCCAATGCAGCAAGGTGCACACGTAACTGATGCTTACGTCCCGTCACAGGGTAGAGTCGATAACGCCATAAAGCGCCAAGCTGTTCGCACACCTCAATCACCGTATCGCTATTGGCCTCACCGAGAACTTCTTGCATACGGAAAAACTGTTGCGCCGGCTCCAATCGACTGCAATGGCGATAAGGCCACTCTCGACCGGGTAAAGCCGGAGCGAGTGCCTCATAGCACTTAAACACTTTGCGCTCACGAAACAAGCCTTGATAAGCATCCCGACTGCTCGGATTGACTGAAAACAGTAGAACGCCCGCCGTCAAACGATCCAGACGATGAATCGGCACAATATCTGCACTATTAAAGCGCTTCATTAACCGCCGCAAAACGGTTTCTTCCACGAAGCGTCCCGCCGGCATGGTCGGCAGAAAGTGCGGCTTATCAACAACAATCAGATGTTCGTCTTGATAAAGAATCTGCTCGATAAAGGGCACCTTAGTCTCCTCAGACACTTCACGGAAATAATAGACCACCCCCCCTATTTGATAGGGCTCGCTCGGTAGCAAACAGCGCTGCTGTGCGTCCAGAACTTTACCTGCGAGCATTCGCTGCTGCCATGTGTCACGGCTAATCGTAGCAAAATGTTCACTAAGGAAATCCAATAAAAGCGGGTAGCTCTTATCCGGCAGATGCACCGTGCTGGCGCCAAATAAACGAGAACGAGTCATACTCACATTAATGCAGCGTATGCCCAGAAGGATCATCGTCATCCGTTTCAGTGAGCGCTTCTTCTTCAGCTAAATGTCCTGCAGCTAACAACCCAGCATGGAACATTTCTTTGGCGATATCAATATAACGGGCTTTTAAAAAACCACGCGCTTCGTTTGAAAAAGTCAGGGTTACTAAGGGTGACTCCTCTTCCGAGCGACGCAAAACAATTCTGCCGTCGGGCAACTCAACAATTTCCAAAAACGCACTGGACATAAATAACTCTTAAAAAATCAATAAATTAAAATACAGCAGGGCTCAAGATCACAACCCTGCTTAATAGCTTGCATGTCGATTTATTTTTTACGCTTATCGTCAATTTGCCACTTTTTGCCATCGTAAAACGCTTTCCAACCGCTGGGCTTGCCTTCAATTTCTGACTGCACATACTGCTCTTTGGTTTTACGACTATAACGAATCACCGCTGGCACACCATCTGGGTCATGCTTTGGCGCAGTGAGCAAATAATGGTATTTCGGATCAATCTCTGCTTTATGCGGGATCAACTCCAGTACTAAAGGCGCACGGGTCTCGCGCTTTTTAGGAAATTGGCTGGCAGCCAAAAACATACCTGAGGCACCATCACGCAACACATAGGTATCGTCCACTTTCAAGCACTGCAGTTCTGGCATTGGCACCGGATCCATTTTTGGTGGCGCGGCCTCACCACTGCGCAGCAATTTACGCGTATTTTTACACTCTGTATTGGTGCAGCCGAAGAACTTACCAAAACGGCCGGTCTTCAATTGCATCTCACTGCCACACTTATCGCATTCTAGGCTCGGTCCTTCATACCCTTTAATCCGGAACTGCCCTGCCTCCACTTCAAAGCCTGTGCAATCCGGATTATTACCGCACACATGCAACTTACGCGTTTCATCCAGTAAATACGCATCCATTGCGGTATCACATTTAGCACAGCGACGCTTGTTACGTAACAATAATGACTCAGACTCGCCTTCATCATCGTCGGCAATTTCATTGCCAGGCACAAGATTCATGGTCGACTTACAGCGTTCTTTCGGCGGCAAAGCATAGCCTGAACAACCTAAGAACACGCCAGTCGAGGCCGTACGAATCATCATTGGCCGACCGCACTCTTTACACGGAATATCGGTCAAAGTTGGCGTATTTTCACGCATGCCATTCTCAGCAGCGTCAGCCGCTTCTAGCTTTTTCTTAAAGTCTTTATAAAACTCATCGAGCAATTGTTTCCATTGCAACGTGCCGTGCGCCACGCTATCTAAACGCTCTTCCATCTGCGCGGTAAAGCTGTAATCCATCAGATTAGCAAAGCTTTCACCAAGACGCTCAGTAACAATATCGCCCATTTTTTCAGCATAGAAGCGACGATTCTGAATCGCGACATAACCACGGTCTTGAATAGTAGAAATAATCGCAGCATAGGTCGAAGGACGGCCAATACCTTGTTTCTCCAACTCTTTAACCAAACTGGCCTCACTGAAGCGTGCCGGTGGTTTAGTAAAGTGCTGTGATGGGTCTAACTTCAGTAAATTTAGCACATCACCTTTTTTTAGGTCGGGCAGCACTGCATCTTCTGCGCCCTTACCTTGTTGCGGCTGTACACGAGTGTAACCGTCAAATTTCAAAATACGACCGCGGGCACGTAACTCAAAGGTCTGCGCTTCAACAGTCACGCTGGTAGCCAAATACTCGGCCGCTGGCATTTGGCAGGCGACAAACTGCCGCCAAATCAACTCATACAGGCGCTCAGCGTCGCGCTCCATGCTTTTAAGCTGTGAGGTCTGCGTATTCACATCAGAAGGACGAATCGCCTCGTGCGCTTCTTGTGCGCCTTCTTTGCTGCTATAAAAAACTGGTTTCTCAAGTAAATACTTCGCACCAAACTCTTGATCAATAAAAACTCGCACCATTTCAATAGCATCGCCAGAGATATTGGTCGAGTCAGTACGCATATAAGTAATATAACCGGCTTCATATAAACGCTGCGCCAGCATCATGGTTTTCTTCACGCCAAAACCTAAGCGCGTACTCGCCGCCTGCTGCAAAGTTGAAGTGATATAGGGTGCACTCGGACGACTACTGGTCGGCTTGTCCTCGCGCTTAACGACGGTATAAGGTGCTGTCTTAAGCACGGCCAAGGCCGCATCGGCTTGTTCTTTGTTGATCGGACGGAAAGCTACACCGGCGTCACGAATCACTTCAAAACGCGTATTAACCTTCTCAGCGTTATTTAAGTCAGCATGGATCTGCCAAAACTCTTCCGGAATAAAAGCACGGATTTCTTTCTCGCGCTCCACCACCAACTTAACCGCAACCGACTGCACACGCCCAGCGGAAAGGCCACGGGCCACTTTCTTCCACAACAGCGGTGAAACCATAAAACCCACAACACGGTCGAGGAAACGACGAGCCTGCTGGGCATTAACCTGATCGATGTCCAGCTTACCTGGCTCAGCAAAAGCGCCTTTAATCGCTTTCTCAGTAATCTCGTTGAACACGACACGCTTGTAACGACTGTCATCACCACCAATGGCTTCGCGCAGGTGCCAAGCAATGGCCTCCCCTTCGCGGTCCAAGTCAGTTGCGAGATAGATGGTGTCGGCATCTTTAGCAAGACGACGCAACTCTTCGATGACTTTTTCTTTGCCCGGCAAAATCTCATAACGGGCTTTCCAGTCATTTTCAGGATCGATACCCATTCTGGCGACTAAGGTACGCATGGCTTTTTCTTTCGGCGTCAGCTGCGCAGTATCAGCTGCTTTACCCCGCTTAGCTGGCTCTTTACCGGTAGCAGAAGAGCCACTTGTCGGTAAATCACGAATATGACCCACGCTCGACTTCACAACGAACTCATTACCTAAGTATTTGTTGATTGTCTTCGCCTTAGCGGGAGACTCTACGATAACCAGCGATTTGCTCATTGCTCAGAATATTCCTGAAATAAATAAAGTGATCGGCCTGTACTCGGGCGCTAAACATCAGATAAAAATACGATAACTGACTCTACAGTGAGGCTATATATAGGTTGAAAGTGGCCTAGGTCAAGTTTTTGCGTAATTTGTTCGCTGTCTTATCAACGAGAAAATAGACTTTCTTCAGCCTGTAGCAAAGCAAAACGCGGTTGCTGCAGGCCATTAACCTCAACCGACTCGGTAAACATCGAGAGTGGTCGCACCCATAAACCAAACGCACCGTATAACGCTTGATAGACCACCAACTGCTCTTCATTTTCTGAATGCTGGGCAATGCCTAAAACACGGTATTGCTGGCCTTTATAATGCTGATAAATCCCAGTTGCTAAACTCACGTTTATAATCCTAATAAAAAAGCCGAGACACTAGGCCTCGGCTTGAGTACTTAAAGTGCGTTTACACGCGTTCAAATACTGTAGTGATGCCTTGACCTAAACCAATACACATGGTTGCCACACCTAAGGTGCCACCATTTTGCTTCATAACATTGAGCAAGGTACCGGAAATACGCGCACCAGAGCAACCAAATGGATGACCTAGAGCAATCGCACCGCCATGCAGGTTAACCTTTTGCTCCATTTTATCGAGCAACTTAAGGTCTTTCAGCACCGGCAATGATTGAGCGGCAAAGGCTTCGTTAAGTTCAACGAAATCAATATCATCCATACTCAAACCAGCACGCTTCAACGCTTTATGCGTGGATGGCACAGGACCGTAACCCATAATAGCCGGATCAACACCAGCAACCGCCATCGCACGCACTACGGCCATTGGCTGAATGCCAAGGTCTTTGGCGCGCTGCGCTGACATGACGATCATGCATGACGCACCATCAGTAATCTGCGAAGACGTACCTGCAGTGACTGTGCCGCCTTTTGGATTAAACGCCGGACGTAATGCCGCTAAACTTTCCAATGTTGTATCTGGACGAATCGTTTCATCATAATCAAAAACTTTCAAAAAGCCATCAGCATCGTACCCTTCCATCGGGATAATTTCGTCTTTGAAATTACCTTCAACGGTGGCTTTATGCGCCAAACGGTGCGAACGCTCAGCAAACGCATCTTGCTGTTCACGGGTAATACCGTGCATTTTACCCAGCATTTCTGCGGTTAAACCCATCATGCCCGAGGCTTTTGCTGCGTACAGTGACATGTGCGGGTTAGGATCAATACCATGCATCATGCTGATATGACCCATATGCTCAACACCACCCACCACAAACACATCACCGTTACCGGTTTGAATAGCCTGTACGGCGGTATGCAGCGCGCTCATTGATGATCCGCATAAGCGACTCACCGTCTGCGCAGCACTCGTGTGCGGAATTGGCGTCAACAAGGATGCCATACGGGCGATATTCCAGCCCTGCTCAAGGGTTTGGTTAACACAACCCCAAATCACATCTTCAACTTCAGCTGGGTCAACTTTATCATTACGATTCAGTAAACCAGTGATTAAGTGTGCTGACATATCTTCAGCACGTGTATTGCGGTGCATGCCACCTTTCGAACGGCCCATTGGGCTACGTCCGAAATCGACAATCACTGCATCTCTTGGATTCAAGCTCATTTCTTTACTCCCGCTCTAATCTGTCCGCGATTAACCGAAAAAGGTTTGACCATTTTTGGCCATTTCACGCAATTTCTCGGTCGGGTGATACAGCGCACCCAAGTCAGCGTATTTGTCTGCCAAAGCAACAAACTCAGCAACACCAATGCTGTCGATGTAACGTAACGCACCACCACGGAAAAGCGGGAAACCGATACCGTAAATTAAGCCCATATCTGCTTCTGCAGCGGTCTCAACAATACCATCTTCAAGGCAGCGTACCGTCTCCATGCACAATGGGATCATCATCCAATTGATAATGTCTTCATCGGTCACTTCACGTTGTTCGTAAACAATCGGCGCTAAAATTTCTGCGATCGCATCATCAACGACTTTTTTCGGCTTGCCACGCTTGTCAGTTTCATAGGCATAGAAACCTTTGCCATTTTTCTGACCTAAACGATCGGCTTCATACAGTGCATCGACTGCTGAGCGACGATCATCTTTCATGCGATCAGGGAAACCTTCAGCCATTACATCACGGCCATGGTGTCCGGTATCAATACCAACCACGTCCATCAAGTAAGCAGGGCCCATCGGCCAGCCGAACTTTTCCATGACTTTATCAATACGTACAAAATCAACACCCGCACTGATCAGCTTGGCAAAGCCACCGAAATACGGGAACAGTACGCGGTTAACTAAGAAGCCTGGGCAGTCATTCACTACGATTGGGTTTTTACCCATTTTCTGTGCGTAAGCAACAGTGGTTGCTACCGCTTCATCCGAAGAGTGTTCGCCACGAATCACTTCAACCAACGGCATCATGTGCACAGGGTTAAAGAAGTGCATGCCGACAAAATTTTCTGGACGCTTCAGCGCTTTCGCTAACAAGTTGATCGAGATGGTTGAAGTATTGGAAGCAAGAATAGTATTTTCACTGACATGCTGCTCAACTTCAGCCAATACAGCTTGCTTCACTTTTGGATTTTCAACAACCGCTTCAACCACGATATCAACATGGCCAAAATCACCATAAGACATGGTTGGACGAATTGCATTCAAGGCTTTAGCCATGGCAGCAGGCTCAATACGCTTACGCTCAAGTCGCTTGACCAGCAATTTAGCTGCCTCATCCAAGCCCAACTGAATACCCTCTTCGCGGATATCCTTCATCAGGATTGGCGTGCCTTTTAGTGCTGACTGATAGGCAATACCACCACCCATAATGCCTGCACCTAAGACTGCAGAAAGCTTCACTTCACGAGCAATTTTCTCGTAAGCTTTGGCTTTACGCTTAAGCTCTTGGTCATTTAAAAACAGACCCACCAGGCTCTCAGCAACAGACGTTTTAGCCAGTTTAGCAAAACCTTTGGCTTCAATTTCTAAAGCTTTATCGCGGCCATGGTTTGCTGCTTTTTGAATGGTTTTAATCGCTTCAAGTGGCGCTGGATAATTCGGGCCTGCTTTGCCGGCAACAAAACCTTTTGCTGTTTCAAACGCCATCATTTGCTCGATAGCATTGAGTTTGATTTTCTCAAGCTTAGGCTGACGCTTAGCTTTGTAATCGAGTTCGCCAGCAATCGCACGCTTAACCAAATCAAGCGCAGCGGCTTGCAATTTATCTAAGCTAACCACTGCATCAACAGCACCAACTTTTAAGGCTTCTTCCGCACGTGCTTCTTTACCGGCGGCAATCCACTCAATAGCGTTATCTGCACCAATAATTCGCGTTAGGCGTACAGTTCCGCCGAACCCCGGATAAATACCCAGCTTAACTTCAGGCAAACCAACTTTTGCGCTGTCGGCCATCACACGGTAATCCGCCGCCAAGCACATTTCAAAACCACCACCTAGCGCAATACCATTAATCGCGGCAACGGTAGGTACATTCAGATCTTCAAAAGCATTAAAAAATGTGTTGATTTCAAGGTTGGCAGCAACCAACTCTTCTTCAGACAGTTTGAAGTTATCAACAAACTCTGTGATGTCTGCACCAACGATAAATACATCCTTACCACTGCTCACAATCACGCCTTTAACATCACTATTGGCATTAATTGCAACGACTGCATCACGCAGTTCGGTCAGCGTAAGACGGTTAAACTTATTGACGGACTCACCCTTGAGATCGAAATTGAATTCGACGATACCACTTTCAAGAGCCTTCACCGTGATGGCTTTACCTTCGTAAATCATCAACTGATCTCCACGATATGGAAGCTGAACAGTTACACATTGGCCACTGACAGCAATTAAACAATGTGCATAGCACTTTGCGCAGTACTTATCAGCATACTCGCCGACTCAGCATTCAGCAGAATACATGCGGCCATGCCAATATGCATTTCATACGCCCGTTTGATTTGGGTTAGCACACATTCACGGAATTTTTCTCCTTTGTCAATTGCCAGCCGTGAAGAAATACTAAAAATGCGCGCTATTTTGTCGCACCTCTTTGTTTTATAAAGAAAAAATATTGATCGACAGATAGCAGCTTTATGACTAAAAGACGTCTAGATGAATCGTACATCAGCGAAGCAATCGGCTTTGCATCCCGACTTATTTATCTTAAATAGGTCGCTCACATCCATTAAGTAAGCGGCCGAAGGCAAGCCAATACAGGATAGCGACTAGGCTTAAATACTACCCTAATGCACAAATCAATACGTGCAATTGGCAAGCAGTGGCGTTACATTGAAGACGCGTGAAAAAACGCAATGGAGGCAGCTTTAGTCTGCGTGGTTCACCCATACGCATGCAGTATTACTGCAAGACCTTGAGCTATTAACCGCTCAATAAGCGCTGTTGAATATCTAAGCTAAACTGAGCTCTGTGATCGAAAGCATGGAGCATATATGGAGATTGTTATGGCGTATTCTCATCTGCTCATTGCAATTGATCTGACAGAAGACTGTCACCGCGTTTTAGATCGAGCCAATGCACTCTGTCAGGCGCTTTCATGCCAAGCCACTTTAGTGCATGTTGTTGAGCCGCTGACGATGGCTTTTGGTGGTGATGTGCCAATGGATTTATCGTTATTACAACAACAGCAAACCGAACAAGCGCAAAAAAAATTAAATATTCTTGCTGAACAACATCAGTTGCTCAAAGAAAATAACTGTCATTTACGTTATGGCCAGCCACGCCAAGAAATCCATCTGCTAGCGAAAGAGCAGCACTGCGACCTGATTATTGTTGGCAGTCATGGCCGCCACGGTCTCGCGCTGTTATTAGGCTCGACCACCAACGATCTATTATCCGGCGCACCCTGCGATGTGCTAGCAGTCGACCTGAAGGATCATGATCCAGAGGATTAGGTTTACTAAGCACAGGCAAGCAGCCCTAGGGTTGGCTTGCCCGATACCTCGCATGTGATGCCCTGCACTTTGATAGGATGCCTAGCGCATTGGCATCCTATCAATTACAGCCTGTGATGTGACGCGTTAACTGTCCAACTCAGCCCAACGCTCAATCAGTGCATCCAACTGCTCTTGAACAGTGGTAATTTGCGCCAGCACTGCTTCAGTTGTCTCAATGGGCTGCTGATAAAAATCAGTTTGTGAGACTTGCTCATGCAACTGAGTAAGCTCAGTTTCCAGCCCTTCGATTTGCCCAGGAATCGCATCCAGCTCACGCTGCAATTTATAGCTCAGCTTTTTTTTAGGCTCGGCGCTATCAGCAACTGCTGTGGACGGACTACCCTGTTCGACATCAGCAACTGTTGCCGCCTGAACCGGCGCATCCATCTCATCCGCAGCACCTAGCAAGCGAATACTACCGCCCTGTCGCAGCCAATCATCAAAGCCACCAACATACTCACGGACCTTACCGGTGCCATCAAACACCAAGGTACTGGTCACTACGTTATCTAGGAAGGCCCGGTCGTGACTGACGATCAATACTGTACCTTTAAACTCCATCAGCACTTCTTCAAGCAGCTCAAGCGTTTCCACATCAAGGTCGTTGGTTGGCTCATCGAGTACCAGCAAGTTAGCTGGACGAGTAAACAACTTCGCTAACAATAAGCGCGCACGTTCACCACCTGACAAAGCCTTAACGGGTGTACGGGCACGTTGCGGGCTGAATAAGAAGTCACCGAGGTAACTGAGAACATGCTTGCTTTGACCATCAATCATGATGGTATCGCTGCCTTCACCGACGTTCTCGATAACAGTTTTTTCTGGATCAAGCTGATGACGCAACTGATCAAAGTAGGCAACCTCTAATTTAGTACCTACTTCGATGCTGCCTTGCGTCGGCTGTAAATCACCCAACAACAACTTAAGCAAGGTGGTTTTACCACTACCGTTCGCGCCCAACAGACCAATGCGATCACCGCGCTGCAAGACCATGGAAAAGTCTTTAATCAGCTGACGTCCGCCAGGATGAGCAAAGCTTACTTTATCCACCACGATGACTTGTTTACCGGACTTTTCTGCCGCACCAATATTGATATTCGCCGCACCTTGACGCTCACGACGCTGACTGCGCTCAACTCGGAGCGCTTTCAGTTCACGCACACGTCCTTCATTACGCGTACGGCGCGCTTTAATCCCTTGACGAATCCAGACTTCTTCCTGCGCTAGCTTTTTATCAAACAAGGCATTAGCAGTTTCTTCAGCAGCCAACTGCTGCTCTTTATGCTCAAGAAAGCTCGCGTAATCACCATCCCAATCAATTAAATGACCGCGATCCAACTCTAAAATACGCGTGGCTAAGTTTTGTAAAAAAGCCCGGTCGTGAGTAATAAAGAGTACGGCGCCGGGAAAGCTTAATAACGCATCTTCCAGCCAAGCAATCGCACCAATATCCAAGTGGTTGGTTGGCTCATCGAGTAGCAGCAAGTCGGGCTCAGCAACTAAAGCCTGTGCTAACAGCACACGGCGACGCCAGCCACCAGACAATTCGTTAAGTTTTTTATCAGCAGGTAACTGTAAGCGGCTTAAAGTACTATCAACCAATTGCTGTAAGCGCCAACCATCTCGCGCCTCCAGATCTTGTTGGACGTGCATCAGTTTAGTGAGGTCTTCATCGGTATGAATATTTTGGCTTAAATGATTGTACTCAGCCAATAAAGCCCCGACGCCCTCTAGCCCTTCTGACACCACCTCGAAAATGGTGCGTTCATCAGCGACCGGTAGTTCTTGCGGCAGTTCACCAATTTTTAGGCCAGGTGCTCGCCATACTTCACCGGTATCGGCTAAACGCCCGCCTTTGACCAAATGCAGCATGCTTGACTTGCCCGTACCATTGCGGCCAATAATGCACACGCGCTCGCCACGAGCAATCTGCCACGAGACCTCTTCTAAAAGGGG
>Ga0172382_10012081_pt1 | contig 11317 bp, 8 predicted proteins | sample Leawel138RmetaG_FD_122245 | JGI IMG/M metagenome (GOLD analysis project Ga0172382, IMG submission 122245) | Leachate microbial communities from a municipal landfill in Southern Ontario, Canada - Leachate well 138R metaG | ecosystem: Engineered > Solid waste > Landfill > Unclassified | place...
GACTCCTCGGTCCTGTCCTTCTGGCTGGTGTCCTGGGCGTCCTGCTTCTGCGGCTGGTCGTCGGTCATGGGCCGAGTCTAGGAGTCCATCACCAGCACGATCTTCCCCCGGTGCCCCGGCGAGTCGATCAGCTCGTGGGCCCGACGCACGTCGCTGAACGGGACCCGGGTGGTGTGCAGGGGCTTGATCGATCCGTCGGCGACCATCGGCCAGGCCGCCTCGACGGTCCGGGCGCAGATGGCGGCCTTCTGCTCGGCCGGACGGCCGCGCAGCGTCGCGGCGTGGATGCTGCAGCGCTTGTTCAGCAGCATGCCCAGGTCCAACTCGCCCTTGCGGCCACCTTGCAGACCGATGATCGACAGGCGGCCGTCCCTGGCCAGGGCCGTGACGTTCTGGGTCAGGTACTTCGCGCCGATGATGTCCAGAGTGACGTCGATCCCGTGGCCGCCGGTGAGCTCCTTGGTCGCGGCCACCCAATCCTGGTGGTAGTCGAGTGGGTGGTCGGCGCCGAGGGAACGGCAATAGTCCAGCTTCTCTGCCGACCCGGATGTGGTGTAGACCGTACAGCCCAGCGCCTTGGCGTACTGGATCGCGAACGAGCCGATGCCCCCGGCTCCACCGTGGACCAGGAAGTTCTCGCCCGCGCAGAGGCGCACCCCATCCATGTTGGCGACCACGGTCGCGGCGACCTCGAGGAAGGCGCCGGCGTCGACCAGGTCCATGCCGGGCGGCGGCGGGACCAATTGGCCCGCCGGAGCGGTGACGTACTCGGCGTAGCCCCCGGCGGCCAGCAGGACCAGGCACTCCTGGCCGGGCTCCCAGCCGGTCGTCCCCTCGCCGAGCGCCTCGACCACCCCGGAGGCCTCGAGCCCGAGGATGTCGGAGAAGCCGGGTGGCGGCGGATAGTGCCCCCGGCGCTGCAGGACGTCGCCACGGTTGACGCCGGAGGCGACGATGCGGACCAGGACCTCGCCCGGGCCGGGCACCGGCCGCTCGGCCTCGACGATCTGCAGGGCCTCTGGTCCACCGGGCACGGGGGCTTGAATGGTGCGCATGCCTCCTAGCCTCGCACACCCTTCGCTAGGATCGGGGAAGAACCTCATTGGCGAGGTCGCATAGTGGACTAGTGCAGCCGCCTTGAAAGCGGCCGAGCGGGCGACCGCTCCGTGGGTTCGAATCCCACCCTCGCCGCGTGAATACCTACCGCCTCGACGCGCCCCTGCCCGTTCGGGCCTTCGGCAACGCCGCCGTGCTCCTTGTCGTGGGAGGGATCCTGGTGGCCCTGGCCACCGGGCTCCAGTGGCACGTCCTGGTGACCGTCCTCGGGGTGGTCATGATCGTGCTCGGCGTGGTGCTGCTGGGCCTGGCGGTCTTCGTCACGGTCCGCGGGCGGGCCCGGATCGCCGTGGACGACAACGGGTACGAGTTGACCGCCCGCGGGCATGCGAGCGCCCATGACTGGACCGACGTCACCCGGGCCACGATGACCGAGAAGGAGTTGCGCCTCTACCTGCGCGACGACGAGGACCACCCGGACCGGGTGCCGCTGCTCGACCCGGCCAAGTACGGCGAACTGGACCGCCTGGCCGAGGACGTCACCGAGCGGATGCGGCGGGCGTACGGGCGTCTCGACTGATGCGGCGGATCACCTGACCCAATGCTGCGGATCACCTGACCCAGTAGGGGGGATCCGCGATCGCCTTCTCTGCCGCGACCGGGTCGTACGCGCAGACGTTGCGGACGTCCTCACTGGCCGGCGCCTCGACCGGGGCCACCTCCTCGGGGGCCGGGTCCGTGACTGCGGCCGGTTCCGGCGCCTTGGCGACGGCGGGCGCGTCGGTTGCCGGGTCCGCCGTCGGGTCAGCAGCCGGGGGCTCCTCCACCGGGGCCGACGGCGGCTCGTGCGACTCGTTGATGGCCTGCTGCACCTGGTTGCGCATCTCATCGAAGTCCGGGTGGGCCGAGATGAAGCCATGTTCGCCGTTGGTGAAGACGATCGATCGCATGTTCCCCTCGCGGACCAGCAGGGCCAGGTCCAGCACCGACGCCAGGTCGGCCTCGGGAACGTCGGTGACCACCACGTTCTGGAATTCTCGGGCGATCGCCTCGTAGCGGCCCAGCAGGGTGGGGACGTTCACCTGGTCGGTCAGGGCGGTCATCAGGCAGCGCTGGCGGGCCATCCGTTCGAAGTCGTCGGATCCGAAGCGCCCCCGTGCGTACCAGAGCGCGTTGTTGCCGTCGAGGTGCTGCTCCGGGCCGGGGGAGAGCCACTGCTCGGGCAGGCGGCCGGCGTCGGTGCTGCCCCCCTTCGCGATGTAGCTGTTGATGTTGACCGTCACGCCACCGAGGGCGTTGATCAGCCCCTCGAACCCGGCCAGGTCGACCACCGCGTAGTAGTCGATCGAGAGGCCGAGCGCCTCACCGACGGAGATCTTCATCACCTCGCCACCGGCGTGCTCCGGGTCCGGGAACAGCTCCGGATGGGCGGCCGGGATGTAGTCGTACATCGCGTTGAGGAAGTACTCCGGGTCGTCGCCGTTGACGCCGTTGTACCAGCCGTACGGGTAGGCCTGGTCCAGGGCGCTGCCCTCGGGGAACGGCATCCGGGCGGTGTTGCGCGGCAACCCGAACAAGACGGTGTCGCCGGTGCGGGTGTCGATCGAGGCGACCATCACGGTGTCCGTGCGTAGACCGGTGCGGTTGGCACCGGCATCGCCGCCCAGCAGCAGCACGTTGAGGCGCCCCTGGGTCTTCCACTTCTGCGGGACCGCGCCGGCCTGCAGCGAGGTGTTGCCACCGAAGACCGAGGCGACCAGGTCGGCCTGGGACCAGGCGTAGCGCGCGGCGACGGCCATCGGCGCGGCGATCATGAAGGTGAGCGTGGTGACGAGCAGGAAGCTGAGGGGGCGTTGCCAGAACCGGACGCGGAGCGGGCGCAGGCTCCGGTGGGTGCTGACGACCACAACCACCCACAACAGGCCGACCACGGCGACAGCGGCCCCGGCGAAGCGCAGGAACGCCGGATCGACCACCATCGCCAGCACCCATTCGCGGCGCACCACAGCGGTCACCACCAGGGCGACCAGGGCGCCGATCGCCAGGCCGATGACCAGGTTCCCCCGCTTGCGCCGCCCGCTGCGGAGCAGTCCCACTCCCGGGAGCAGTGCCGCGATGACCGTCCAACCGCTGGCAGCGGCGAAGGAGTCAGTGCGCAGCTTGATGTGCTTGGGGTCCATGTAGCGTGCTCCGAAGCGTCGAGATGTGGTCGGTCCAATGTAACGCGACGTTCACCCCGGCGAGGAGTTCCGTGCCTGAGGATGTGCCAGCGCGGATGATCCGGTGGCGATCTGCGCCGGCCGCGCTCCGCCTGTCGGACCCGGTTGGACCGGTTGGAGGAGAATCGGTAGCATTTACCCTCGGTACACGGGGCCGTATCCACGGCCCCGTCCCATGGAGGCGTCGCCTAGTCCGGTCTATGGCGCCCGCCTGCTAAGCGGGTTTGGGACTTATATCCCATCGCGGGCTCAAATCCCGCCGCCTCCGCAGCATCAGCCCCTCGGATCTCCTCGATCCGAGGGGCTTTGTTGTGGTCGTTGCCCGGGGCGTTCACGGCATCCGGCGCCTGGTCGCCAAGGCGAGCGGTACGAGGGAATGGATCCCCTGACCACTCCTGTCCAGGGTATCCAAGCCATCAGTACAGGTTTAGAGTCCTCAACAGAGAGTGGATCCCGACCCGCAGGAGCGAAGCCATGGTTCGCGAACAGCTCGATCTCGTCCCGCCGCCGCCCGCTGTGCTGTCGCAGGCCTCAGTGCAGGATCCGGCCGCCCTGGCCGAGAAGGCCCTGCAGGACCCGCAGGCATTCTGGGCCGCGGAGGCGGCCGAGCTCGAATGGTCGACCCCCTGGGACGGGGTACTGGACGATTCGGACGCCCCGTTCTTCCGCTGGTTTCCCGGGGGGCGTACGAACATCGTCGCGAATGCGGTCGACCGGCACCTGGTCGGGCCGCGGAAGAACAAGCTGGCCCTGATCTGGGTCTCCGAGGACGGGAACGTGACCCGTACGTTCTCCTTCCACGCACTCAACCGCGAGGTCACCAAGATGGCCAACGTGCTGAAGGCGATGGGCGTGGGCAAGGGGGATGTCGTCACCATCTACCTGCCGCGCATCCCGGAGATCTGGTTCGCGATGCTTGCCTGCGCCAAGATCGGCGCCATCCACTCGGTGGTGTTCGGCGGCTACTCCGCCGATGCGCTGCGGGACCGGATCGACTCCTCGGAGTCCAAGCTCGTGATCACGGCGGACGGTTCGTGGATCAACGGCTCGGTCTTCCCGATGAAGGACATCGTCGACGAGGCGGTCCGGTTCTCCCCGACGGTGGAGAACGTCGTCGTGGTCCGCCGGACCGAGTCGCCGGTCACCATGGACCCGCTCCGGGACCACTGGCTGGCCGACCTGATGGCCCTCCCGATCGCCAAGGGGCCCTGCCCGACCGAGCCGATGGCTGCCGACGACCCCCTGTTCCTGCTGTACACCTCGGGGTCGACGGGGCGGCCGAAGGCCATCCTGCACGTCCATGGCGGCTTCCAGGTCGGCGTGTACTCGTCGATGAAGTACGTCTTCGACGTCCGGGACGAGGACCGCTACTGGTGCACCGCCGACCCCGGTTGGGTGACCGGCCACTCGTACGGGCTCTACGGGCCGCTGCTCAACGGCACGACGTCCTTCATGTACGAGGGCGGGCCGACCTTCCCCTACCCCGACCGGTGGTGGTCCCTCATCGAATTTTTCGGGATCTCGATCTTCTACACCGCGCCGACGGCGGTGCGGTCCCTGATGCGCTTCGGCAAGGCGTGGGCGAACCGGCACGACCTGTCCTCGCTGCGACTGCTCGGGTCGGTGGGGGAGCCGATCAACCCCGAGGCCTGGCAGTGGTTCCACGAGGTGATCGGCGCCGAGCGATGCCCGATCATGGACACCTGGTGGCAGACCGAGACCGGAATGTTCCAGATCACCCCGCAGCCGGCGATGGCGCTCAAGCCCGGATCAGCCGGCAAGGCGTTCTACGGCCAGGAGGTGGCAGTGCTGGACGAGAAGGGCCAGGAGGTGCCCGCCGGCACCGAGGGCCTGCTGGTGCTCAAGCATCCGTGGCCGGGGATGCTGCGCACCCTGTACCAGGAGGAGCAGCGCTACCTCGATACCTACTGGTCGAAGTACCCCGGCTACTACCTGACCGGTGACTCGGCCAGGATCGACGAGGACGGCTACGTGTGGGTCGTCGGCCGGGCGGACGACGTGATCAAGGTCTCCGGCCACCGACTCGGTAGCGCCGAGGTGGAGTCCGCCCTCGACTCGCACCCGGACGTCGTCGAGGCCGCGGTGGTCGGGCTGCCGCACGACGTGAAGGGCCAGTCGATCTTCGCGTACGTGGTGCTGCGGCCCGGGCAGGAGGGCTCCCAGGAACTGGTCGAGGAGCTGCGTCGCCATGTTGCCCACCACCTCAGCCCGATCGCCAAGCCGGACGGGCTCGAGTTCGTCGAGTCGCTGCCCAAGACCCGCTCCGGCAAGATCATGCGGCGGGTGCTGCGCGCGCAGGCCCTGGGCGAGGATCTTGGCGACCTGTCCACGATGGACACCGAGGCCTGACGGCCTCATAACGGCCCGCCCAACGCAGCCGCGGACGCCAACCCCAGCAGGAGGGTTGGCGTCCGCGGCTGCGTTCAGGTCGGACGGTCGGGTGTGACCGGATCAGGCGTCGAGGGCCTTCTTCAGCACGTCCAGGTCGGCCCAGAGCTGCTTCGGGAGGCGCTCACCCAGCTTGGTGAACCACTCCTCGATCAGCGGGACCTCGGCCTTCCACTCGTCGACGTCGACCTTGAGCACAGCGGCCATGGTCGCGTCGTCGACGTCGATACCGGTGCGGTCGATCGCGTCCAGCGTCGGGACGTAGCCGATCGGGGTCTCCTGGGCGTCGGCGGTGCCCTCGATCCGGCCGACGATCCAGGCCAGCACGCGGCTGTTCTCACCGAAGCCCGGCCAGAGGAACTTGCCGTCGTCCGACTTGCGGAACCAGTTGACGTAGAAGATCTTCGGCATGTGGGCGTTCTGGTGGCCGGTCTCCATGTCCAGCCAGTGCTGGATGTAGTCGCCGGCGTTGTAACCGATGAACGGCAGCATGGCCATCGGGTCGCGGCGGACCACACCGACGGCACCCTTGGCGGCGGCGGTCGTCTCCGAGGAGCACGTGGCACCCGCGAACACGCCGTGGGCCCACGAGCGGGTCTCGTACACCAGCGGCACGGTGGTGGCGCGGCGGCCGCCGAAGAGGATCGCGTCGATCCGGACACCCTGCGGGTCGTCCCACTCCGGGGCCAGGATCGGGCACTGGGCGATCGGGGTGGTGAAGCGGCTGTTCGGGTGGGCGGCCTTGACACCGGACTCGGGGGTCCAGGGCTGGCCCTTCCAGTCGATCAGCTCGGCCGGCTTCTCGTCGGTCATGCCCTCCCACCAGACGTCGCCATCGGTCGTGCGGGCCACGTTGGTGAAGATCGAGTTGCCCGCCTCGATGGTGCGCATCGCGTTGGGGTTGGTGGAGTAGCCGGTGCCCGGGGCGACGCCGAAGAAGCCGTTCTCCGGGTTGACGCCGCGCAGGTAGCCCTCCTTGTCGAAGCGCATCCAGTTGATGTCGTCACCGAGGGTCTCTGCGGTCCAGCCCTCGAGGGTCGGGTCGATCATCGCCAGGTTGGTCTTGCCGCAGGCCGACGGGAAGGCACCGGCGATGTGGTACGACTTGCCCTGCGGCGAGGTCAGCTTGAGGATCAGCATGTGCTCGGCCATCCAGCCCTCGTCGCGGGCCATCACCGAGGCGATGCGCAGCGAGTAGCACTTCTTGCCCAGCAGCGCGTTGCCGCCGTAGCCGGAGCCGTACGACCAGATGGCGCGCTCCTCGGGGAAGTGGACGATGTACTTGTCCGGGTTGCACGGCCACGCGACGTCCTGCTGGCCCTCCTCGAGCGGGTAGCCGACGGAGTGCAGGCAGGGCACGAACTCACGGTCGCCGCCCTCGGTCATGGCCTTCAGCGGCTCGGTACCCATCCGGGTCATGATGCGCATCGACATCGCGACGTAGGCCGAGTCGGAGATCTCCACGCCGAACTTCGGGTCCTCGGCGTCGATCGGCCCCATGCAGAACGGGATCACGTACATCGTGCGGCCGTGCATCGAGCCCCGGTAGCGCTCGGTCAGGGTGGCCTTCATCTCGGCAGGGTCGGCCCAGTTGTTGGTCGGGCCCGCATCGATCTCTTCCTTCGAGCAGATGAACGTACGGTCCTCGACCCGGGCGACGTCGTCAGGGTCAGAGGCGAAGTAGTAGGAGTCCTTCTTCTTCGAGTCGTCCAGCTTGTACGCGGTGCCGGCAGCGACGAGTTCAGCCCCGAGACGGTCGAACTCCTCCTGGGAACCGTCACACCAATAGATCGAGTCGGGCTCGGTCAGGGCCGCAACCTCGGAGACCCATTCGAGCAATGCCTTGTGGGTGGTGGGTGCCTGGTTGGTGTCAACGGACACGGTGCGCTCCTCGTTGAGATCAGTAGGGGTCGACATTACATGCCAAGGTTTTCTGGGTTCGATCCTATGCCACTTGGCCCACTGGTATTACAATGGCGAGCATAAACTTTTGTATGTGAAACCGATCACAAGCGTCGCGATGCGCGTCATTTGGTGCTGTGGCAAGGGGGTGTGGGCGTTCCTCTGTGCCATTTGGTAGCGCGTCCGCCCCGACAGGGTGGCGCCCTGTGCCGTGCTGGTCTGGTCCGAACCCGTGCAGTGTCGTGGCCCCGACGGCCTCCTGGGGCACCGATTTGGCATCTCGGTCGTGAGGGTCTATTGTTTCTAGACGTTGCGGGAACAGCCGCGACAGGCACCCGTAGCTTAACGGATAGAGCATCTGACTACGGATCAGAAGGTTGGGGGTTCGAATCCCTCCGGGTGCGCACTGTGTTGAGACAGTAAAGAACGGCTCGATGGGCGGAAACGCCCGTCGAGCCGTTTGCTTTGCGCGTCCGGGCCGGCCGTCAGCGTACGCCACGCATCCCGCGCTGCAGGGGCTTGGCGATCAGCAGCATCACCAGGCCGATACCGATGGTGATGGCGCCGAGAGTGCCGAAGTACGCACCCTCGGTCCGCTCGGAGTAGAAGCCGGCCAGCGATCCGGACAGGGCGGTTCCCAGCGCCACGGACAGGTTGTAGAGCGCGACCATCAGGACCGGGAATTGGCGGGGGGCGAGCTTGGTCGACAGCGACAGGCCCACTGGTGAGACCATCAGTTCGCCCAAGGTGGCGACCAGCAGGATCAGGCCGACCCACAGCACCGGCACGGCCGGACGGCCCACCATCGGCAGGAACAGCAGAAAGGCCGAACCCATCAGGGCGATGCCGACGCCGAACTTCACCGGAGTGCTGGGCTGGCGCTTGCCGAGACGGGTCCACAGCGCTGCGAAAACCGGGGCCAGCAGGATGATGTACAGCGGATTGAACGACTGGACCCAGGACACCGGGATCTCCCAGGAGCCCACGACGCGGTCCAGTCGGGACTGCGAGTAGAGTGTCACGACGGTGAATTGCTGCTGGAACAACGCGAAGAAGGCGGCCGAGCCGATGAACAGCGGGATGAAGCTGACCACCCGGGCGCGCTCGTCGGAGTCGATCTTCGGTGAGGAGATCATCATGGCGAAGATCGCGATCGCCGCGACGACGATGATACCGACGATGACATCGGCCAGGTTGGCCGCGTTCACCACACCGGTGGCGACCAGGGCGACGATGACCGCGAGCACCGCCACGGCCACGCCTGCCGAGGGCAGGTACTGCTTGCGAGGCAGCGGGTCGGGGACGTGATGCACGCTGGCCGGCAGGCCGCTGCGAGTGACCAGGTACTGGGTCAGGCCGATGGCCATGCCGACGGCGGCCAGCCCGAAGCCGACATGAAAGCCGATCTCCTGCTGGGTGATGCCGGTCAGCAGTGGGCCGAGGAGTCCGCCGATGTTGACGCCCATGTAGAAGATGGAGAACCCGGCGTCGCGTCGCGGGTCGTCCCGCGAGTAGAGCGAGCCGACCAGGTTGGTGACGTTCGCCTTCAGGCCGCCCGAGCCGACCGCGACCAGGACCAGACCGAGCGTCAGGCCGGGGACGCCGGGTACCAGGGCCAGGGAGATGTGGCCCAGCATGATCAGGACGGCCGAGGCGAGCATCGTACGTTCCGAGCCGATCAGGCGGTCGGCGACCCAGCCGCCCAGCAGGGTGAACAGGTAGACCGAGCCGCCGTATGCGCCGACGATGCCGGCTGCCACGGCCTTGTCGATACCCAGGCCACCCTGGTCGGAGGCGTAGAACATGTACAGCAGCAGGATCCCCTGCATGCCGTAGAAGGAGAAGCGCTCCCACAGTTCCACGTTGAAGAGGTTGAACAGGGGGCGCGGTTGCCCCATGAACGTCTTTTCGGTGGGAACGGGCGACTTCCGGTCGCGCTCGTCGGCCGCCAGTCCAGTAGGTGGTGTCATGCTTCCTGTTGTACTCCCGGCGAATCGGGGTCTAATGCCGCCGATGGTCGGATAGGCCTCGCACACGAGAGGGTCGGGTGCGGGACCGATCCGGGCCACCCCTCCGATGAGTGGCGTCATCCCGCGAATCCCGTGACGGGTTCGGGTCCCCCTCGGCGGAGGAGGGGGTCTGCACGTACGGACCGATCTATGGTGAATGTCACACTGGTGGGCATTGGCAAGATCTGCCAACGCTGCTGAATAGTGCCGGCGGTAGGCTCGCGGCCGTGCCGTATGCCCCTGTCCTCACCACCCTTGCGTACGTCGTCCGGGACGGGCGCGTGCTGATGTGCCATCGGATCGCCCGTGACTCCGATGAGCAGTATGGCAAGTGGAACGGGCTGGGCGGCAAGCTCGAGCAGGGCGAGGATGCCGCGGCCGGGATCATCCGGGAGCTGCGGGAGGAGGCGGGCATCACGCCGACGGCCATGACGCTGCGCGGCACGCTGAACTGGCCAGGGTTCTCCGGTCCGGACGGCCACGTGTTCGGGCTGGTGTTCTTGGTCACCGCTTTCGACGGCGAGCCGCCGCAGCGCAATGTCGAGGGCGACCTGGCCTGGGTCCCGCTCGGAGAATTGATGGAGCTGGACATGTGGGAGGGGGACCGCTACTTTCTCCCGCTGCTGTTCGACACGGACCCACGGCCGTTCCACGCCGTCATCCCGTACACGGACGGGAGGCCGACCGGCGCGACGATCACCAGGCTCTGACCGCCGCGGGAACTCCCATGCTGTCAGCGACCGACCGGGTCCGAGGCGGACAGCAGGCGCTTCTCGTCGGAAATTTCAAGAGTGTCGGGCAATTAGGTGCTTGGCCCCTTAGGCTGTACGGTTGGTCACAGTTGTTGCGGTTCGCAAGATCTGGACAAGCAGGGCACCCAGCCAGGGTGGGCCGGTCTTTCTGGGAAGGCGTTTCACCAGCATCATCATCACCCGATGTCACGCAGTCGTGGCATGTTGTACCTCCCAAAGAAGGACATAGATTCAATGAACACCGGCACCGTCAAGTGGTTCAACGCTGAGAAGGGCTTCGGCTTCATCGCTCCCGAGGACGGCTCTCCTGACGTCTTCGCCCACTTCTCCGCCATCCAGTCCAGCGGCTACCGCTCGCTCAACGAGGGCGACCGCGTCGAGTTCGAGACCGTCGAGGGCCCGAAGGGCATGCAGGCCGCGAACATCTCCGTCATCAACTGACACACTCTCTTCATGGCTGGGCCTCGGCCCAGCCAGCAATACCCCCGGCCATCCTGGTCGGGGGTTCTTTGTGTCCCCGCCCGGTCGACCTTTGTGTTACGTATCGATAACGATCTTCCTGAAGGTGAAACACCTAGCCAGGCCCGAGCAATGAGTCGGCGGCGGGGCGTCTGGCGTCCAGCCCGCCGGCGATCGCCACGCACCACGTCCACAAGATCTTCGCCAAGAACGTTCGGCCCATCGTCGAACGCCTCGAAGCGGGTGAGCAGGTCGACTTCGACACGATCGAGGGGACCGCCGCGGTCGTTGATGCCGACTTCGAGGTCGCCACCGGCGAGACCTTCGTCGTCATGGGGCTGTCCGGGTCCGGCAAGTCGACGTTGCTCCGTACGCTCAACGGCCTGAATCCGGCCACCTACGGGACGGTGGAGATCGAGGGAGTCGACATCACCGCCGCCAATGAGGCCGAGTTGCGTCAGCTCCGGCGGGACAAGATCTCGATGGTCTTCCAGCACTTCGCCCTCTTCCC
>Ga0172382_10012084_pt1 | contig 11315 bp, 3 predicted proteins | sample Leawel138RmetaG_FD_122245 | JGI IMG/M metagenome (GOLD analysis project Ga0172382, IMG submission 122245) | Leachate microbial communities from a municipal landfill in Southern Ontario, Canada - Leachate well 138R metaG | ecosystem: Engineered > Solid waste > Landfill > Unclassified | place...
AATACCTCACCGCTATGGTAGCCAACGAGCATTTCGGGCAGGTTTTTATCAGTCATACCCAGAAAAACCGTATGGAAGCACTCTTCCATCGTGCCGGAACCTCCTATCGTTTGCACGTGATCTGAACTACAATAAATCACAGACTCCTATAAAATCGTTAATGTTCGACTGGTTTTCAAGTGCGCTCTTGGATGTCATTTGCACGTTACCTAACGTGTCGTCCCTAACGTGCAAATCGAAGTCAAGTGCGCTCTTGGAAATTCGTCGAACTCATCTTATTTTGTCAGGATTAACGGTATAAACATGCATTCCTAACGAGCAATTCATTCCTAAGTAATGCTGTTTTATATTTGTGTGTTTTCCTTTTTTTGAACGCAGAAAATAGCAAAGGTTCAAATGCACATGAATCGTAATTCGTAATTTTCTATTTAAGTCAGGGAGTGAATCTCAATCACCCCCTGACTACTCTAATTTTTTCGGAATGAAAAAGTTTTGAAATAATTAGACTATATAAATATAAATTGTATTTTTGCAAAAATTTTTATTTAAATAATAGTAATATTCATCTTATGAAACAATTAAAGTACATTCAATTAGTGATTATCTTATCCCTCTCGTTTATCCATCCGACCTATGCCTATGATTTCTATTCCATCAATCAAAACGACACTATTTATTACCATATCACCAGTAATACAGATCCTTATACTGTTGAAGTTACTTCTGAGGTTATGTTAATGTCAAGTTATGCAGGTTCTATTGAAATTCCTTCCACTGTTTTATACAATAGCATTAATTATAGCGTAACAGGTATTGCAAATCTAGCGTTTTTTATGTGCAAAGACCTTACCGAAATAACATTCCCTATTACGTTGAAAAGTATAGGTACTTCCGCATTTGCATATTGTACAGGTTTAACTTCTATCACCATTCCCGATTCCGTTACTTTTTTAAGTTCTCCATTTGATGAATGCAGTAGCCTAAAAACAGTATATTATAATGCCATCAATTGTAATACCAATTCTTCGTCTCCTTTTTGGTATTGCGATTCTATAACTACATTTGTTTTTGGTCCGAATGTTGAAGTGATTCCTTCACAACTATGCCAAGGCCTTCGTATGATAACATCGATATCTATTCCTTCTACTGTAGAAATCATAGGCGATGGAGCTTTTACAAATTGCAGTGGTATAAGTTCTCTAACTTTACCTAATTCCTTAAAAAAAATCGGATATAGTGCTTTTAACGCTTGTAGTGGCATAAGCGGTTCTTTGTTTATCCCTAACTCAGTTGACACTATAGATGACTATGCTTTTTCGGAATGCAGCAGCTTAACATCCGTTACCATTCCCGATTCTTTAAAAAAATTAGGGGAAGATGTATTTTATGGTAACAGTAATCTAACTACCATAAATTTTAATGCTATCGATTGTGAATCTACCGGTTGGACGTCTCCTTTTAATGTTTGCGAAAATTTAAGCACTTTTATTTTCGGTCCAAAAGTGAAGAGGATTCCGAAATATCTTTTTTGTGATTTAACTAATTTTGATACCATTACTATTCCACCTTCCGTAAGAATAATTGATAGGGGAGCATTTATGAATTGCAATACATTAACATCCATTACTATTCCTGATTCGGTAATCACGATAGGCGATCAAGCTTTTTATAATTGCAGCGGATTGAGTGGAGCACTTATCATTCCGAATTCAGTTACATCAATAGGACAATCGGCATTTAACGCATGTAATAATATTAGCTCAATTACTCTTTCACAATCTTTAACAGCCATTCAACCCTTTACTTTTTATGATTGTAACGGAATCTTAGACTCTATCATTATTCCGGTGTCAGTTAAAAGTATAGGAGAAGAAGCCTTTTGGAGTTGTTCTAAAATCACCTCTTTTACCATTCCCGATTCCGTAACCTATATCGGTGATAATGCATTTTTCGGTAATAACAATATAAAAACCGTTAACTATAATGCCATTTGTTGCCACTTTGAAGGGTTAAATTCACCCTTTCCCTTATCCGACAGTTTAAAAACATTCAACTTCGGACCCAATGTAAGAAAAATTCCTGCTTATCTTTGTAGTGGATTATCAGGAATTACTTCTATCATCATACCTAATTCCGTAGACAGTATTGAAGAAAATGCTTTTTGGAGTTGTATAAATGTTTCTGTAGTTGTTATCGGTTCTTCTGTAACTTATATTAACGGATCGGCTTTTTACATATGCGTAGGTGTTGAAGAAATTACCTCCCATGCACTTACTCCTCCTGTTATTGATGGGGGACAACTGGAGAGCATTCTAACCAATATACCAATTTACGTCCCTTGCGGTAGTGAAAACGATTATAAAAACGCTTCAGGGTGGAGTGATTTTTCAAATATTCAAGAAGGAATTTTAACTTTTACTATCAAAATGGAATCAAATGACCTAAATATGGGTACGGCAGCAGCCACAAAACCCGATTGCATCAACCATCAATCCATTCTTAGTGCGACACCGGAAACCGACTATCAGTTTTTAAAATGGAATGATGGCAATACCGAAAATCCACGAACGGTTACCATTACTCAAGATACTTCGTTTACGGCTGAATTTGTAGCTAAAGACAATATTATGGAAACTAATAACTTAAATAAGTTGTTAATATATCCCAATCCGGCAAAATATCAACTTACACTCGACAACGCTAATGTTTTAATAAAAGAATTCTATTTGTATAATCTGTTGGGAGAAGAAATTAAAAGATGTATTATAAACCAAACAAAATATAATTTGGATATCTCGGAATTGAAACCGGGTATTTACTTTGTGAAAGTTCAAACATCGCAAGGATTTATTATAAAAAAGCTTATAAAAGAATAAATTATACTAATCTAATATTGATTCTTTTGCTTTAAGCTTTGCATAAAGAATGACTTAAATAAATAAATAAAGAGTTAGTAACTTGTAATAAATAACAAAACGATTTTAAGTTTTTTGATTATTATTTCTAACTTTTATATCCTTGAAATAGAACATCAAAAAGAGTTATTAACAAATTATGTTAATAACTCTTTTTCTATTTTTATTTTTATATTAATATTTTAAAAACCTTTGCAAAAAAAATGAAGTTGTTAATAACAAAGAAAATTTACATAATTAAACACAATAAATAAACGCATCAAACAAAATACGTAGAATTCACAGAACAAAAATAATACAATTACGCTAACAAAAATAAATTTTTTCAAATGAAAACACGCTTGCTTTTTCTATTTGTTTATCTAATTTCAATAATTAGAGTTGGGGCTCAAACATATGCTGAGCCTATAAATTTTAGGATTGAATCCGTAGATCAGAATAATGTTTTTCTATTATGGGAACTAACTGGAGGGGATAACTATCCCGAATTTTACCATATATTAAGAAACAGTGAACATATAACTACATTACCATATGGTCAAATTCAATATATCGATTTAAATTTGCCACCAGGAGATTATGAATATGTTATAACCGCAATATATAATGATTCAATGATAAATGCTCCCGAAAATCCCAATATTACAATAAATTATGGTGAATTTGCTAATTTTAATTACTCTTTTGATTTAAATAATAACGCTATAACCCTAACATGGAATATTACTGAAGGAGAAATACAACCCTTATCATTCTTACTATATAGAAATAATTTACCATTAACATCATTAGGAGGAGATTCTAGATCTTATATAGATCAAAATTTAGAATTGGGCATATATACCTATAGGTTTGACATTCTATATGAAGACAATACAACCTTAGCAACTGAAGATTACGTTATAAATTTTAATTATGCTTTGCCAGAAGGATTAAATTATAACATAAATAATTTTTATAACGTACATTTAAATTGGAATATTACCGAAGGTGAAATTACTCCTATAAGTTATCAAATATTAAGAAATGATAGTGTTATAGCAAGCATTCCGGAAAATGAGTTAGCCTATATTGATTCTAATTTATCGGTTGGAAATTATATCTATAAAATAAGTGCAGAATTCACAGATACAACCATTTTAATAGAGGATGAACTAAACATTACAATATATGGAGAATATGCTGTTCCAACTGTTTTTATGCATATTATTGAAAACCAAAACGACATATTTCTAAACTGGGGAATAAGCAATAAAGACAATAAACCTGTATCGTTCCGTATAGAACGTAACGAAAATATAATTGATACAATCGAAGGAACTGAATTTATATATACTGATAGTAATGTTAAAGCGGGATCATATACTTATCGTTTACTTGCAGATTATGTCAACGACACAACTATAATTGCAGATAAAGAATTACATATAACTATAGATTATGCCGTTCCTTCCGATTTTACTTATTCAGTTAAATATGAAAATAATGTTGTATTAAATTGGATGAACTACGGCGAAGGAATACGACCATCTTCGTATCATATAACACGTAATGATGATACTATAGCCATTCTTCCTGAAAATGCAGTATCGTATACCGATACAAATTTAGAAGAAGGAGAATACATATATAGTTTGATAGTTTATTATGGAGAAGATACCATCATTACTTTACCGCTTGACAGCATTGTAACCATTAGTTATCATTATGCTGTCCCGACCAATTTAAGCTATACGATTGAAAACAAAGATGTAAATTTAAGTTGGTACCTTCCTTTTGATGAAGGTATTTTACCTCTATTTTACAAAATGATTCGAAACGGTGATACCATTGCCGAATTTTCCATAGACAGTAACAGTTTTATTGATACCGGATTAGCCTTGGGATTATATTCTTATCAGTTAATTGCATATTATCCGAAAGATACTATAATTTTAATAAGTTTTGATACTGTAATAATTAATAAAATTTATGCCTTTCCTGGCAATTTATTTATAAATCAATTTAGAAATAATGTAATTCTTTCATGGTACATAACTGAAAATGGAGAATTACCCGTAAATTTCCAAATAAATAGGAACGATAGTATTATTGCTGTTTTATCAACAGAAAATAATATGTATATAGACTCAAATTTAGAAATAGGGAATTATTTATATAAATTCATTACGAATTATTCAGATACAATAATAACAATAGAAGATGACTCATTAATTGTAATTAATGAAATTTATAAAGATCCTATTCTTTTTGATTATTCAATTCAAGATACAAATGATGTAGTTCTTATATGGAATGTTCCTGAAATTGAAATTATCGATTCATTTCTAATAGAAAGAGACAGTATTATTATTGCTACGTTAAACAATGATGTATTTGAGTATATTGATTCTAATTTATCGTTTAATAATTATTTGTATCGACTTCATATTTTAGATGAAAATGATTCAACTATTATTGCAGAAAATGAACTTTTTGTATCAGTATATCAAGCTACAGATGAAGTTGAAGATTACATTGTCGAAATAATTGATTCCGGAGCGACATATTTTTCACCTCCTTTAAATTTTAGTGAAACGGTTCAAAACAATACAGTTGTTCTTACATGGGAAACTCCGGCAGGAGCGATTCCCTTATCGTATACAATTGAACGGAATAATACGGTAATAGCCGAATTGTCAGGAACTACATTAACTTATTCCGATATCAATTTGGAAGTGGGGACTTATGTATACCGAATTTGTGCTAGATTTGATTCACTGGGTATATATTCTTATTGGGGACAAAGTATCGCAGCAACTATAACGGTATCATGCAATTAAAAGATATAATAAATTTATTAACTTATAAATAAATAGTATATGAAAACAAATTGTTTAATGTTTTGTATGTTGATTATACACATCGTTTCAAATGGTCAAATATTGGATGAAATGCAAAGAGAATACGGCTACGATGCTGCCGGGAACAGAATTCTACGTAAAGTAGTTGAAATCCCCCAACAAAAATCATTGATATCAAATATAGATTCAGTTCAAGAAATAGCTCAAGATAGCAATAAAAAGCAAGAAAAGTATTATGTAGACAATCTTGGCAATTTTTCATTAAAAGTGTTTCCAAATCCGGCAACCTCGGTAGTAAATATTGATATTCTAAATACTAATACACGAATTGAAGGAAACATAATGGTATATAATGCTTCGGGTGCTTTATTAACTACCAAACAAATAAATACATCACATATAGAGTTAGATGTGAGTCCATATTCAAAAGGCAATTATTTTGCAGTGATTTATATTAATGGGGAAAAAACCCATTGGAAAATAATAAAAAATTAGTATAAATGTAAAGATTAAAAATATACGGTTATGAAACATAAATATTATATAAGCAAATGCATAAAATTAATTTCGCTGTCTTTATTATTAGTATGTAACGTAAATAAACTTGAAGCACAAACACCTGTAGGGACATTACCCGGAACTATAGATGTCTCTCCTACCGGTATGGCAACCTATAGTATTCCCATTGAGGTTGTTCCCGGAACGCAAGGCATGCAACCTAATCTAAGCATCGTTTATAACAGTCAAGGGGGAAACGGCTTATTGGGAATGAAATGGGATATTGCCGGTTTATCCGCTATTACACGTGTTACTCAAACTTTATATCATGACAACAATATCACCGATATTCAAAAAAATAACGATGACAGGTTTGTTTTAGATGGTAACCGATTAATAGCTATTTCCGGAAAAAATGGTGTCGACGGAACCCTGTACGGAACAGAAATGGAAACTTTCTTAAAAATAAAATCATGTGGTCAATTAAACGGTGCCCCCGATCATTTTAAAGTGATTAGAGAAGACGGATCGGTAATACATTATGGGGAAGCAGATAACTCCCGGAAGTATTTAGATAATATACCAAGTATTTGGATGATAAACAAGATAATAGATTTAGACGGAAACTATGTGCGATTTACATATGATTATATTGACAGTTTGACATGGATAAAGAAAATTGAATATACAGGAAATAATTCTACCGGCTTATCTCCCTATGCAAAAGTAACTTTTACTTATCAAGCTGATGAAGCTACAAAAGATATCAAATTGTATTGTGGAGGAAATAGTTATAAAAAAACACGACTATTACAAAAAATAACCGTTTCTTATAACAATTCTATCGTTAGAGAATATACCTTTACCTACACTCAAAACAATAAGTATGCTCGATTAACACAAATAACCGTATCCGATGAAAATAATGTTTCTTTAAATCCAACAACTATATCATGGGAAAATGATGGCCCTGAAATAACCACAGTAAAAATATCTGATTCACCACGCACATCCCTTATTGGAGACTTTAATGGAGATGGAATACAAGATATTATATATTACAATTTAAGTGGACCTGACACAAGTAGACCCTATTCAGTATATATAAAAGATATTAACGGATATCCTACACTATACAAATCTGATTCTATTGACGGATTTATTTCTTCTTCTTATGCTTTAGATATTGATGGAGATTTATCAGATGAATTTGTTTTTCGTGCAAAAAGTCGTCTTTATTATTTAGATATTAACTCAGCCGATTTAACTCAACATGAATATCTTTTTTCATATTTAAGCATAAGCGAATTCCCCGGTGATTATAACGGAGATGGTAAGGCAGATATTATTATAACACAATCAATAAATTCTGCTTTTGTTAAAGCATATTTGTATTTAAATCCAAATGCTTGGCCAAATGAAACTCCATTAATAACTTCAAAAAACAGTGATTGGTATGTATGTGATTTTAACGGAAATGGGAAAACAGATATTCAAATAACATACGAAGGAGGATTGATAAACTCTACTACAATAGTATTTGAATATAAAAAATTAAATGATGGTTCATATGGTTTTGACGACATATTTACAGGAGGATTTCCCGGTGAATACCATAAATGCTATTACGGTGATTTTAATGGTGACGGGATACATGATATTCTATCATACAGTTATGGAGGATTATGGGAAATTCACTTAGGGACAGGCAAAGCATATGCTTGGCCGGCGGTTGAATTATCTACACTAGATCCATTAGATGAATTTGATAATCCTTCGTATTATATCCCTATCATTACGGATTTTGATGGAGACGGGAAAGACGACATTATTCAAATTGCATATAATTATAATACTCAAAAGGCTAGAATAGCTGTTTATTTTACTCGAAAAATAAATGAAAGTGAATATTCATATGACTATAAAGAGGTTTTTATGAATTGGTCTCATTATCCAGGTCATTATCAATGTGAAGACGTTAACAATGATGGTAAAATGGATTTAATATATAAGGGGCAGTATTATCTTAGTTTCTACAAGAATGGGAAGGATAATTTAGTAAAGAAAATCACCAATGGATTAGGATCTGAAACAGAAATTGTATATAGTTATTTTATTTTACATAAACAATCAACATCGAATAATATCCCTTTCCCATTAGTTCAATACGTTAAACAATCAAATGGATTAAATAATCTAAAAAACACAACTACATATACATATGCATATCTACAATTTAGTTTTTCGAAAAGAATAGTTTTAGGGTTTTTGGATTATTTTATTAACTACAATGGTATTAATACATTTTATGATTATAGAGTAAATGATTATTATCAAACCATGTTTTTATATGGTCAGACAAAATATAAAAACGGGGCTTATACAAATGATATTGAACAAGTAGTTAATACTGTTGAATTTCTACCCTTAGGAAACAAACGTTTTTATATATATAATTCGATTAGTGCAAGTGTTGATTATTTAAATAATAATTATAAATATATTGAAAGGCAATTATATAAAAATCCTTCCTTAAAATGTAGGGATAGTATTGTAACCGTTAGTTACAAATCTCAACAAGAACTAAGCGCTCCATATGACATTAAACAGGTAAAACAGATTGAATACTCCTATCAAAATACAAATAATGATTTTGTGGGATCTATTCTAAAAATTTCTAAAATCGCTTCAAAAGAATATATTGCCGGATCTTCCTTGGTAAAGGAAGAATATACTTTTTATAATTATAAACAACGTGGCAATACTTCAAGATTAGATAATATTACAATAACTAAAAGTGACAAATTTTCAGGGACAAGATTTGTAAATTATAATAATTTTGGCATACCCACTTTAATAGAAAATACTTCACCATTCTCATCTATTGAAAAAATTATGGATAATACGGGAAGATTTGTTATAAAAGAAATATCCATGAATACCGATGTTACGGAGTATACTTATTGCCCTAAAACAGGCAATGTGTTATCGGTTAAAGATATCAATAATTTAACGACATATTACGAATATGATACATGGGGACGAATTACTAAAAAAACGTATCCGGATGGGAATTTTGAATTGACGTCATATAACTGGAGTAATTCATACGCACTTCGAATTGCTAACGATAAAACAGTTATAAGTGTTTACAATTCTGACGGGACTATGTATTATATCTATTTGGATAAATTAGGACGTGAATTATGGAAGCGATCCGCTTCTTCTTCTTATGCAGAAACTGAATATGATACATGGGGACATGTATATAGAGTTTCTTATGCTTATGATTTCTTTCATAATCCTTATCAACAAAGGTATTGGACAACCTATAAATATGATTATTTAGGACGATTGATTGAAGAACATAATTATACTAAGCATTTTCAATATTGCTATGCCCCCCGAAGCGTAACTATACGAGATTTATATAGAAACATTTCTTATATTAAAACCTTTGATGTTATATCACGTCTAATATCTTCAACCGATCCTGAAGGAACCATAAATTACACCTATACTCTACAAAACTATAACAATCAAGTGTGTCATAAAACTCAAATTTCGGCATTCGGAAAAACAACAACTATAATTACCGATTTATGGGGAAATAGGCTTAGTTTAACTGATCCCGATGCCGGAACTATTACATCCAACTATAACAATTCTGGACAATTATTTAAACAAACGGATGCAAATGGAAATGAAACAACTTATAATTACGATAGTTATGGCAGGATAACGCAAAACTTCTTTGGCGCACAAGGCAGTGATATAAGATGTAATTACATTGTGTATGATGGTGATGGGAAAAAAGGCACTTTAACTTCCGAAACACAACTCTATCAAGGACAATTATTTTTCATAGCCTATAAATATGATATGTTAAATAGAATAATTGAAAAAAGATACGTGCAATATGAAGATACGCTGCGATATAAATTTACTTATGGTTCCAACGGACGCTTAGACAGCATTGTATATCCTTTCGATTTTACCATTCGACATTCTTACAATTTAGGAAGACCTTCTACTATTTCATGGTACGAATCCGGTGTCCTGACTCCTTTATATAATGTAGATGATTACCTTTTTGATGCACCCAATGTTACAACTACCTTTGATATAAGAAATAGATTGGTATATAATGATATCAATCAATTGGAATCAAAATTCAGCACTTTTGTTTCAAATAATGACACTCTACAAAAGAAAGGCTATGTCTATGAAACGGGAAGATTGATAAAAAGGATAAATGGGCGAATTCCTAATTTAGTTGAACCAAGAGCTGAAATCTTTGACTATGATAATATGGATAGATTGACAAATGTATCCCAAAATACATATTTTTTCAATCAGTTATTTTCTATGAACTACGATGATAATAAAATTTCATCCCACTCCAATATTGGAATGTATCAATACGATCAATCCCATGCCTTAAAAAAGGTTGAATTAAACGATGCCTCTTCAATAAGTCAACAACAATGCGATATAATTTATACTCCCTTTAACAAAGTTGAAACCATTACCGAAGGGGCGAATAATTATAAAATAGAATATTATCCGAATCATCAAAAAGGAGCAACCAGCTTATGGCATAACAATACGCTTATAGAACATAAACTCTATGCCGGCAAATCCTTTGAATGGGAAACTGTAAACGATAAGAAGTATTATTATGTCTATGCCGAAGGTCAACCCATTGCCGTATTTATCCAAGAAGGTAATAACGATCCGGTACCTTATCTTATCATCACCGACCATTTAGGCGGTGTCGATTTAATAACCGATCGCTACGGAAATATGGTCGATAGCATGAGCTTCGATGCTTGGGGCAACCGCAGAAATTATAATAATTGGCACCAAAAAGACAACAGTGTCCATTTAATAGACCGTGGATTTACCATGCACCAGCATTTGGATTCCTTTAACCTGATAAACATGGAGGGCAGAATGTACGACCCTGTGGTAGCCCAATTCCTAAGCCCCGACCCCTATGTGCAGGCACCGGAATATACACAAGGACTGAATCGATACAGCTATTGTATGAACAGTC